>Ga0315289_10008478_pt1 | contig 14867 bp, 16 predicted proteins | sample YL17G11_40_MG_FD_203452 | JGI IMG/M metagenome (GOLD analysis project Ga0315289, IMG submission 203452) | Sediment microbial communities from Yellowstone Lake, YNP, Wyoming, USA - YL17G11_40 | ecosystem: Environmental > Aquatic > Freshwater > Lake > Sediment | place: USA: Wyoming | collected...
GGCCCGGGCTCCACAATCACACATGCTGCTGTGAAAGCGCTTTCACGGAACAATTGCCTGCTTGCCTGGACTGGGCAGGACGGGGTGCGGCTCTATGCTGCCAGCACAGGAGGCACCTATAGCGCTCGAAGGTTGATAAGACAGGCACGGCTTGTAAGCGATGAAAACAGCCGCCTCAGGGTTGCCTGGCTTATGTACCGTTTCAGGTTCAAGGAGTCCATACCGGAGGAGGTCACCTTACAACAGATAAGGGGTATGGAGGGTATACGAGTCAGAAGAGTATATGCTCAAGCGGCAGAAAAGTATGGCATAGAGTGGAAAGGACGCCGCTACGACCAGGACAATTGGTCTACAGGTGACCCCGTCAATCGAGCGCTGTCAGCGGCAAATGCATGTCTTTATGGGGTTTGCCATGCTGCTCTGCTCTCTGTGGGCTATTCGCCGGCTCTGGGCTTCATCCATACCGGCAAAATGCTTAGCTTCGTCTATGATATTGCAGACCTCTACAAGACCGAACTGACAATTCCAGTTGCCTTCAGCGTTACCGCTCAAAAGCCTGCAGATCTGGAGAGAGACGTAAGAATGGAATGCCGCAAAGCATTTCACGAATTCAAGCTTATGGAGCGAATCCTGCCCGATATTGCGGAGGTGCTTGGTGTTAGTGATGATATTGGAGAGAGCGCCGATGAGCTTGAGGGGCGCATTATCACGCTGGCTAGTGGAGCCGAAGACTGGGGTCTTTCTGGGGAACCCCAGTGCCAGGGTGCGCGATGAATTATGGGAAAGGAGCCTAAAGGCATTGATAAAAGGTGAGGGGAGCGTTGTGCAAATCTGGAGCTCTAACAATCCTCAGGGTTTCGGCTTCCGTCAGTTTGGACCCAACATAAGGGAGCTTGTTGCCTTTGAAGGGCTGGCGCTGGTAAGAAGAACCGACTCGCGGTACGAAACAACGCAAAACGACGACACTACTAGCCAGTAAATGAACGTAGCGCGTTATTGGGCTAGGTTCAAAATGGCAGTGTATTCCCCACGTGTGTGGGGGTGAACCGTCAAGCTCACTCACGGCGTGATCCACCGCGTGGTATTCCCCACGTGTGTGGGGGTGAACCGGCTAAAGAGATCGATAGCATTACGGTCAGGGTGTATTCCCCACGTGTGTGGGGGTGAACCGCTGTAATTGGCCTGCAGAGGGAGATAGATAGCGTATTCCCCACGTGTGTGGGGGTGAACCGTCTCAAACACGGCGGAATGTCCCTGGGCGACGTATTCCCCACGTGTGTGGGGGTGAACCGTGCTACGGCGACGCCTGGAACTTGGCACAGGAAGTATTCCCCACGTGTGTGGGGGTGAACCGGGGCTGATCACATTCTGCGTGGTTGTGGCGTGGTATTCCCCACGTGTGTGGGGGTGAACCGGAGGGCTTGTGAGAAATCATTTGTCAGATACGACATGTGCTGCCTATCTGGATATCGAGACTACTGGGTTGTCGCCGGTATGCAACGACATTACGATCATCGGGATATATCTTGCGAATGGCAGCGATTGTAGACTGATTCAACTCGTTGGTAATCAGGTGACCCTAGAGAACATTGTCGAGGCTCTGAATGGAGTGCACACTATCTATACGTACAATGGCAAGCGCTTTGACCTCCCTTTCATTCGCTCTTGCCTACACGTAGACCTGTGTAAGAGGCATAATCATCGGGACTTGATGTACGACTGCTGGCGCAAGAACTTGTATGGTGGCTTCAAGGCGGTGGAAGCCCAATTGGGGATACCAAGGCAATCGAAAGCTATCGATGGATATGACGCTGTAATGCTGTGGCGTAGATTCCAGCAGCGCGACGATAGGGAATCCCTGGCTTTGCTGCTGGGATATAACAGGGAAGATGTGATGAATCTAAAGATTCTCAGAGAAAGGCTCCTGAGAATTTCCAAATATTGAAAATACTATGAAGAGTTGAATGGATTACTAAGCACGTAACAAGATAGCGATTTGTTGGGTTAAATCTTCTTCTTCCCCTCAGGATTCGACCCAATTAAGGAGTCGAAACACGAATCACCGAGTCGCCGAAGATTCGAAAAAGGGACTCCTTGCCTCTTAATCAAGGTGTCAATCGAGGCTTCTACCTCTTCATTAAGATTAAGTTGCTGAACCGCTCGATTGGCATTATATTATTGGCTGGAGGAACTCCATGGGCGGGAGCAAAATCCTCGTAGTTGAAGACGACCAAACCCTGCTCGATGTCCTGAAATACAACCTCGCCAAAGAAGGTTATGCTGTGGTCACTGCCACTGACGGTGTCCAGGCTTTAGATGTTGCGCGAATCGAGAAGCCCGACCTTATTGCCCTCGACATCATGCTACCCAAACTCGATGGCTTTGAAGTATGCCGCATCCTGCGCACGGAGATGACCGCGCCTATTCTCATGCTCACCGCCAGAGCTGAGGAAACCGACAAAGTGGTGGGCCTTGAGCTTGGCGCAGATGATTACATGACCAAACCCTTCAGCATGAGGGAGTTCCTGGCCCGTATAAGGGCAATGCTTCGCCGCACCGAGATGATAAAGATAGCTGCAAGCTCTGCCAAAGAAACGATTCTTTCTTTAATTAAGGTCGGCGAGATAGAGATCGACCTTGCTCGCCACACGGCATCGCGAAGCGGCACCATTATCGACCTGAGTCCCAAGGAGTTCGACCTCCTTGCCTTCCTCAGTAAGAACAGGGAGCAGGTATTCAGCCGCGACCAGCTACTGGAGAAGGTCTGGGGCTATGATTACGCCGGTGACACGCGAACTGTAGATGTCCACGTAAGGTGGTTAAGGCAGAAAATGGAGTACGACCCAGCAAACCCCAAACACCTTTTGACGGTGCGGGGCATCGGCTACAAATTCGAGGGGTAAAAGTGTTTCGCAGCATCAGATGGCGCATTGGCATAGTTTTTGCCGTACTCATCATAGCATGTATCGGTGGACTCGGCGCCTATTTGTCCCACCTAACCAGAAGTGACCACCTGGATACCCTGAGGATACAACTAACCGACCAGGCATGGCTCGTTGGAGACCTCAGCGCTCCCTATTTCGCAGGCAACCAAACTGAAAGCCTGGAAGCGCTGGCCCGGAGGCTAGGAGAGCAAATCGGCGCACGAATTACCATTATCAACAAAGATGGAGTAGTCCTGGCGGATTCAGAGGAAGACCCGGCCACCTTGGACAACCACGCCAACAGGCCTGAGGTTATAGACGCTCTCTCCAAAGGAACCGGCAGCAGCATCCGCTACAGCGCAACACTCCACTACAACATGATGTATGTTGCAGTGACCATAAACTCAAATGGCGGAGTAGTGGGCGTAGCTCGCGTAGCTCTACCGCTGACTCGGATAGATAAATCACTGGCACACGTCAACCAAATTATCATCATCGGAGCCGTAATTGCCGCCGTCATCGCTATTTTGCTGGCATTTCAGATACTGAGAATCACCACAGGGCCAGTCAAAAAGTTGACGCAATTATCCAAGAAAATGGCTCACGGTGAACTTGACCAGGAGATCCAGATAACGTCCCGGGACGAGGTTGGCGAGCTTGCCAGAGCATTCAACCAGATGGCAGCCAGGCTCAAAGAAATGGTGGCCCTTATCACTAACGAGCGCGATAGGATGGCAACCATCCTGTCCAACATAGATGATGCCATCTTCATGGTAGACGGTGATAGCAAAGTGACCACGATGAATCAAGCGGCAGAGAAAATCTTCCAGACTCAAACGAATAAAGCCCTGGGACATACTTTTATCGAAGTAGTGCGTGACCACGAGCTCAACGAGGTGCTGCAACATTGCCTGAGCACAGGAAAACAGCAAACGGGTGCTGTGGAGACAAAGCCCAAAAAGCAGTTCCTGTCTGTAATAGCCACTCCCTTATCGGGAGATAGCGGCTGTCTGGTACATATCCGGGACCTTACTGAGTTGCGCAGACTGGAGATGATTCGCCAGGATTTCATCTCGAACATATCCCATGAGCTCCGCACCCCTATAGCCTCAGTAAAGGCCCTTGCCGAAACACTGAATGAGGGCGCTATCGAAGACCCCTCGGTAGCGAAAGATTTCTTGAGCAGGATAAACGTCGAGGCGGATAAATTGGCTCAAATGGTGCAAGAACTGGGAGAGCTATCCAGCATCGAGAGCGGTGAAGCCCCTCTTCAGAAAAGGCATATCAACATAGCTGACGCAATCGAGCACGCTGCGGACAGGCTCAGAGCGCAGTCTGACCGTGCAGGGCTTAACCTCGATATTAATATTCTTTCAGCCTTGCCTGAAGTCATTGTTGACGAGGCCCGTGTGGAGCAGGTCCTGGTCAACCTCATTCATAATGCCATCAAATTCACCCCATCCGGCGGCAGAATCAGCATCTCTGCCAAAGCCAAGGACAATGATATTCTGGTCTCAGTAGCCGACACCGGCGTGGGCATCCCCGCTGACGATTTGCCGCGCATATTCGAGCGTTTCTACAAGGCAGATAAGTCCCGTTCCGGCGGCGGCACAGGGCTGGGCCTGGCTATCGCCAAGCATATTGTTGAAGCCCACGGAGGCCGGATTTGGGCGGAGAGCGTGGAGGGGAAGGGCTCGACTTTCAACTTTACTCTGCCTCCAGCGCACAAGCCTTAATTAAATCACCTCAAAATTTAACAAATCTTTAACAAATCCTTAAACACCTCTTAATCATCGCCTGCTATTATTAAGTCAGAACAATGAAGAAAATCCTGTTTGTATGTGTTCACAACGCAGGCCGAAGCCAGATGGCTGAGGCCTTTTTTAATCATTATGCTGAGGGTAAAGCACAAGCCTTTTCTGCAGGAACCCACTATGCCAGCCACATAAATCCTAACGTGATTGAAGCCATGAAAGAGGTGGGAATAGACATCAGCAACAAGCGTCCCAAGATGCTGAGCCTAGAGATGCTAGGAGTGGCCGACAAGGTCATCAGCATGGGTTGTGGGGTCGAAGGCGTCTGCCCTGCCACCTTCGTTCCTACCGAAGACTGGCAATTAGAAGACCCCGAAGGTAAACCTATCGAGCAGGTGAGAGCTATTAGAGACGAAATTGAAACGAAGGTAAAAAAGTTGATTGAGGAGATATCGGGAAATCCTGCTACGGCCCAGTCTCCTAGAACTGAAACAAAGTAAACAGGAGGTAAAACATGAAGATTCGAAAGGGATGGAAATGGTTTATATTGCCTATGGTAGTGGCTTTGCTTGTGGCAACCTTTTTGCTTGTAGGATGCAGCAGTGGGAGCTTGGGCACTATCACTGAAAACGGCTCGACCACCGTGCAGCCATTAGCGGAGAAATTGGCGGGGGCCTTCAAAGCAAAGAACCCTGACGTAAACGTGGTTATCCAGGGTGGTGGCAGCGCCGTTGGCATAAAGTCGGTCAACGATGGGACTGTAGATATCGGCGCAGCCTCCCGCGAGCTTACAGCGTCAGATCCTACCCTGGTGAAGCATCTCCTGGCCCGCGATGGCATCGCCATCATTGTCCATCCCTCGAACACTGTTACTAACCTGACTAAGGATCAAGTAATCGCTATCTTCTCTGGCAATATCACCAACTGGAGCCAGGTTGGAGGGCCGAACAAAGCGATAGACGTAGTAGCCAGGGAGGAGGGCTCAGGGACAAGGGCAGCCTTTCAGGATTTGGTAATGGGAACCACGCTCGTAAAAGCCGATGCTATTCTGCAATCCTCCAACGGAGCACTCAAAATAGCGGTATCAAATGACCCTCAGGCAGTCGGATTTCTCTCCATCGGTTACATTGACAGCTCGGTCAAGGCATTGGCAATGAACGGTGTTCCAGCCACCGAAGAGAACGCCAAAAATGGAACTTACCCCATCGTGCGCCCATTGTACTTCCTGACCAAGACGCAACCTACGGGGATACTCAAGGATTTCATTGACTTCTGTACAGGTCCAGACGGACAAAAAGTAGTTGCTGAAGAAGGATTTATCACAATAGAATAGCCCTTAAAGACAAGCAGCCTAATTACAAGCTTACGGCGGGATGGCCCGACCTATCCCGCCTATATCCATGAGGGTGGGGAATATTGTCTCGATATTTCATCGACCGTAACGCCAAGTATCTGGTGCTGGCCTGCGCCTCAATCTCATTCATAATACTGGCAGCTATTGCTATATTCACCCTCAGGGAAGCTCTGCCTGCCTTCCAGCATGTTGGTTTTATACAACTTATCTTCGGAACCACTTGGCGCCCCACCATAGGACAATTCGGCATTCTGCCCATGATAATAGGCTCGATTGCCGTTACACTGGGCGCAATGATTCTGGCAATCCCCCTGGGGCTCGGCTGCGCTGTCCTGCTGGCTGAAGTAGCACCTCACAGGGTACGCCAGTTCTTGAGACCTGCGGTAGAAATCCTGGTGGGCATACCTTCAGTGGTCTACGGGCTGATAGGCATTCTGCTTATTGTCCCATTGATACGCCATATCGGGGGCAGCGGCTACAGCGTGGCAGCCGGCGCCCTTGTGCTTACGGCGATGGTACTTCCCACCATCATCAGCATCAGCGAGGACAGCATCAGGGCCGTGCCCAGAAGATACAAGGAAGGTGCTCTGGCGCTGGGAGCCACACACTGGCAGACCATATGGCATGTCCTCATTCCAGCAGCGCGCTCCGGCATAACAGCCGGGATCATATTAGGAATGGGTAGAGCCATCGGAGAAGCCATGGCCATGATTATGGTTACAGGTAACGCTGTGCAGATTCCCACCTCCCCGCTAGACCCAACACGCACCCTGGCTGGCGGCATAGCTGTAGAGATAAACTACGCCAGCGGGCTGCATCAAAGTGCACTGTTTGCAATCGGGGTTGTCCTTTTCATCCTGATCCTGGCAATCAACAGCATTGCTATCCTTGCCATAAGAAGAGGAAGGCGTGTCCAAGATGTCGGCTAAGTCCACCCAAAAATTGGCTAAGGCATTCATCTGGGGGAGCGGTTTCATTACCGTTATCATCCTTTTTCTCATTATCGGCTATGTCCTGGCTCGGGGATTGCCCCAAATCAGCCTGAGTTTTCTATTTACCGCTCCCCAGGGCGGCCTTAGCGGAGAGGGCGGCATCTCCACCGCCATCGTAACCACAATCTATCTTGTGGCTTTGACCATCGCTATCCTGATTGTCCCAGGCATAGGGGCAGCTATTTACCTGACGGAGTACGCCAAAGACAACTGGCTTACAAGTATCATCCGCTACGGGGTGGACACCCTGGCTGGCGTGCCGTCGATTGTCTTTGGTCTCTTTGGTTTCGTAATCTTCGTGACTGTTTTACACTTCAATTTTTCCATACTTTCCGGAGCCCTGACCCTGGTCTGCCTTCTTTTGCCCACGCTTATCCGCACATCGGAGGAGGCGATAAAAGCGGTCCCTCGCTCCCATCGCGAGGCCGCGCTGGCTCTGGGTTCCACAAAATGGCAGGCGATATGGCATGTGGTCCTACCTGCCGCTCTGCCCGGTATTGTAACTGGAATCATTATCTGCATTGGACGCATTTTGGGAGAGACAGCCTGTCTCTACGTCACCATGGGAGGCAGCTCTGCCATGCCAACGTCGCTGCTTTCCGGAGGGCGCACGCTGGCATTGCACCTTTTCTACCTGGCAACGGAGACCAATGCCTTCGAAAAGGCTATGGCAACAGCGGCTGTGCTCATAATAGTAATCCTGGTCATCAATACCATCATCAACTGGCTATCGCACCGCTTCCAGGCCAGAATGCATGGAGGAGCCTGATATGGACCCCAAAATAGAAACTAAGCATGTCAACTTCTACTATGGCTCGGTACATTGTCTCAAGGACGTGAGCCTGCAGATAAAGGAACACGAGATTACCGCCCTCATCGGGCCCTCGGGTTGCGGCAAGTCAACGTTCCTGAGAACCTTGAACCGCATGAACGACATTATCCCGGGAGCCCGCATCGAGGGAGAAGTGCTTCTGGACAAGCAGAATATCTATGAGCGCAGCTTGGATGTGGTGGAGTTGAGAAAAAGGGTGGGGATGGTATTTCAACAGCCCAATCCGTTCCCCAAATCCATCTTCGAGAATATAGCCTTTGGCCCAAAGATGTTGGGGCTTAGCCGTAAGCTGAATCTGGATGAAGTGGTGGAAAAGAGCCTGCGTGCGGCCGCACTTTGGGGCGAAGTTAAGGATAACCTCAACAAATCAGCGCTGGCTCTCTCCGGCGGGCAGCAACAAAGGCTGTGTATTGCCCGTGTGCTGGCTGTAGAGCCGGAGGTTATCCTTATGGACGAGCCCTGCTCAGCACTCGACCCCGCATCTACACTCAAGATCGAGGAGCTCATGCAGGATTTGACAAAGAATTATACTATTGTTATCGTGACCCACAATATGCTGCAAGCGGCGCGCGTCTCCGAATGGACAGGCTTCTTCCTCCTGGGGGAGATGATAGAATACGGGAAGACTGTGGACATCTTCAGCCGGCCGAAAGATAAGAGAACAGAGGACTACATCACAGGCCGCTTTGGCTAAAGCTAAAGGAGATAGTCTAACAACGGGGAGGGGTTGAAATATGGTAAGAACGAGTTTCGAGCGACACCTTCACGAGCTTCAGGACGATGTCCTGGTTTTAGGCAGCATGGTTGAGAAGGCTATTTACCGCTCCATGGAAGCCCTCAAAAACAGGGACTTGGAGCTGGCAAAACAGGTCATTGCCGATGACAGCGAGATAGACCGAAAGCGCTTTGATATCGAGGAGAAGTGCATCGAGCTTATTGTTACCCAGCAGCCGGTGGCCAGCGACCTGAGGGTCATAGTCGCGGTCCTGAACATCATTATAGACCTCGAAAGGATAGGCGACCATGCTGAGGGAGTTGGCAAAATCACATTGATGATTGGCAAAGAGCCACCTTTGAAGCCCCTCATAGATTTGCCTCGCATGGCACAGAAGACAGGCGATATGCTGAGACGGAGCCTGGATGCCTTCGTCAACCGCGATGCGGAGGCCGCCAGGCAGATTTCTAAAGAGGATGATGAGATCGACGCCTTATATGACCAGGTCTTTCGAGAGTTGCTCACTTTCATGGCAGAGGACTCCAAGACCATTACCAGGGCTACCCGCCTCATCTGGGTGGCACATAACCTAGAGCGTAGCGCAGACAGAGTTACCAACATCTGCGAACGTGTGGTGTTCGTCGTTACCGGGAAGATGGAGGAAATAGGAGTCTCAAAATACTAAGAATAAGCCAGCTATGCCTCGATGAATCTAGTCATGGTTTATGACTATTACACATAGCTTCAAAAGCAACACATCACACCAACAGCACGCCCACATCACAGAAATTGCAGAAAAAGTCCCTGTTTATTATGATACCCCCGGTCGAGAGCTCAGGTGATGACTCATTGACTTGGTGAGGAAGGAGAGCCACTCAAGACTCCTTGCCTTGGCCAAAAAGAAGGGGATTTCCTCTCAGAACCCCCCGGGGTTCTAAGCTGGAGCGGGTGATGAGATTCGAACTCACGACTCTCTGCTTGGGAATCATGGCCTTGGCGCTCTCGAAATTCCGAAGACGCATGCTGAACATTTGCTTGAAATGTGCAGTCACAGTACAAAAGGGGGACTCCGAGCTGCTGACTTTGCCCAGAGTCCCCTATTTTACAGCGAGAGGCGCTCCGTAATCAAAATCTGGGCAGTTTTGGGAAGTGGTTAACGGGGGGTTTTAACCCCTTCCCCTTGTAGGGTCGTGCAAAAGTCCTGAAAAGGACTATTTCACCCCCGATAATGGTAAGCGGTTGAGCGTGAAAGAGGTATCGCTTTTAAGCGGTGATTGAGTTTTGCGCGGCCCACTACAGTTAGAATAAGGATTTCTGGGGGTCCTGGGCTACGGCTACAGGTTCTTTTGTCTTGGCTTCGACTTGTGCTCGTTTTTCAGCTTCTATGCGGATAGCCTTGCGCACCGTCTTACAGCTGTGATGTAACTCTCTCGCTATCTGCTTGATGCCTTTTCCCTCGAGGTAGGCTTGCCTGATGCGCTGCATTTTATCAGGCAGTGGCTCAGGCAGTAGATCGCCTGGCTGCGCGGCTACCAGCAACGGGGTGGGAGGACGGCCACGACCGTTCTCCCTCTTCATCTCCATGATCAGCCCCTGCCTTACTAGGGGGTCACAGTACCAGCCGAGCTCCCGGGGAGAGAGGTTGAGGCGGGTGTAGAGATCCCGCCTGCTCATCCCCCCATTGTCCCTGAGAAGGGACAGGATGGTTTGCTCCAGGTCATACCAATTTCGGGCCGGTATCCTCTTCGGCTTTTCCTGTCTCCCGCTGTCACGCCACCGCTTGAGGTATGCTTTATCTTCACGGCTCAGAGGTATCCCGGCTATTTCTTTGTAGCCGATCATGGTGAGCTTTTTCGGGAGGCGCCGGAGCAGAGCCCTGGCGTCAACCCAGGCGTCTAGGTCCGGGGCGTTGTCATCGGCAAGGACTTCCCAGAGCTCCAAGCCATCGTCGCCGATGGCTTGGTTGAGGCTAAAGAAGCGCTTTGCCTTGCGGCACCGGAGATTCGGACTCTCATCCCTGCACCTCTGTCTCTGCTCTTTGCCGCAGTTCCCGCAATCTACGATAATGCCCCTGGCCCGCATCCTTTCCTTCTCCCAGTAAGCGGTTAGCTCGTAGCTGCAAACCCGCATCATGCCGGCCTCAGTCAGTGGCTTCCCCTTTGCCTCATACCTCGCCTTTACCTTTGCCATCTCCAGGATAAGGTCGTGTCGAAAGTCCTCCCTATCCTCGAGCTTTACCTTGCGGACAAAGTATTCGGCTATCTTGACGTATGTCCCCCAGTCACCCTCCAGGTCACCGGCCAGGGCTTCGTTCCCACCATCGCCAGGGCGGTATCCTTTATAGCTGGAGTAGATATACTCCATCTGTCTCACCCCCTTTCCGACTGGATAACAAAAGGGGCGTCCGTCTGAGGCGGACGCCCCTGAGAGGAGAAGTGGGCGAAGATGCCTTATTGTGATTGCATAGCTATAGTAAATTCCTCCGTCGCACTTTCGGCGCACTTGTGGTCAGGGAGATGCTCAAGGCAAAAGAATTTACCGCACTTGCCGCACATACCCTTGTCCCTGGCGGTTGTCAGGTCTTTGCCACAAGTGTCACACGCCTCACAGTCTTGAAAGAGGTCTGTGACATTCAGCCCTATGTGATAGGCTTTCACTCAGCTCACCCCCTTCAGGCCATATTAAACAAAGAGCCTCTAACACCGATGACGGAAGGCAAGGCTTCGCCTTGCCCCCTAGCTGTGGCGTTAGAGGCTCTTAGAAAGCAAAAAGACTCCCGATAACCGAGAGTCTTTTGCTTTCGTTTCGATTAAACTTGACCTTGATGGGTTTTTTTAACTGAGATAGTGTGCTATTGCTTTATTGCAGGATAACTCAACCTCTTTCGCTATATCCATCGGCAAGCCCTTACCATAGCGGATAAACTTCCGCTTTCGGTTTTTTGATACGTTCGCTAAAGGGGCTTTCAAGTCTACGTGCAATCGCACATAACTAGAGGCTATGCGGACTTTGGCGAACGGCTTGAAGGTTAGGCCACTTATCCCCAAACACTCTATAAAGTAAGTCGGTTGACTTTCGTGATATATGTCCCGACTGATAGCGTTAAACTGCCCTCTTAACGCTCCGACTTCGGGGATAGAGTGAAGCAATCGGGCTATTGCTTTACGCTCGTACGCTTTGGCTTGCTTATCTTCGGCAATCCAATCCCCTATAACTTCCGTTAGTCTCAAGTCATAGAGGCGGATTACTTCGGGGTTAGTTACCCAATCGGGAATTAGTTTATACTCAACAGTCCAAAGCGGGTTTCCGTTCTTATCAAGTATGGGGTTTCCGCACCTATCCACGCACTTGATTGGCTTTGGCTTTATCCCGAATAGGGGCTTTGGCCTATGGTAAACGTAGTGCTCAAAGTCATCACAAGCCGTATGGCCTAACAAGCAACGATTGCCGTACTTCGCCCATAGGTCTAGCATTTGGGCTTGCCGTTCGTTCGTTGCCCACTTCGGCATATATCCCCCCTTCTCTCTCTAGCCCTAATTCGGGGGGTGATATACGCTTATGTATTGGGTTTGCTCGCTATCGGTTCGGCTTCGGGGGCTTCGGTTCGGGTTATGCTGGTACAGCTTCGGGTTGGGCTTCGGTTTGGGGAGCTTCGGACTGGGCTTCGGCTTTATCCTGCTTCGCTATAGCTTCTGCCATAGCTTCAGCCATAGCCTTGCTTATCGCTATCCTGTCGGCTTCTCTGATGGGCTTGCCTGCCTCTATGCTAGTGCTAACTTCGGCCTTGTACTTGTCGGGTTCGGCCTTGCGGACTGTTGCGGAGAAGTGTTGAAGGTTCGCCACAAGGTTCTCACGAACCATCTTAACACTCTCTCCCAATTCCTTCGCCACCCTAATAACGGGCTTGCCCGTATTGGGGTTAAACTTCGCAACTCCATCCTTGCCGTACGCTAACCGAAGCGGTGCGCCTAGAGCTTCGGGGGGTATAACCGTTTTACCCATCACATTAGAAGCTGTAAAGAACGGAAGCCACACAGTCTCAAGGTCAACACTCCAAACCTTGCGCCCTTGCGGTTTGCTCGGTGCGGGATTGAGCAACATCGCAATATATTCAGGGGTCGCATACTCGACTGTCATACGCTTTCACCTCTCAATTAGATTTAAGCGTATATCAAACCCCCGAATTAGGGCTAGAGTGATGAATGACTTACTAATCCACTTTCGGCCTATCCCTTGCCGATTCTAGGGGCTTTCGCCCTATTCCTTATAAGGGCTTTGGCCTAATCGTTCGGGTTAGCTACCCATCAAGGTCAAGTCATTGTTTGTTAAGGTGCTGAAGCTATCTACACTCTCAAAACATAGCTTTGAGGATAGGATACTTTACAAAAGTACCTTAAGAAAAGGAAAGGAAGTAATTACTTTTTTAATATGAGGCGGATTTTCAAATTTCTGAATCTTGCAGGCAGTTATATTGCAGGTTACGTGCAGCTTAAGCAGGTAGGCCGTCCAGCCTTTGGGGCTTACCCTCTGGGGGCTGAGGCTGGGGCAGGCTGACCAATTTATCCCGTGCCCGCAAAAGGGGTAGAAATCGAATCCTGGAGCCTCGTTTTGCTGTTCCCAGACGAATGCCAAAGCTGAGCTGAAGCTGTGGGCTGGGCTCCATGGCATTCCGCCTCTTTACAGTGCCCAGCATCTTGGGGATTGTAGAGCCTGGTTTAAGGGGGAGATCAACGGAATTCAGGATGCGCTTTTGCTACCGGGTCCCGCCATGCCTCAATCTCGGCTTTGCCCTGGGCAGTGAGTCGATAGAACTGTCTTGCCTGGAGGAAGTCGTATATGGCTGGCTCTCGCCTGTGGATAGGTTCGACTAAGCCCAGCAGCTTGAACCAGTGAAAGTACCTGGCAAAACTCGAGTAGTTAGGCCGCCTGAGGGGTCTTTCCTCTATCTGGAGTCTTTCCGTGTTCAGGCGCACAAGCTCCTCGCTCAGCGCGTAGAAGATGTCTGCTGCGGGAGCCTCAGCGTGCTCTTGAAGGTAACGCTTGATAAAGAACCCGGGGCGATACTCTGACGCACCTCTTCCCCAGGGGACAACAACTTGTGGAGGATTCGCTAGTTTCCTCTCCTTGGTTGGCTCTTTCCTGGCTTTTCTAATCCTTGCTCTCTGCCGTTTCATCCTCTTTGCTTTCCCACAGTTTCTCGTATTCAGACCTCAGTTGCTCAAAATTGGAATCAACATACTCCATAGTAGTGGCTATACTTGCATGGCCAAGTAACACCTGGAGTTTCTTCAGATCAAGACCTTTACCTACCCATGTTGTAGCCAAGAAATGACGGAGGCTATGGGGATGGAGCCCTTTTATCCCTACACGTCGGCCGAGCTTTTCAATCACCTGCCAGCCGCGTTGACGAGTAAAAGGGAATAGCAACGGACCGCGGTAAGGAAACTTAAGTCTCCATTTGAGATATTCATCTATCAACCGCAAGGTATTATGGTCAACAGGTATCATTCGTTGTCGCCGTTGCTCAACTTTTTCTCGTATAGCTTTGTCCACCTTGCTTCCACAATTTGGGCAGAAGACATGCCTTTTGCCTAAGCCCTCCCCACAGTGCGCGCATTTCACTCTTGATTTCTCCTTAAGGTGCACGATTGTCAGTATTCCCTTCTGGAAGTCAATATCGCTTGTCTTAAGTTCGATAGCTTCAGAAATACGGATACCGGTTCTTGCTAGAAGGGCAATAAAAGCCTTATCTCTGGGGTTAGTGGCAGCGGCAATGAGCCTCTCCACCTGCTTGGGCTCAAGGTATCCTTTTAAGTCTCGGATCGGTGTTACCTGAGCAGCCATGGCTTCACCTTCGCCTCCCGTAAGCGGGGCCTTGTCGCCAATTCGTGCCCCGCAGTATCTGTTGCCAGCAATGAACTGATAAGCCCTTCCTTAATCGGCAAATGCCTTCCCAAAAGTAGCCCAGCCTGTAAACCACTCTGTAAGTCACACCCGCACACGGAAGGCTAAACTGGGTATATTGCGACCATGCCATGAGCATGGCGCGGACGGGCAACCCCTATGAGAACGCCAGGATGGAGAGCTTTTTCAAAACGCTGAAATACGAGGAGGTGTACCTGTATGAGTATGAGACATTTGATGACGTGATAGCCAGGCTACCTTATTTTATTGAGCAGGTCTATAATCAGAAGAGGCTTCATTCGGCGCTGGGCTATCGCTCACCAAATGACTTTGAGGAGTTACTGCTTATTCAGGAGGTTAATGGCCTATCCCGCCAGACTCTCCTAACCTTA
>Ga0315289_10008480_pt1 | contig 14864 bp, 15 predicted proteins | sample YL17G11_40_MG_FD_203452 | JGI IMG/M metagenome (GOLD analysis project Ga0315289, IMG submission 203452) | Sediment microbial communities from Yellowstone Lake, YNP, Wyoming, USA - YL17G11_40 | ecosystem: Environmental > Aquatic > Freshwater > Lake > Sediment | place: USA: Wyoming | collected...
TGTATGAAGAAGATTACAATATCGTAAAGGAGAATTTTAGCTGTTTTATCCTGCGGGCTTTTAACCTATACTCCGTAATCCCTCCAATGGCTCTTTACGTAATTAGTATTGAGTACTATCGATTTTTGCCTGAAATATTATCCGCAACATCCACTTGGTATAGGTCCGTTTTTAAACAGGTAGTTGATAAGGTACACGATATCACTAACAGATGGTGTCAACTTAAGGAAAAACTCTTTTACTTGAGCAACCCATCCATCCTCCCACTCTTTTTTTACCTCTATTTTAATATAAGGTGATGTATTCTTTGTATTATTGGTGCAAGTATGGATACTCTTGAGACAATTTTTACGAGACGAAGTATTCGCAAATATAAAAAACAACCAATCTCAGAAAAGATCGTACATGATTTATTAGACGCTGCATTCAGCGCACCCTCCGCAGGAAATCAACAACCATGGCATTTTATTGTTATCGATGAGAGAAAAATTCTCAATGTGATCCACACGTTTCATCCTAGCGCGAAAATTTTGAAGGAAGCAGATAAAGCAATTCTTGTGTGTGGAGATTTAAATCTTGAAAAATTCAAGGGATACTGGATGATTGATTGTGCAGTGGCAACAGAAAACCTCCTTCTTGCAGCACATAGTCTAGGACTTGGTGCCTGCTGGCTTGGTATTTATCCGCGGGAAGGTCGTGTTGCAGGGATGCGTAAGCTATTCCAACTCCCTATTCGCATTATCCCCTTTGCATTAGTCTCCCTCGGGTACCCTGGTGAATATAAACCACGGGAAGATCGATATAACACATCGCGAATCCATCATAATAAATGGTAAAAAAGCTACCTTATTCTCCCACAATTTGAACAATGATTTTTCTGGTTCTTGGTTGTGTATCAAGCTCTATAAACGCGATTTGCTGCCAAGTACCATGGACGAGAACACCATCCTGTAAAGGAATGGTTATACTTGGGCCTAAAAGACTGGCACGGACATGAGAGTGTCCGTTATCATCATGCCAGGTTTCATGATGTTTATAGTCAACGCCTTTGGGTGCGATATGATCAAGTGCGCGTGGTATGTCTTTGAGTAATCCTGGTTCGTATTCAAGGGTAATGATCGCCCCGGTTGAGCCTGGCACAAAGATACATACAATCCCATTCTGGAGTTGCGATTGCTTGGCTACCTGTTGTACATCATCGGTGATGTCGATGATGTCCCCTTCGCCGTGGGTCTTGATCGTAAATTCCTTATGGTACACTCCCATAATCATGCCTCAAGAGATTGCTCATTCTTGGTATGCCGTAAACGCTTGAAGGAGCCTATATCTATAATAAACCTTTTCCAGGGATTCTGGGTTTCTTGTGAGATCCCAATTTTTTCGCGGTTTTCGCAAAGATTTCTTTGAATATTTGAATAGTAGTTTCATTTTGACTCTTGATAGCATTGTGATATTACTCGGGGGTGCGCATCGAATAGCAACGCAAGTGCACCTGCGACGCATGGTTTTACGCTAAAACCGGACTGTTCGTCCCGCGGCATCTCTCCGATAGACGCCGAAGTCGTCCACCTGTTTTAATGTTTTTCCATCGAAGATCGGTCCATCAACGCAGACGCGTAATCCGTTACCGATGCAGCATTGGCCACAGATACCTATGGAGCATTTCATGTACCTTTCTAGGGATGCTTGGAAGGGAATGGTTGTGCAGAATGTAAGGATGCTTTTCATCATCAGTTCTGGCCCGCAAGTATACACCGCATCGATCTTTTCTTTGGCAAGTAAGTCTTTTGCGAGTGAGGAGGCAAAGCCTTTGTATCCTTTGGATCCATCGTCTGTAGCAACAAGTACGGTTGCACCGTAGTGTCGTAAGCGTTGTTCAAAGAAAAGTTCGTGTTTGGTTTTTGCACCGATAATCACCGTTGTTTTGAGTTTTTTACTTCGTGCGTACTCTACTACTGGCGCGAGTATAGCAACACCAGTACCACCCCCAATAAAAAGGAGACGTTTACCCTTGAGTTTGAAGCCGTTCCCATAGGGTCCTCGAACACCAATTTTGTCGCCTGGTTTCAGGTTATAAAGCGTTGCCGTTGCATCTCCTATTTTCTTAAAAGTGATTCCTTTCATGTCCTTTTTTTTAATAAGAGAAACACTCATGGGGATTTCGTCAACATCAGGGATCCAGATCATCAAGAATTGACCTGGTTTCATAGATAATGGGTAGCGGAATGTAAGAGTTTTGATGTCTCTTGCTTCTTTTATGCTGCTGATGATAGGAACAACAGTTGGTATGTTCATTGGTGTGCCGCCCCTATGAGTTCTGATATTTTTTTGTATCCATGGGTATTCATCCAGTGTTCGATTTCTGTGCAGACCTGTGTGAAGACATCAGGCCCACGGTAATAAACTGCAGATCCTATTTGGACGGCAGAGGCCCCAGCCATGAAATATTCTATTGCATCTTCCCCAGTTGTAATACCGCCGACGCCAATGATAGGTATGGTGATGGTTTTTGCGATATCGTAGACACAACGTACTCCTATGGGTTTGATTGCTTTGCCGGAGTAGCCGCCGGTTTTATTGGCAAGAATTGGTGTGCTTGTTTCAAGGTCAATTTTCATTGCTTTCACCGTATTGATGGCGACGATGGCATCAGCGTTTCCCATTTCAGCTGCCTTGGCGATTTCATCAATGTTAGTGACATTTGGAGAGATTTTTACAAACACGGGGATTGCAACGTGTTCCTTAACCGAAGAGGTAATAGTTTGTAAGAGAGCAGTGTCACAACCGACTTCTAAACCATAGTGTTTTGCATGCGGGCAGCTGACGTTGAGTTCTATTGCAGCAGCACCATAGTGTTCCATTTTTTTTGCAAGAGTGATAAACTCATCGACCGTTGCTCCATAGATACTGCCGATGATTGGTGTTTTGGAGGCACATATTTTTTTCATTTCTTGCCCGTAATTGTCTATCCCTGGGTTCGGCAGTCCCATGGCATTTAACATACCATACTCAAGTTCAAGAACGGTTGGATTTGGATATCCTGTTCGTGGTTGAATGCCGATTGATTTAGTGACGATGGCGCCCGCACCACAGTCTATCATTCGTTGCATGCTGCCTGCATCTTCATCCATGATTCCTGAGGCAAGCATGGTTGGGTTTTTTAATCGAAGAGAACCAATGGTTGTGCTGATCTTGGCCACGATAACACCAGAAGGTGAAATGCAATCTTGTATAAAGTATTTTCACTGCCCATTTGGCAAAGCCGTGTATTGGTTTTTAAAAAAAATTGTGTTAACAATCGTTAATTATATATACTTAAAAGATATTTCCCTTCTATGCAGCGGACTCCATGCGAATACATGCTTTGGAATGGGATACCAGCGATACGAAAAGAACTGGCTGAAACTATGATCAAACAGTTTGGACTCAGCCAACGCGAAGCTGCAGAAAAACTCGGAATAACACCGTCCGCAGTCTGTCAATATCTTTCTAAAAAACGAGGTAAAACTGATATTTTTGATGACACAATTATTGAAGAAATCAGTCTGTCAGCAGAACGCATCGTGAAAAACGATGAGTCAATTGTTATCCTTGAAACCTGTCGTATCTGCCAAATCGTGCAGAAAATCAAAAATTTTTCGGTCATATGTAAAGATTCCCAGAAAAATAAAGACTGAACAATCGATGGATGCACCCTCTTACGAGGTGATCTCATCATTGCCGTGGATGAGAATATACGTCTCATGATTTTTTTCTATAAGTTCAAACACTAAGGTGATTTTTCCTCCTTGATGAATGATATAACTTTCCCCATCACCATTTATCACCCAGGTGTTATTAGTAAACGTTCCTTCTCGAAAGCGATACGTCTCTTTGGGAAGCCAGATCACCTGTTTACTTCCACCCTCAACCTTGTAAAAGAGAGCGGCTCCGTCTTCAGTTAAACCTGGTTGTAGTACACCGTCGTTATTTTTTTCTGGGTCACCACCAAACGAAAGATAAAGAAGAGTATCAGGTAATAGAAAGCTACACACGCGTTTTGTTCCTTCTGCAGCTTCTCTGTCATCGACATCACGACCAACACCGCTACTAATCATGGTCGAAAGAGTGGATTGTATCTGTCGACATTCATGTTCAACTTGATGCTCCGCAAGATAAATACGAAGCGTACTTGAACTCACACCAATCATGAGCGTAATTGCCGCAATAATCGCGATACTAACCATGAGTCGGATTGGAATCATTTCCACAGCATCAATTTTCAATGGCTTCATAACTCTCCAATGCTAACAATCGTTTACTCGCGGGGTTCCGTTCAAGACAGGTTCTGCTCCTCCATGCCAACTCAGACGAGGACGTATCTGAACAACATGGACAGATTCTGAGGTGTCATCAACGAGCAGGGCAACACCTTTTTCGACACCTATTTTTTTTATCGATTCACCGATATCACCTTGAAGATAAGTCGGACGAATATTACTTAATGCATCGATGTCCTCCTGTGCAGTTAAACGATGACAAATAATGATATCACTATGAGAGAGCACCTCTGGTTCTATTGCACCAGGTCGTTGGGTAGCCATAATGAGAGAAAGACCTGGCTGTCGCCCTTGCCGCATCCATTCGTTGATTAACACGTCTTTACTCAAGGTGTCTTTACCCAGTGGTACGAATAATTGCGCTTCATCAATCGCAAGCCACACCAGGGGAATACCTTTTTCTTGGACATCAAACCCCATTTTTTTCTGTTCGTAACGCTTACGTTCCTTGACACGTTCCTCAAAAATCATTTCACTGACAAGAGAGACCACCATGTCTTTAAGAACAGGATTATGAAGATGACTCAGATCAAGAACCGTAAGTGCTCCCCGTCGCACCAGATCAGTAATCATCAGGCCTTCTGTATCAAAAATATCCCACGACACGGCTAGAGAAAAAAAATTCTCCGCAGCAGCTTTCACCATATCGTCTGCTCGTTTATCTAGCTGAATAGAGGTGAGAAGGTCAACAATGGAGAAAGAAGCAGATAACGATTGCTGAGTAACCACTGCCCTAGTGATAACGATACCAATTGGGTCTGTTGCCTTTATATTAAAGAGTTGGCACCAGTGCAAGGGAGAGAGCGCGGATACTCGCAAGGAAAAACGTTCTACGGAGATACCATTCTTTGCATACTCCTTCATTATATGTTCAGGGACGAGAAGTCGTATTGCGAATCCTTCAGGTTTTTGGTCCCATCGCAGGAGAGCTTCAGAACTTTCGCTGCTCGGAAACTGTGTTGTCCAATAGATTCCTAACGTATCAAGGACAACAACCCCAAGATTCTGTTTAACTGCGTCTTCAAGACGTGCTATTTCCTCAAGGAATACACCAATGGTGTATGATTTCCCATACCCGCGTTTCCCGCAAATAAAAATCACGTGGGGGTGTAGCGCATCAAGATACACCGGCGCCCCAAGAGATCCGTCGAGGGCGTAGTACCTCCCGATATTGAGGATTCCTTCACCCGTCTTTTCTTTCCTGCCTAAAATATATTGTTTTTCAGAGAGCGTTGTATGTCGCCTCGGACGAGATTTCATCATTATGTACCTCCCGACTTAACTTTTTTTCAATTTAGAAAAATATATATGGTGATAAATATTATATACTTTATTATTTGGGAGGTTGTTATTACTAAAAAATAATTCATCCGTATAGAATTCTAAAAGAATTGCTCTAATACATTGCTTTATGTCTGGGAGGTAGGCACATGGCTGAACAGCTTTGTCCTTATGAAACAAAAAGAAAAACAGAAAGTAAAACAGTTCATATAAATTGTAGAAATTGTACACTGGGAAACTCGACGCTTTGTGATGAAACATGTCGAAAAAATATCTTTCAAATTCTTCAGAAGGAACACGGTGTTAATCGGCTTGTCATCAACCATGCATTCGTCAAAGTCTTCTCCGGTGAGGAACTTAGGCTTTTGAATGATATTACAAGGTTTATCGAAGGTCTTCAAGCGTATAGTCATATCAGACTGCCCCAAAAAGATTTTATTCGTTGTAAACCTTGTACTGAAAAACGACAGAATGAACTGCATGAACTCTTTAAAAAAGTAACAAGCGATCCCATTGATGTTTTTTTCCAGATTCAAAAACTTATCAATAAAAATCATTCCTCAGATTCACCATGTTCGGAGTGTGAAGAAAAAAACAAAACAATACTATCAGAAATGATAACAAAAGGCGAGCTCTCTCAAAGACTTGGGGGTGAGAGTCTATCTAGTGACGTGTTTTATTCCTCGTATATCCGCCCATATATACGACCAGGGTTTGTGGATTCATATATCCAACTTGAGCCACCACCCGAAGCAATTTTTTTAGAATCATATGAGGTATCCCGCAAAGGAGGTCGCCCGCTTCATGTGACACTCTACACACTTCGATCTCGACCTGAAAAACTATATTTTGTTGTCCCGCCTGAATATGAATTACCTCGTGATGAACTATATGTCCTGGAAGAATTACGCATACAGGTGTCACGCCATCGACCCAAGGACGCCTCATTTATGGATGCAGGGACCGCAGAAGAATATTTTCAGCGACTGGGAACCCAGATCATCGCACGAGAGGCTGAGGAAAAACACATTGATTTGGACGCAGCTCGAATCGAGTACCTTGCTGATCTCTTTTCGAGGTACAGTGCAGGATTCGGGATTCTTGAAGATTTACTGTTTGATCCGCGGATTCAGGATATCTATGTCAATGCGCCGGTTACGAATAACCCCTTGCATTTGGTTTTAGATGGCGAGGAATACACGTCGAACATCTATTTTTCTGATGGTGATATCGATACGCTTGCCTCACGTTTCAGAACCATTAGTGGGAGAGCTTTTTCTGAAGCATCACCGGTGTTAGACATGGACCTTGAGCAGTATCGTACTCGAGTTGCTGCAATCTCAAATCCTTTGACGCCACGAGGTATCGCGTTTGCGTTTCGAAGGCATCGATCAAAACCTTGGACGCTTGCTCATTTTATCGCAAATAAAATGATCTCCCCAGCTGCAGCAGGGTTTCTGAGTTTTTTGATTGATGGACAAGCATCAATACTGGTAGCAGGGAGTCGCGGTTCAGGCAAGACCTCGATGCTGAGTGCACTCATCCTTGAAATACCTCAGCGGTTCCGGATTCTCTCCATTGAAGATACCCCGGAGATTCCCGTTGATGATTTCCAGAGGTACGGCTACAAAATGCAATCTCTTATCACAAAGTCGATTTCAGCAAGCGCAGCATCTATCGAGGTTGATCCGACAGACGCGTTACGGACCGCGTTACGTTTAGGAGAATCAGTCTTGATACTTGGGGAGGTTCGTGGTGTCGAGGCAAAAGTACTCTTTGAGGCAATGCGGGTGGGTGCTGCAGGAAATCTGATTATGGGGACGATTCATGGATCCACCACGCGTGATGTCTACGAACGTGTCGTCTATGACATTGGAGTACCTGCAACGTCGTTTAAAGCGGTAGACGCAGTGGTTATCGCAGCCCCTATTCGGTGTGAAGGAGGAATTGAACGAAAACGAAGAGTCGTTCAAATCTCAGAAATCACTAAACTTGGATGGAATACAGCTCCCGATCCTGATAAGATCTTCCAGGATGTCATGATCTATGACACCGCAAAAGACGAGCTTTGTGCCACGGATTTACTCGATATGGGACAGTCCCAGGTCATCCAGGCTATTGCTAGGAGATGGGGAATCACGGTTGAAAAAGCACTACAGAATATTCAACTGCGAACTGATATAAAAAACATAATCGTCGAGCACAGTACGAATCACAAAGAATTACTTGAGGCAGTCGCAACACGAGACGCCAATAATGCATTCTGGATGTTCATTGAAGAAAACAAACAACGCCGGGGAACTGTAGAGTACAATGATGTAAAAAAACAATGGATGAAGTGGTTCAATGATTATGTGAGGCGATTACCATGAGAAATGAACATCGATGGTTTGAACAAGGAGTGCATTTAGCAAAAACATATTTTCCATGGCTTCTGAAAAACAATGAACACACCCAGCAGAAATTGAAAAAATATTTCCCATCAGAATATCGAGAAATCCTAACCTTTATAGGATTAGATATCGAACCTTACGATATTCTTTTATTTGCATACACAAGTGCATTCCTCTCCTTTTTTATTTTCTTTGTTATCGATCTTATGATTGTCTTCTCCTATGGGGTTTCCCTAGAAAAAATTGATGTTGTCACGGTTGTACTCATGGGGGCTGTCTTATTAGTTGTTCCTTTTGTGTTGATGAATGTCATCGCAAATTATCCAAAAACCCTTGCCAAGTACCTTCAGATACATTCCCTCGGGGATATCCCTGAAATACTCAGCTATTTGGTGATGTACCTTAAACTGGTCCCTAATCTTGAGAATAGTGTAAAATTTGCTGCTACGGAATCATCGACAACGCTCGCATGTGACTTGCGAAAACTTGTCTGGGATATGGAAATCCGCGTGTACCATGGTATCGATGACGCAATCACAAATTTTGCGACACAATGGGGACGATGGAGCGAATACTTCAAACGATCCTTACATCTCATTCGGAGTTCAATCCAAGAACGAGAGGAAGCATCCCGGATTATCACCCTTGATAGAGCACTGGATGTTTCATTAGAAGGAACAAAAGAAACGATGAATCAATTCGCCAATAAATTACACCAACCCACTATGATCCTCTATTCCCTTGGGATAATGATTCCTCTTTCCCTTGTTGCTATGCTACCTGCTGCAGGTTTGGTAGGAATGAAAATCACCATATTCCAGGTTTTTTTTGTATACGATATCCTTCTTCCCTTGTTTGTATTTTTATATACACGAAAAATTCTCCTCTCACGACCAGCAACATTTAACCCCCCTTGTATTCCATCGGAACACCCGGATCTCATCACTATCAATAAAAGACGCCGAGCCCTTCTCTCAATTGTAGCAGGCAGTATTATAACAATTCCTGGCATCATTTTCCTGCTTATTCCAATCATTTTTCCTAAGGGTTCTTCAAATCCAGTTCTTGCGTTTATTGGTGATGCCCATGGATTAAACTCGTATTTTCCAGTGACCTTGTTCTTCATCTGGGGGATTACAATAACGATAACAGTGTACACTCTGAGTGTTTTTCGTCCCTATAAAAAAGTTCGAGATGAAATAAAACAGATTGAAAAAGAATTCAGCGATGCATTATACATTTTAGCAAAACGGATATCTGAGGAAAAATCCCCTGAAGACAGCTTTCTGTATACCGCACAGACCATGGAAGGGTCACAGATTGCAGAGGTGTTTCGAAAGACGAGCTACAATCTTTCTGCAATGCATACAAATCTCAGGGATGCATTATTCAGCGACGAGTTCGGATCATTACAATATGTGTACTCAGACCGCATCAAAGCGATCCTCAAACTGTTCGTCGAAGGCACACAAAAAAGCCAGCGAGCAATCAGTGCATCGCTGATACGAATCGCTGATCACCTCAAGCAATTGCAAGAGGTTGAAAATAAAATCAAGGACATGCTTTATGAACTTACTTCAACGATTCGCTCAACAATCACTGTTTTTGCTCCACTCATAGCGGGAGTAACACTAGCGATTACCACGTTAATTTCATCGATTCTTACCTCACTTCATGGAACCCTCCCCGTAGATGTTGTTTCAGATCTTTCACCGACATTGTCAACCGTATCGGAGGCGTTTACGATTGAAAACGTTCGACCAGAATTTTTTGTCCTTGTCATCGGCATCTATCTTATTGAACTCGTGTTTCTACTTTCTCGATTCACTAACGGTATCGATGAAGGCGATGACAACGCATCATATATGTATAGTCTTGGAAAAATTATGCCAACATCTATTTTCGTGTTTTCTCTGACTATTATGATCGGGCAATTCTTCTTTTCACAGATAATTACTCCTCTATAAATTATTGATAGTATTATCATGAATTTTCGATTTCTCTGAAAAAAAGTCTTATTTTTTCATGGCAATTTATCATAGGGATATGTAAATGAACATGTAGATGGAGATATACCCGGCTATTTACATAAGAGAATTGTTTATTAACCAACATACCCATGAGGTTTTTAAAGGTGGATTGGAATGCAGGGAGTGGAGGAAGTAGCCTCAACGCTCGAATTAAAACGACCGCTTGCAGTTCGAGCTCTACGGAGAAGTAATGTCCGAAAGAAGATTGCGGAATATCTTTTTGAAATCAGTCCGAACTATAGTTATACTGCTGAAATAGCGTATCATGTAAGGACAACACCTTCGAATGTGATAGGTGCGATACGAGGTATGGAAGAGCGATATAAAGAAGATGAATCGTTATTGAATCTTGATATCGTGCAAGAAAAAAGTTGCGGGAACAATGTTCGATTATATGGTCTTACTGATTTTGGAAGAGAGATGTTGATAACAATAAAGGATAGAAAATAAATTATAAACAATAGCTAACAATAAAGGTAGAAATATTTGTACTATCAGGGGACAACTTCAGATAATCCACTTGCAGTCAGCAGTCCTTGCAGAAGACCGCTGTATTCTTCGGGTTTGGCATCGAGAAGTTTTTGTGCGTATTGCTTGAGGAACATCCCATATTCAAGCTCTTCTTTTGAGTACCTCCATTTGACCTCGGAACCTTTACCAAAGACCAAGAGAAAAGCGTATGCGATGGATTTTCCCTTTGGATTATCAGGGCATTTCTTTATCTCAAGCAAAGCACTTTTTTCTCCGAAGGTTTTGTAGGTTCGCGCGACTCGGTCCGCAAATGACGCTAGCGGTGGTAACGACTCATAAGAAGGAAGGTGAGATAAAATTATTCTGCGTTGTTTATAGTCATATGCCAGGGCGATGATATTGGAAGGTGTATCATCGAGGCAGATGAGAGATTCAACCATATCTTGGTTATCAACAATGGTATCCAAGAACTCTTTACCATATTGAGTCCAATATTTCTCTAGGATCTTATTAGGGGTTGTATTTGAAAAAACAACTGGTTCTTCGACTTTTTCAAGGATAAATTCCAAAGCTGCTTTTTCAGTAGATTTTGGATGTAACGCTTCGACAAAACGATGGACATCAGATCCATAAGAAATGCCGTCGAGTACCAGGACTTTTTCTTTTGATTGTTTAACCGTATCCTCGCGATTTTTAACATTTTTTCGAATAAAGTCTAGATCAGAGAGTTCCCCAGAAAGATACTCACGTAAAAAACTGGTTTCATGGGTCGATGGTGAATCGGTATACCGTATGACTTGTGCGATTACCTCAATATCGAAATCTTTAGAAAATTTAGGCACGAGTATGTATTTTGATATGTTAAACATTGTATTTTTTATGGAAGAGGCGCAGGATTCACATACAGCAATCGTGATCTGCGCGGATTTCCAATAAATGCGAAGGTAGTAATAATCGAGGAACTCTTTGTTTTTTGCTTGATCTGGAGTTATATGGTTACAGCAGAAGGTTTCATTTTTAAAGGGGGCATCAAGCTTTTTTTCCAGAAAATGAAAAAATTCTTTTGGCGGGTTAGGGATTTTCCCGGTGCTAAAAAAACCATTATCCCATGAGTACACGTATAACTTTTTCTTAGAAGCAAGGTCTTTGACTCCTAGAAGTCTGAGGATCGGATCATCAAAATGTTGTACTGCGATTAAATATTCTTTATCTGCTTTTCCTCGTTTTGCATAAGTGACGTCACCGGTTGAGAACTTGACAAAAGCCAGATATGGTGCTTTTTCGGAGAAGGTAAGTAACAGTGTTCCTGCAAGTGCACCATCTAAACCTTTTTTATTTGCGAGTTTTTCAAGTTTTGTGGCATCGTCTCGATATCGATGTACTTTTTCTAATCGCTTTCGGAGTTTATTGAAATATTTTTTATTTTGATTCTCGGTGCATTCCGGAAGAACAAGAAACGGGTTTTCTTTCAGTGCTTTAGCGTTTTCTATCAGGTTTTTTTCTTGTGATTTTGGTGCGGTTCGTGCGAAACTTCTTGCTCTTTGTTGTTTTTTTACCATGCGATGATATATGGGAAAAGAAGAGGTGTTAAAGTATGTTGCGAACATCTTAAAAACAGGATGTTCTTTATTATGGAATTATGAACATGTACGATATCATCATCTCTCGAAGGACGATCAGAAGATTTACACAAAAATCTGTGAAGATCGAGGTTCTCAAGAAATGTGTGAATGCTGGGAGGCTTGCGCCTTCTGCCGCGAATCTTCAGGTTCTTGAATACGTCATTGTGACTGAAAAGAGTCTTTGTGCTAGACTTTTTAAAACGCTAGGATGGGCAGGGTACCTTCAACCGAAATGGATCCCCCGTGACTCTGAGCGTCCAACAGCCTATATCGTTATCCTGGTGAGCGATATCAAGAATTCTTATTATCTGCGAGATGTGGGTATTGCAACAGAAAATATTGTGCTTGCTGCTGAGGCAGACGGTCTAGGGAGTTGTATTTTATGCAACATTGATAAAGAAAAAATACGAGAAATCCTTAAAGTTCCTCAGAGGCTCACCGTTGATTCTGTCATCGCATTGGGTTTCAAAGCAGAACAATCCGTTGTCGAGGATATGACGGATTCTGTGAAATACTGGCGGGATGAAAAAGATGTTCTCCATGTTCCAAAACGGAAATTGGAGGATATTCTCCATATCAATTCGTTTTGATGTTGGTGACTGCGAGAAATCAAAACGTTAAAATCAATGTTTTCGTATACCCTCTTGTATGAGAGAATATAAAATTAAGAAAGGACATAATCCGGATATGAATGCGCTGCTCTCCCGTTATTTTGGGACAAAGGGAGATATTACAAAAGGCTTGCAATTTACCGTGAATGGAATCGGAGATGTGACCATGAAACAGGAGAAAAGCTCCTTAGTCATTGATATTGTCCCTCCGAAGCAGATATGCGGTGATTATTCGATTATAAAAAAATGGAATGATTTTCTTTTTGAAGCAACAGGAAAGGATGCGAAAGAACGAAAGAAGGATTTTGGTAAGTGATTACAACAAACAGCATTTTACCTATTCAACAGGAGAAAACTAAAAAATTAGTCTTATTTTCCAATTCTGGAAATGATACCTTTATATACTTGTATCGGAGAAGCATTAACATGGTTTAAGATAATTTTTTAAAATGTTTTATTTTTTTGAAAATAAATTACACTATCAGATTTTATTTTTTGAAGATAACGAAGGGCAAATTTAGTTTCCTCTCCTGAGTTTCGCACTTGAATAAATGTTAAGTGCCTTCAGCAGTTTGTGTTTTATTAGTGATAAAATGCAAACAACACTGAAGACACCACACAACATAAAGCCAAACAAGAATAAGACCTTTCCGATTGGGACAATCCAAACCGTCAAAAACATTTTCGAAGAACTTCACCTCCCACCACTCCTTGATGACCTCAAACACTGCGGTCATCAACTCAGCGGACTGGTCACTGGACTTGTCTCCTACAAAATGACAGAAGATCTCTCTGTCAGCAGATGCCATCAATGGATGACCACCACCCCCATGCTTCTGGAATATCTTCAATTATCTGATTTCGGAGATGATGCACTGTACCGCGGTCTTGGAATAATAGGAGAAAACCGACATCATATCCTCAGTCATCTCCTGCACACCCTGAAAGACGAATACGATGTCGGACTGGATATGGTGTTCATGGATTGGACCAGTATCTACTTTGAAGCCAAGCCGTCGGATTATATCAAATACGGGCATAGTCGTGATCATCGACCAGACAGACCGCAAGTCACCATAGGCCTGGCACAGGATCAACGATCACAACTCCCGGTTGGACTCAGCATACAACCTGGAAACATCAACGATCAAACCCATTTCAAAATAACCTACAGGGAGATCAAACCAGGTCTGCGGACCGGTAGTGTCCTGGTTTTTGATGCCGGTGCCACCGGCATCCCCAACCTGGACCTTCTCGTATCAGATAAGATGAAATATCTTTCCCGCATGAAACTCAACCAGAGCGACATCAAACAACATCTGAACACGTTTAACAAGGATGAATGGACACCAGTTGTGACCGGTAACAAGGACGAACAGGTGTATGGGAAGAAACTATTGTTTCCCAGTAGAACTAAATACCTGTATTTCTCCCAGAATCTCTACAATGATACCTTGTTGAACAGACGAAAACATCTGGAGCAGGAATATGATGAGGCATTGAGCCTGTGGAAAACCATACAAGAGAAGAAACGACCGCGTCAGAAATATCGAAACAGCAATCACTTCCTGCAAACACATCTCTCCTACACCTTCCCCCTAACCGGTTTATCTCGTGAGGAAGCTATAGACCGTGCGTTGCAGCTTTCCATAGCCGGAAAAGAAGGATTTTTTGCACTGGTATCAAACAAAGATTTCTCACTTCACGAAGCACTACAATACTATCGTGAAAAGGACAGTGTGGAGAAGCTGTTCAACAGCATAAAAAATGAACTTCATATCCGTCCCACGCGCTGCTGGACACAGGAGGCAATCGATGGATCTATCCTCGTTGTGTTCCTTGCTCAACTTGTCATAAGTCTGCTTCGGTACAAACATGACTTGTTGCGTCGTGTTTCTACAAAATTCATCATGCAAAGCCTGAGCAATTTCGCACTTACTATCATCATGGGAAAAAATGGGGTGAAAACTCGTGTTTTTTCCAATTTTGATTGGATCAATACCCTTATTTTTTGTGGAAAAACACCGGGATCGTAGGTTTTTAGGCTTTTTTTGTTGGCTGAAAACCAAAAATTTTGTGAAGTGCGAAATGTGTTCTAATCAAGAAAAGAACGATCACCTGCGGAAGTCAGGTTAAA
>Ga0315289_10008481_pt1 | contig 14863 bp, 13 predicted proteins | sample YL17G11_40_MG_FD_203452 | JGI IMG/M metagenome (GOLD analysis project Ga0315289, IMG submission 203452) | Sediment microbial communities from Yellowstone Lake, YNP, Wyoming, USA - YL17G11_40 | ecosystem: Environmental > Aquatic > Freshwater > Lake > Sediment | place: USA: Wyoming | collected...
ATTTTTTCATCTATCTTCAAACTCTTCTCATAAAACTCAATCGCCTTATCCCACTGTCCTTTTAACTGATAAACATTGCCCAAATTCATGTAAGTAAGTGCCATCCCATGCTCATCACCGATCTTTTCTAATCCTTTCAATGCTTTATTATAAAACTCAATCGCCTTATCCCATTCACCTTTGTCCTTATAAACCAAGCCCAGATTTCCTAAAGCGACGGCTTGACCCCATTCATCATTCCCTTTCTCCGCCCAATCCAGAGCTTCTCTCCAGGCGCCTTCTGCTTCATCCCATTTGTTTTGCTTATGCTGAACAATTCCGATGTGAATCAGAAGGGCAGACTTTTCGGAAGGCTTCAGGTCTTTAAGCGCCCATGCACGTCTAAAAGCATCGATGGCCTCGCCATATTCATAACTGCCCAGATGTTTTTTCCCTTTTTCAAACAGTCCCCTCAGGTTGAAATTTCCACTTTCTGGTATACCGTCTTCATAAGGTACAGGTTGTCCGATTTCTCTTCTAAGCTGGTCAATCTTTTGCTCGATTCTCTTTTCGGTCTCTGCCATCTCTGGGATCGGCTTTAGCTTTTCTTCAATCTTGCTTGGTTTAAGCCGGTCGATTATGGGATAGATTCCTGCTAAAAATGCCAGAACGATGGTGATAATTAGATCTCTGGTTATATTCAAATCTGGATTTCCCTGCTTTGCGTCCAATATAATTTTTCCGACACCTCCTATCAAGATCAGTCCAGCAATTACTAAAAGAAGGATTTTCCAAAACATTATTTAATCTCCCATTTTAGTTCGTTGGTCAGGGGTACCCTTCAGGGTGAATCCTTCAGGATGAACCCTCACCCCTGACCCCTTATTGGTAACGGACACCCATCCTCTCCTTCAAGGGGAACATTTTCCCTTCTCCTTTTAGGAGAGGGTTAGGGTGAGGTCATTTGGCTCGAACATGCCAAGTCAGGACCTGGCAGACTCAAACATGTTACTCTTTCAATCCCCTTCAATTCCCCCTTTGAAAAAGGGGGATTCAGGGGGATTTTGCCCTTCGGGGATTGTCCTATGAATCCTTCGGATTATCATCCCCGAATTCTTAGCTGTTCGGACGGGGGTTGCCCAGACGAGCAGACGCTCCCGTTTGGGGGCACATCCGTGCACCCCTGTCCGTAGTGGGGATGGGGCACAATCCCAGCCCCAACAGAGGAATATATCTGCTTGAACACGGTTCACCTAAAGGTGAACATTCCAAATCTTCCTTTCTGACCGGCACGAAGCATTTACAAAATCTCCATAGAGCTCACTGAAACAATTTAACCAAAAGGGGCATTATCTCCCCGGCTTTTCCGATCAAGCTTTCATCTATCAGATGGGATATTTCGGTTGGTTCTATGTTCACCTCCACCACGTAGGCTCCATTTCTTTTCGCTAAAAGAGGCAAGGAAGCGGCTGGATGCACGACCGCGGAGGTGCCAATCGAAAAGAAAAGATTACAATCGGAAGAAACCTGAAAAGCGTAACTTATTGCATCTGGAGGCAGCATCTCTCCAAACCAGACCACATCCGGTCGAAGGTTCCCTCCGCAAGCACATTTGGGTGGAATCCCCGGAGTAGTTTTCTCCAAGGTTTCATATTTGGTGCCACATCGAATACATTTGTTTCTTTTTATGTTTCCGTGAAGCTCAACCACATTTTTCGAGCCTGCCTGCTCGTGAAGCCCATCCACATTTTGAGTGACCAGATCGAATTTTTCAAAATAGTTTTGAAATTCTACCAAAGCTAAATGTCCGGGATTGGGCTTTATTTCTTCAATTATCTTCCTTCGATACTCATACCATTCCCACACCAGCCGTGGATTAACCATGAAGGCTTCGAAGGTGGCCAGCTCCTCTGGACGAAACTTTTTCCAAAGACCATCCTCTCCCCGAAAGGTTGGAACGCCGCTTTCCGCTGAAATCCCCGCCCCGGTCAAGGCCACCACTTTGGTTTGTTTTGAAAAAAGGGACTTAAGTGTCTGGGAAACTGATATCCTCTCACTCATTTCTTATCCTTTTACATTATTTATATATACGCTTTGTTTACAACTAATCAAGAAATATATTCATCTTCGAATTTGTGCAACATAAGAGACTGTTGCTTAACTTCTCTTTCTATAGGTTTCGTTAGAAAAGGTTGGGTTTGCGGTTACGTATCGTTTATCGTAAGTCGTCATCGCTTACCGTAGTAAAATGATAAACGAAACTAATCTCAAGACACAGAATTCGTGCATCCGAAACGATAGTGCCCGAAACCGTAACCCATAAACGATAAACAGGCTTAAGCAACAACCTGATAATTTACATCTCCCATAAAATAACTACTTGACTTTTAGGGACAGCCGATTAAATTAAAATGGCGTTAATTTTTGGGGCGGGTATGGCCTAATACAGGAAGGAAGAATACGTGGTTTTTTAATTGAAGAAAAAGTTGTTTCATCGACAAATAAGTCTCTATCAGAGACTGTATCAAAGAATTGAAACTTGGACTTAGCTCTTTAAAAACCGGGAGTAAATGGAGATGACCGATTGCCAGCACGTATGGGAGATGACAAATGTACGGTTTGGTTTTTTAGTTTTCGAGAAGTGCTTTCATTGCAATGGCTTAAGGACATATTTCTCGGTGGAAGATAGCCCCGTCCTTGGGGATAAATATCGTGAAGGCGACCATTATTGGAGCCGCATGGAGAATGCTCAATCATTTCAATTTGACCTGCGGTGTAAGAAGTGCAATCACCTGGAGAAATTCGAAGATCTCATGGGTTTAATGTATTGCACCGGATGTCTGCCTGATTGTGAGGTGGAAATCCAGCGAAAAAAATATGAAGCGCAAAGAACTTGGGTTCTGGTGGCGTTTGGTTTCCTTCCCAAGGCAAAGACCGAGCCAATCCCGCCTCACAAGCTAAAAATCCTTGAAGATTACTTCAACCAGAGGAGGGATACGTCTCGTTCCAGGATCGCTATTCTTTCTTTTAATCTGATTGAAGATCTTTCCTTATGCAAAGGGGATTTTATTCACGACGTGGGTATGCTCTCCTTAGAACCACCGGAAGAAAGAAAACCTATATTTTGATTTCGATCCCAATTTTAATCCAAATGGACACACAGTTTTTCTGTAAAAATCAAGTGGGAGAAGTTTGATGACCACTCAAGAACTGATTGAAAAGATCGGACTTAAGCCGTTAAGCAAGTTTGAACCCCGGGAAGTGGATGGGGTTTTCGTCTCGGATATGTTGAGTGATGTGATGGCCCGTGCTAAATCCGGAAACCTTTGGCTTACGGTCCAAACGCACAAAAGTATTGTTCCTGCGGCTAATCTGGTGGATGTTTCTGCCATCGTCATTACCAGCGGCAAACAGGTTCCACAGGAGACTCAGGATCTTGCCAGCAAATATAAAATTGCCATCCTATCCACCGAACTTCCCACCTTTGAGTTAGTGGGAAAGCTTTATGGGTTGGGTCTGGGCAGCAAATAATACGGATGTCTTAAGTAAGGCGTCATTGCGAGGAGCGAAGCGACGAAGTCCCGCCAAAGGCGGGACTTCGCTATCGCTCGCAATGACAATTTAAAAACATTTACTTCATTTGTCTTAGTTTACTTAAACTCCAAGAGCAAGGCAACTTTCGTGGAGATAAAAATGATAAAAGATGCGCTGGAGGCTTCGGTAATCGAGGGAGAAGATAAACTCGATAGCGTGGTTGACCACGTATACGCTTCCGACCTGATGAGCGACGTTTTAGCCTTCGGCAGACCCAACTCGATTCTGCTTACTGGACTATCAACCCAACAGGCGGTCATCTCCGCCCACATGGCAGAATTCAAAGGGGTGGTCTTCATTCGGGGCAAAAAACCAAAGGATGGTGCGGAAAAGTTCGCCAGAGATAATCATTTGGTTTTGCTATCCACAGAATTGGACATGTATGATGCCTGCATCAGGATAGATTCGGTGGAGAAGGGAAGATACGCGGGGTCAAAAGAAAGCTCAGTGGAGCCAAAGACAGAACAGATGCTACTCTCTCACGAGTTCTTCGTTCAAGGGAACGATTTTACGAACGCAGGCATGGTATCCACAGAGGTGAAGTCTATCCTGAAAAAGATAGGATTCGACCCTAAACTGGTCCGCAGAGTTGCCATCTCCACCTATGAGGGGGAGATGAACGTGGTTATGCATGCCCAGAGGGCGAAGGTCAATCTCTCGGTTACTCTCAGTCTCATTGAGGTGGTAATTGACGATGAGGGGAAGGGGATTCCGAATGTGGAGTTAGCCATGCAGGAGGGGTATACCACTGCCACCGAAGAGATGAGAGCCATGGGGTTCGGCTCCGGCATGGGACTGCCAAATATAAAGAAAAACTCAGATGAACTCCAGATCAAAAGCGAGGTGGGAAAGGGGACCAGATTACAAATGAGATTTTTCATCTAAAGGCTTGTTTCTTCTGCTCCTTGTGGATGTTATCATCCACAAGGATTGGCGAGGATGATAACATCCTCGCCGAGCGAAGTTTGTGTAATTGATTTATGGCTTTCTTCTGGTTCCGACAATGGCGGCTAACATGATGCTTTTGGGAAGCTTGCGCTTCCCAAAATCCGCCTTCGGTGAACTTCACAAACGCCGAAATCAAATATATCTTAAAGGAGATATAACGTATATGATATCCGAAAAAGACAAGGGTACAATATTAAAATACGCAAAAAAGTATGGGTTGGAAAAAGTTATTCTTTTCGGCTCATCGAAAGAAAGGATGGATGCACGCGACATAGATATAGGGGTGAGAGGTATAACTCCCAAGTTATTTTTCGATTTTTGTTGGGAGTTATATAGAGATTTATCTAAACCCGTAGATGTCATTGACCTAAGTAAAGATTGTTCATTTAATAAACTTATAGAAAAAGAGGGGATAGTGTTATATGGCTAGTGTAAAAGAAAAAGTTTTTGCGGAGATGGAAAATATTATAAAAGTTTTGATTGAGTTAGAAAAGGTGAAAGATAGACCCAACAAAGAACTTGTAGTTCTTGTAGGAATAGGAGCTTATCTTCAAAGTATTTACACCGGGATGGAAAACATTTTGAAACAATTATTATTCCATAAGAACATATCAATACCCGACACACCCACATGGCACAAGGATTTATTGAATCTGGCTGTGGAACACAATTTTATGACGAAGAAAACGGCAGACGAGATAGGTAAGTATCTGTTCTTTCGTCATTTCTTCGCGCATGCTTACGGTTTTCTCATAGATGAGTAGAAACTAAAGCCTCTTTTGGACAACATCTCTGAGATTTATTCTGAGTTTAAAAGAGAAATAGATATGTATCTCTCAAAGATTGAAGAATGAACTCATACAAGCTTCATGGACTTCGTTTAACAGAGAGTATCTGGCTTCGTGTCTTCGGCACTTTGCCCAAATCCCGCCTTTGGCGGGACTTCAGATGCGCTCGGAACGTTAAATAGTCATCACTTGTTTTTGATAGGAGAGCAAAAGATAAATTGGCGCAGTATTATCACGCTCATAAAGTAGTTCTGGAGAGGTGTCGTGGACACATGACTTGTATGCGTCACTGTCCTACCCACGCCATCCGGGTAAGAGGGGGAAAAGCGGTTATATCTGAAGAGCTATGCGTGGATTGCGGGACTTGCATATCGGTATGCCCTGCGGGTGCCATTGTCCCTATCACGGATCCAGTAGGGGAGATTTCTCATTTCAAATACAAAGTGGTCGTCCCTTCCCCGGTGCTTTATTCTCAATTCGAGTCGGGCATTCATCCCTACATCATTCATCTGGCTTTGAAAAAACTCGGTTTCGACGAGGTCGCAGATGTCAGCACTTCCTCTGCGGCGTTGGCCAGAGCCTTGGTGAAATATATGAAAAAACATCAGGGTCGGTTTCCCCTCATATCATCGCATTGTCCCTCCATGCTTAGGTTGATACAGGTGAAATATCCTGATCTGGTGGAACAGGTTGTGCCTTTGGACGTGCCCAGGGAGGTAACCGCTCGGGAGATCAGAAAGAACCTCCCGGACAAGCTGGAACTGAAGCCGGAGGATATTGGAATAGTTTACATAGCCCCCTGCCCGGCAAAGATCGTCTCCATCAAACAGCCGGCTGAAAAAGCCAGGTCCTGGTTTGACGGGGTCTTCTCCATAAGGGACGTCTATTCGGTATTGCTCCCTCAGATTGTGGCAATAAAGGAAAAATTTGACGAAAAAGTCGTGCCAAAGGATTTCTCCTTCAATGCGGGTTGGGCCACACTTGGGGGTATCACCCGGGCGGTCGAGATGGAAAATTGGCTGGCCGTTTCAGGATTAGATCATGTTATGAAGATACTTGACGATATCGAGAATTCACGTCTGCGAAATGTCGATTTCGTGGAGGCTTTGGCTTGTATGTTGGGTTGTATTGGCGGTCCCTTCAGCGTAGAAAGCCCGTATGTCGCTCGAACCAACAGTATCAAACAAAGGGCCAAGTATGAAAAGCCCATAAGAGTCGATGATGAAGAGGTTGCCCAAAAGCTGGAAGATGGATATTATTTTGTGGAAAACCCAATTTTGCCTCGTCCCACCAAATACTTCGATACCGATTTGGCAACGTCTATCAAGAGAATGAAAGAAAGAGAGAGGGTATATCAGAAACTTCCTCAGACTAACTGCGGCTGTTGTGGCGCACCTACTTGTATGGCTTTCGCCGAGGATTTTGTCAGAGGAGAAGCGAAATTCACGGATTGTATCTTTTTTGCGGAAAAAAGGGGGGGAGAAACCGTAGAAAAATGAGCGTTTGGGATTGTTGCCCAAGTATTTTATTGAGGGTTTCGTTAGAAAAGGTTGCGGTTTCGGCTACGTATCGTCTACCAAAGGCAGATCCGCCTCTGGCGGATAAATCGTCTTTTGGTTTCGTCTTTCGTTTCGACACGTTAAACGATCCCGCCATAGGCGAGACGATAAACGATACATAACCGAAACCTTTCTTTACGAAACCAATGGGAGAAAGAGTTCAATAACAGTTACCTTGTGAACCTCAATGGGAGTATGTTTTGTGAGAGATAAAGATTGCATCGACATATTCTCTGGACTCAAAGGTGAAGAAGGGGATTTAATTCCGCTCCTCCAGAGGATTCATGAAAAGTTCGGATACATTCCTGAGGAAGCTATCAAACAGATGTCCCGGTTTTTGAAGATCTCTGAGAATCAGATCTTCGGGGTTGCATCATTTTATTCCCAGTTCAAGTTTGTCGAACCGGGAAAATGCACGATCAAGGTTTGTATGGGAACCGCCTGCCATGTAAGAGGTTCGCAGAGCATCCTGGAAGAATTCAAAAGATGGCTGCACATAGAACCGGGTCAGACTACAGACGACAAACTGTTTACATTGGAAACGGTGAATTGTCTTGGAGCCTGCGCCCTGGGTCCTATTGTTGTATTTGACAGAGATTACCATGGGCTGATGAAAATAAAAGAAGTGGAGGGACTCATTCAAAAATATAGGTCTGAAAATGAAAGAGAAAGCGATGCGGTCATATGAAAAATCAAGTCAATGCTGAACACTTAGAACAGATCAGAGCCGAGGTTTTGCAGGCCCGAAGTGCAAATAAACCTTGCATAACGGTCTGCGGCGGAACCGGTTGTCATACCCAGGGAGCCGAAGTGCTCGTCGGCGTCTTCAGGGAAGAAGTCAGAAAACAGGGTATAGAAGAATCTGTCGACATCCGGATCACAGGATGTCATGGTTTCTGTGAGAGAGGACCAATTGTGGTTATCCACCCGGAGGGCATTTTCTATGAAAAGACCAAAATCAAGGATGTGGAAAAAATAGTTTCAGAAACAATAGTAAACAAGAAGATCGTTGAAACGCTTCTCTATCGCGATCTCAAGACAAAGAAAAGAATCGTTCGGGAAAAAGATATTCCCTTTTACAATCAACAAAAGCGCATCGTTCTGGGGAACAACGGATTGATAGATCCGACCGATATCAAGGACTACATTGCCCTCAATGGTTATCAGTCCCTAGTGAAGGTGCTTCGTGACATGACACCCGAGGAGGTCATTGCTGAAATCAAAGCTTCTGGCTTAAGAGGAAGGGGAGGAGCGGGCTTCCCCACAGGGAAAAAATGGGAGAGCTGTCGCAGCACCGTTTCCGACACGAAGTATGTGATTTGCAACGCAGACGAAGGAGACCCGGGTGCATTTATGGACCGAAGCGTGCTGGAAGGCAATCCTCACAGCATCATAGAAGGTATGATCATTGGAGCCTATGCCATTGGTGCTTCGGCAGGCTTTATCTACGTCCGGACGGAATATCCCCTGGCCGTAAAACATGTGAAGATCGCTCTAAGGCAGGCTAAAGAACACGGGCTTCTGGGCGAATCCATCCTCGGCTCCGGCTTCCAATTTGACATTCAGGTGTTTCAAGGGGCAGGTGCCTTTGTCTCCGGAGAAGAGACTTCGCTGATGGCTTCCATAGAGGGACGGCGCTCTTTCCCCAGACCAAGACCGCCTTTTCCCACTCAGGTCGGTTTGTGGGGAAAACCTACCACCATCAATAACGTGGAAACATGGGCTAACATTCCCCACATCATTGAAAACGGAGCCGACTGGTACTCAAAAATCGGCACCGATAACAGCAAGGGAACAAAGGTATTCTCTCTGGTGGGCAAGATCAACAACACGGGGTTGGTTGAGGTGCCCATGGGAATCACACTGCGACAGATCATCTACGACATCGGTGGCGGAATAAAGAGCGAAAAAAGGATCAAAAAGAAGTTCAAAGCGGTTCAGACGGGAGGTCCTTCGGGAGGATGTATCCCGGAGAATATGCTGGATCTACCCATAGACTATGACACGCTGGCTAAGGCTGGTTCTATCATGGGCTCCGGTGGAATGATTGTAATGGATGAGGACACCTGTATGGTGGATGTAGCTCGCTATTTCTTGAATTTCACTCAAGAGGAGTCTTGTGGAAAGTGTTCCCCTTGTCGGATCGGAACCGTGCAAATGGTAGAAATCCTGAATCGCATCACACAAGGAAAAGGAGATGAAGCAGACCTTGAAAGGCTAGAAAATTTGGCCAATACGATAAAGTCCCATTCACTTTGCGGATTAGGGCAAACGGCTCCGAATCCGGTCTTGACGACACTTCGCTACTTCAGATCGGAATATCTTTTGCACGTGAAGGAAAAACACTGTCCGGCTTCGGTCTGCAAGGCGCTCATCGAATACCGGGTGATCCCAGAAAAATGCACCGGATGCCAGCGTTGCGTCAGCGTGTGCCCCACCGGCGCCATTACCGGACCCAGAGCACAATTACACAACCTGGATCCATCCAAGTGCATAAAGTGCAGAGCTTGTTATGAAATCTGTCATTTCGACGCCATAGCCGGTGATGCTATCGTCATCCGGTCCAAGGGGAGAAGTGCTGATGAGCAAACCAAATGAGATGATAACTATAAATATAGATAATCAGATTCTGGAAGTGCAAAAAGGACTGACCATTCTTCAGGCCGCAGAACGGAATAATGTCTATATCCCCTCACTTTGCGCGCACAAGGATTTGACACCTTTTGGAGGATGTCGCATGTGTATAGTGGAGGTGGAGGGGATGCGCGGCTTCCCCACCGCCTGCACCACTCCGGTCGAGGAGGGAATGATAATTAGAACCCAAACTGCTCAAGTACAGGCAGAAAGAATGGAGATCTTACAGTTGATTCTAAGCGAGCATACTTCCAGTTGTTTGATCTGTGATGAGAAGGATGAATGCAGAAAGTACATGGGCACTATCCGCAAGGCTGGCGTGACCACTGGATGCCGGTATTGCTCCAACGATGGTCAATGCGAGCTACAGGAGGTGGTGGAGAAGCTGGGAGTGAAGGAGATTGGTTATCCCATCTATTATCGTAACTTGCGGGTGGAAAAAGAAGATCCCTTTTACGACCGGGATTATAACCTTTGTATCCTTTGTGGAAGATGTATCCGCATGTGTCAGGAGATCCGCGCCGCTAATGTCTTAGCTTTTAAACAAAGGGGGCGCTCTACAGTAATTGGTCCAGCTTATGACCGCACTCACCTGGATGCGGGCTGCGAATTCTGTGGAGCATGCGTATCTGTCTGCCCCACCGGAGCACTCTCGGAAAAAGTTAAAAAATGGGATGGCAAGCCCGAAAGAGAGCAGGTTACAACCTGTGCCTTCTGTGGCGTAGGATGTCAAATCCGTCTTTTGATGAAAGGGGACAAAGTTATCGGCAGTCTGGCTGAGGATGACCCGGTGGTAAATCACGGGCAACTTTGTGTTAAGGGGAGATTTGCCGTGGCTGAGACGGTAAATCACTACTCCCGACTGAAAAAACCTTATCGCCAGGAGGGTGGCAGAAGAGTGGAGATCAGCTGGGAGGAAGCTGTCCAGCAGGCGGCAGGGAGACTATCGGACTGTCCACCCCAGCATTTCGGCATGCTCATCTCGCCCAATTGCACCAACGAGGACTTGTATGTGGCTCAAAAATTCGTCAGAGCCGCAGTGGGATCAAATCACATCGATACCTCTGCCAGGCTCTTCTATGGCTCTGGCTTCAATGCTTATCTGGATCTTATGAGGAAAAGCGCTCCACTTTCAGATCTACGCCAAGCCTCGGTGATCTTGGTCTTTGGTCTGGACGTCCGATTTGGCAGGTCCGTGGTGGGGGTCGAATTGAGAGAGGCGATCAAAAGAAAGGCTAAAGTCATTACGATTAATCCCAACCAACATTCTTTGGCTTTGATTGCCGACAGATGGCTTCAACCCAAACCAGACACGGAATTTGATATGCTCGAATCTCTCCTAAAGTTGACTGCGGAAGGGAAGACTACAACTTCACAGCTTAAAAGCAAGCGAAAATCTACAGTCGAGGAAGAAAAGCTCTCCGAGGCTGCAAAAATGCTTAAGAAGGCATCCTCTCCGGTGATTTTGGTCGGTTCAGATCTTTTGCGATATGATCGAAGCGGACAGATTCTTGAGACTATTGAAAAATTGGCACAAACCATCGGTGCCGGGATACTTCCTTTACCAGCACAAAACAACCTGTTCGGTTCCATTCTCATGGGGACCTACCCTGAGCTTCTCCCCGGCGGGTTTTCTTCGACTAATAAAGAGAGGGTTGATGATCTCGGAAAAAGGTGGGGGAAAGATCTCTTTAATTTCTCTTCTGGATGGAACGCAGAGGCACTTTCATCGGGGACCAAGGTGAAGGTGCTTTACCTGATAGGAGAAGTTCCTACAAGCTTAAGACCACCTTGCGATTTTTTGATCTTCCAGAACCTATACCCTCCGGACCCTGATTATGAAGCTGATCTGGTTCTCCCTGCGCCAGCTTTCACCGAAGTTGACGGGACCTTTATCAATGGTGAGGGACGAATTCAGAGGGTAAGAAAAGCTGGAAATCCTCCGGGTGAAGCCCTGCCCGATTGGGAGATACTCTCTCGCATCGCCCGAAAGATGGGAACCAAAGGATTTGATTTTTCCAGCGCCTCCGAGATCCATAAAGAGATAGCCTGTTTGGTAGAAAGATTTGGAGATTTTGAAAATACCGAACGCATTGCGGGTTCTTTGATATGCGAAGGGAAGTTGACTATTTCTCCAGCCAAGCCACCAGGAGTAAAGAAAAAAGACAAAGAGTTTCCCTTGCTCCTTAATACTTCAGTGGCGGAGCATACTTATCGTGGTCTTCCTCTCTCCACTTGGGTGGAAGGATTGGAAGTGCTATTCCCAGAAGGGAAGATCAAAATAAATCCAGAAGATGCTCAAAAATTTGGAATATCAGATGGTGACGAGGTAGCCGTTACCTCAGATCGTTTTGAAAAAGCGTGGGTCGCAATGATCTCAAGCGACCAGTCACCCGGAATTCTACACGTCACTTTGCCTTCGGGCGAATCCATGGGGCCCAATCCGTTTCCGGTGAAAATAGGGAAAAAAGATGTTTAGCAACCTCACCCTCAATCTCCCTCTCCATTTTATGGAGAGGGGGAACAAGGGGGAGAGGTAAAGAAAGCTCGAAGATGGTTAAAGTAATAGAAAGTAAAATGATCGTCCCTAACATCCATCTTTTAACGGTGGAGTCCCCGGCTGTAGCCCACCAGGTAAAGCCTGGGCAATTTGTGATATTGCGAAAAGACGAAGATGCGGAGAGAATTCCACTCTCCATTGCTGATTGGGATGCGAAAGAAGGGACTGTGACCATGCTTTTTATGAACGTGGGTAGCTCCACTAACAGCTTAGCCTCACTTAAAGCCGGGATGAATCTTGCTACGGTGGTTGGTCCCTTAGGAAATCCCACGGAAATCGAAAAATTCGGCACCGTGGTCTGTCTGGGCGGATGCTACGGAATCGGAAGCATCTTTCCGATTGCCCGGGCGCTGAAGGAGAAAGGAAACAAGGTTATCACCGTTATCGAAGCCAGAAGCTCATATCTTTTTTACTGGGAGGAGAAGCTGAAAGAAGTTTCCGACAAACTTGTCCACATCACCCGGGATGGAACCAAAGGTTATAAGGGACACGTGGGAAGACTCCCCGAAATCATCAAGTCATCTGAAGAGCCGGTTAGCCGGGTCATCATCAATGGCTGCACCTTTCTTTTGAAGAGAGGATCGGACCTGACCCGACCTTTGGGCATAAAAACCGTGGTCAGCTTGAATCCCATAATGCTCGATGGCACAGGCATGTGCGGTGTGTGTCGAGTTACCGTCGGATCTACCACAAAATTCGCTTGTGTGCATGGTCCGGATTTTGATGGACACCAGGTGAATTGGGACGAGCTTTTGCAGCGCAGAAAAACATACATGACCGAGGAGGTTATTCCACTTAGGACCAGCAGGTGTGAAGAGCATGTTCATTAGATGTAGCGGAAGGTCGGTTGACTCAAATGAGCTTTAGCCTTCCATTGGAGTGCCAAGCTTCAGGGTGTGTTGAAAAACCCTAAACCGGAGTGCACCAGCTTGCTGGTGCGGTTTTAATAAAACCTCAGAAGAAAAACCGCGAAAGCAAGCTTTCGCACTCCAAAAACGCCTTTTCAACAGCCCCTTCAGCTTGACCTTGTAACCGCAACCTTAATTTCAAGGAGTTAAGGCGTTAGCCTTTTATAAAATCCTTACGGATTCATCCTGAACGGATTCACCGTGAACGGATTAACTCCCTTTATGATGTGTAGGAAAGCATAGTATGTCTGAACCAGAACGAAAGAAGTTAGATTTAAACCGAAGGCAAATGCCTAAACAGCCGCCTGAAGTGCGGAGGCATAATTTTAACGAGGTGGCGCTGGGGTATCCGGTTGAAACTGCAGTGGAAGAAGCTAAGCGTTGCCTTCAGTGCAAAAAGCCTAAGTGTATCTCGAAGTGCCCGGTGGAGATAGATATTCCTGGGTTTATCCGATGCATAGCAGAAAAAGATTTTACTTCAGGCATTAGGATACTAAAGGATGAAAATTTGCTTCCTGCGATCTGTGGTCGAGTCTGCCCCCAAGAGGAACAGTGTGAAGAAGTATGTGTTCTGGTGAAGAAAGAGGGACAGATTGCCATTGGTCGTTTAGAGCGGTTTCTGGCAGATTGGGAAGCGGGGCAAACTCAGCTCGAGATACCAGAAATTCCCCCACTTACCGGAAGAAAGGTTGCGGTCGTGGGTGGGGGACCGGCAGGGTTGACCGTGGCAGGCGATTTGATAAAATTAGGGCATCAGGTGACCATCTTTGAGGCTCTGCATAAGATGGGAGGGGTCTTAATTTACGGCATCCCAGAGTTCAGGCTTCCCAAAGCGATAGTGAATAGAGAAGTAGAATACTTGAGAAAATTAGGGGTGAAAATAGTGACCGATTTTGTGGTGGGAAAGACCAGAACCGTTGATAGTCTTCTGGAGGAGTTTGACGCTATATTTGTTGGTTCAGGTGCCGGGCTTCCCTGGTTTATGGATATCCCGGGCGAGAACCTGAATGGAGTTTATTCGGCAAACGAATATCTGACCCGAATGAACCTGATGAAAGGTTTCCTCTTTCCTCAATTCCATACCCCCATAAAGAATCACAAGAGGATGGCAGTTGTCGGTGGAGGAAACGTGGCTATGGACTGTGCCAGAACTGCCCTAAGGCTGGGGGCAGAGACCAGAATCATCTATCGAAGATCAAGAGAGGAACTTCCCGCTCGTTTGGAAGAAATAGAGAATGCAGAAGAAGAAGGGATCGTTTTCGACTTCTTGACTCTCCCCATCCGATACATTGGCGATGAAAACGGATGGGTGAAGGAGATCGAGGTGCTAAAGATGAAGTTGGGTGAGCCAGATGCTTCTGGAAGAAGAAGACCCATTCCTATTGAAGGTTCTGAAACCATCATCCCAATGGATGCAGTGGTTTGTGCCATAGGCAACAGCCCCAACCCGCTTATTCCTGCTGCTACCCCTGGTCTGGAGGTGGGTAAGAACGGCAACATCATTGCGGATGAGGCAACTGGCAAAACCTCCAAGGAAAGGGTTTGGGCTGGTGGTGACGTGGTGACCGGTGCGGCAACTGTTATCCTGGCCATGGGAGCCGGACGTAAAGCCGCTAGGTCTATCCATGAGTACCTCTCCTCTCTTTAAACAAATTGCGGTTCCTATTGCTTTGTCAATTAAATAACATGAGACTTTCCCAAGTTTGTGGCAAAAAAATTTATATTTTTTGTTAAACATTCGACCGAATGCCACATTGGTTTTTAATGTGGCATGAGGTCGAAGCGCTTTAGTTCTTTGATCTTAGCGAAAAACCATGGGAATTCACTCTGAGTCTTTGATCTTCCTAAGAGAGTCATCCTAACAAGTGCTCTAACAGAAAAAGTCTTTGTAAA
>Ga0315289_10008482_pt1 | contig 14862 bp, 7 predicted proteins | sample YL17G11_40_MG_FD_203452 | JGI IMG/M metagenome (GOLD analysis project Ga0315289, IMG submission 203452) | Sediment microbial communities from Yellowstone Lake, YNP, Wyoming, USA - YL17G11_40 | ecosystem: Environmental > Aquatic > Freshwater > Lake > Sediment | place: USA: Wyoming | collected...
TATCAATTTGAGCATTACCATTCGCAGTCACACTTTTGCCCGTTTCATCTTTAAATGTAGTTGAGGCATCCGAACCGTCAGCATGCAAAAGCAGTTTTGTATAAGAGTCACCTATTGTAGCAAAACCCCCTTCTACAGTAAGTTTTGCTGTTGGTGAAGTCGTCCCGATGCCGACGTTGCCGCCCATAATTCCTATATTTTGCTCAAGTGCGATATTTCCTCTCAACATTAATCCTCCACTGGCTAATTTGTCATAACCTGCATCACCACCTACTGAGTAACGCCAGAAGTCGGTGGTGCCATTCCCTCTCGTGGCATAGATAAAACCTCCATCTGTGTAAGCGAGGGAACTGCCAGCTGATGTAGGAGTACCAACAACAGCTGGAGTCGAAGTCATTGTGGTCCAGGAATTGGCAGAAACAGAATAGCGATAGAAATCAGTAGAATTATTCCCTCTTAAAGCATAGATATAATCGCCACCAGTATATGTGAGGGAATTACCATAGTTGGTCGTACCCGGAATTACAGTCATTGAGGTCCAGGAATTAGCAGAAATGGAGTAGCGATAAAATTCATTAGTGCCAGATCCTCTAAAAGCATATATATAATCTCCACCGGCGTAGACTAAGGGACAACCATTGTCCATATTAGCTGGCGCTGAAGTCATTGCAGTCCAAGAATTGGCAGAGATAGAGTAGCGATAGAAATCGGTATTACCCCCTCCTCTTGTGGCATAGATATAATCTCCACCGGTGTAAACCAAAGAGGTACCATTACCCATAGCAGCTGTAGCTGAAGTCATTGAAGTCCAGGAATTGGCAGAGATAGAGTAGCGATAGAAATCGGTATTACCCCCTCCTCTTAAAGCATAGATATAATCTCCACCGGTGTAGGTGATGGAACTACCACCATTACCCATATTAGCTGGCGCTGAAGTCATTGCAGTCCAAGAATTGGCAGAGATAGAGTAGCGATAGAAATTGGTATTACCCCCTCCTCTTAAAGCATAGATATAATCTCCACCGGTGTAGGTGATGGAACCACCGTTGCCGACAGCAGCAGGAGCTGAAGCCATCGTTGTCCAGACATCCTTTTTGAATTGCTGGTTATATATATCCCCTACGCTGTTTACCTGGAACTGAGAGGTCGCCCCCACGCTTAAAAGTCCAGCTGGTGTCGTTGTCCCGATGCCGACGTTGCCACCAAAAGTAGCAGACCCTGCTGCAGTTATGCTCCCGTATACTCCTATGCTCCCGTTCGTCGGCGGTGTGAAGTTGCTCGTCCAACGAGCTATGCCTTTCGAGACGCGAACCTCGTCAAGCCAACCATTAAGCCACTGTGCATCTGATTTTCTTGTCGCTACATACAAGACGCTAGCTATATCTGGCATTTCATCCGTATCTGTAACAGTTGTTTCGCATTGAATTCCATCTTGGAAAATATAGAAGCTGTTTCCACTACGCACCAAAGCAACATGATACCAAGTATTTGTAACTAGACCAGGCGAATTTCTGGTTATACCTATTGTTTGCGCGCCACCCGACAATACGTTAAGTTGCCACGCATATGTTCCAGAAATATTCTGGACTTCAACCCCCCATTGATTACTTGAATCAAACTTCTGACCGAAGAAGTCCATATAGGCGCTCGATGCTGGCAATGTATTGAATCTTACCCAGAAATCAATCGTGAAAGCACCCGTCCCAAAGTACCAGTCCGCCGAATCATCAAGCGAAAGGTAGTCGCTTGTGCCGTCGAATAGGCCGCTTGCGCCACCGAACTTGCTTTGCGCAGTGTCGATCTGGGCGTTCCCGTTCGCCGTAACCGTATACCCCGTCTGCCCGCTATCGGTGAAAGTTGTTGAGCCATCAGTTCCATCCATATGCAAGAGTAACTTGGTATAGGAATCAATAGTCGCCTCTATCACATTAAGATTTCCTGCTATTTTTGTATCTCCACGAACATCCAATTTTGCTAATGGGCTCGCCGTCCCGATGCCAACGTTGCCAGACTTGTCTATCACCATTCTTTGTTGTAAATTCATTGAAGAATCCGCAACATCTATAAAAAATTTTGAATCCTGATAAGAACTGCCAACTTCAGAGTAAATCCTTGCGCTTGTCATTCCCCCAGCGCTGTTATACCAATTAATTGTATTTCTTCCGTTAGCTGTTACTGAAGGATTTGTTAATCTAAGAGTTTCTGTATATACATTATCCGGCGCAGCTTTTTCAATATCGAGCAATGCATCAGGACTTATTGTCCCGATGCCGACGTTGCCGCTAAAAGTGGCAGCTCCAGCAGTTATACTCCCGTATGGTCCTGTTGGCGGCGTGAAGCCGCTTGTCCAACGAGCAACTTCCTTCGAGACTCTAACCTCGTCAAGCCAACCGTTTAAGCTAGCCTCGTCTTCCTCAGCGTTACCAATAATGAGAGGAGCGGCAAGATCATTAACGGAGTCCGCATCTGAGTCGGTAGTTCCAAGTTGTACTCCATCTTGGAACCAGTAAAAGTATATGCCAGATCGTACAAGAGCGATGTGATACCAAGTGTTTGTCAATAGCCCAGTAGAAGCCTTGTTCATATATATTGTAGTGACTCCGCCTGAGTCAACTTGATATCGCCAATAATAGGTTCCGCTACTGTTGACGATTCGGAGGAACAATCTGTCGTTGAAGCCTTGCCGTTGAGATATAATGTATCTGTAATCGCCAGATATGGGCAGAGCATTGAATCTCACCCAGAAATCAATCGTGAAATCGCCTGTGCCGAAATACCAATCGTCGCTATCGGGGATTGAAAGATAGTCTCCTGTACCGTCGAAGAGGCCCGATGCGCCACCAAATTTCGATTGATCAGTATCAATCTGTGCATTTCCATTAGCAGTTACACTTTTGCCTGCTTCATCTCGAAATGTAGTTGAGGCATCCGACCCGTCAGTATGCAAAAGCAGTTTTGTATAAGAGTCACCTATTGTAGCAAAACCCCCTTCTACAGAGATGGTATTGACGGTCAAAGTTCCATAAGTTCCAGAGTCAACTAAGGACATTAAAGTATTAGCTCCGTCAGTAATAGAAAGGGTGCCTCCTCCTCCAATAACCAATGAAGGAGTGGTTGAGGTAAAGGTTAGGGAGCCATCGGCCAAAGTGGTTGTTCCTCCAGTAATAAAGGAACCATCAGTATAAACATTTCCTTTAATCCCTGCTATACCGGCCACAAATAAATCATCTCCTCCCATTACAAAACCAGCGTTGGCTAAGGTTTCCGTTCTTGAGGTAGAACCACCAACAATTAAATTAGCGTCTAAAACTGTATCTCCTGCGTCAACCAAGAAAGCGTAGTTTCCTCCAGTAACCGTTGCTGAAGGCGCTCCAGAAACATATAAAGTAGCTGTGTCTGTAACTGTGGCTGCTCCGACAGTGATAGTTGGAGCAGTAAGTTCTAAGCCAGCTAATAAAGCATGATTTCCTGAAGCTGCTTCAGTAATGGTTCCTGCTAAGCGAGTAATTCTTCCTGAAACTCCAGCTCCTGGAGCATAAGTACCAGTTAAATCAAGGATTGCTAAGGGACTCGTCGTCCCGATGCCGACGTTGCCGCTAAAAGTGGCAGCTCCAGCAGCTATGCTCCCGTATGCTCTTGTTGGTGGCGTGAAGTCGCTTGTCCAACGAGCAACACCCTTGCTGACGCGGAACTCGTCAAGCCAACCATTCACGTAAGAGTCCCATAGTGGCCCATCCCACCCGATGTAAGCCAACATAGTGCTTACAGTTGGGAATCCGACTGCTCCAATAGCTTGTGCGGCGGATGGCTGCTGGCCGCCGACGAAGAAGTACATGTTTGTTCCATCGGAAACAAAAGCGTAGTGATACCATACCCCCGTACTGGGAGTGGTAATGACAAAATTACCGAAACCCCCACTGGTGCCAGCCGTTTTCCAGTGAGAATTGACCGTGTAAACATCAGGACCAGCACTATCATGTAAGAGGTAGAGAACTAGGTAATTAGCAGCACTAGGGTCAGATGTGGCGAAAATCCACTGGCCATCAGCGACAGCGGGAAGCGAATTGTACCTTATCCAGAAATCAACAGTGGATGGGGTACTGCCGAAAGCCCAATCCGCAGACGCCGCAAGGCTGAGATAGTCACTAGTACCATCGAAGAGGCCGCTTGCCCCGCCGAACTTGCTCTGAGCAGTGTCTATCTGAGCATTGTCGTATGCCGTAACCGTCTTTGGGGTTGGGCTACTATCAGTAAAGGTTGTTGATCCATCAGTTCCATCCGTATGCAAGAGTAACTTGGTATAGGAATCAATCATTGTAATAAAGTTAGCAGTTAGCGATTCAGTCACATTAAGACCTCCTATTACATCCAATTTTGCTGTGGGCGTCGTCGTCCCGATGCCGACGTTGCCGGAGCTATTTATTATCATTTTTGTAGCTATACTATCATTTGTCGCAAAATGAATAGCATCAAAAGCCCTGATTCCAATATCATTTGTACTCCCCACATCAATAAAATCGCTTGCCGCACCAATCATGCCGGCTTGTGTGCTTCCATAATAAAATTGTTGATAGTTCCTGAATATAGAGATGCCATTAACGTCCAATAAATTGGAAGGGTTCGTCGTCCCGATGCCGACGTTGCCACCAAAAATAGCAGACCACGCAGCTATGCTCCCGTATGCTCTGGTTGGCGGGGTGAAGTTGCTTGTCCAACGGGCGATGCCCTTACTAATACGGTATTCGTCAATCCAACCATCAAGGTGACCAAACGCCCCGGTCCAACTTCCAATTTCTATTGAATCATTGAGATGAGGAATGTTTTGGGTACTTGCACCATTGGTCCCTCCTGCATCCCCATTGATGTATGCGTAAAGAATTCCATTGTATCTTACGGCAGCGAGATGATACCAAACCCCTGTTGTGGTGATAACCCCATAATAGTATGAGCTAGACGTTACCCCATCAACGTTGAGATAAACGACAAACCCATAATTTCCTGATTCGTTCGATAAGGAGACTTGTATATTATCGTCCGTTCCAGCGTCATACTGTTTATAGAAAACAGCAGTGTTACCGGAGGACGGAAAACTATTGAATCTTACCCAGAAATCAATCGTGAAATCGCCTGTACCAAAATCCCAATCCGCACTGGCAGGTGTGGAGAGGTAGTCGCCTGTGCCGTCGAAGAGGCCGCCTGCGCCACCGAACTTGCTCTGCGCCGTGTCAATCTGAGCATCGCCAGCAGCTGTTACAGTATGTGGAGACAGGGAAGAGTCTGTAAAAGCTGTAGATGTATCACCTCCATCCGTATGCAAGAGTAACTTGGTATTGGAATCAATCGTTGTTATTGACTCGGTCACATTAAGACTTCCTGAAACATCCAATTTTGCTGTCGGTGCCGTCGTTCCGATGCCGACGTTGCCGGCGGTGTCCATATAAAGCCCGGCGTTCGTTCCGGTTTTAATCTGCAACGGCCTTATTGTTCCTGCTCCTCCGGCTGTAGAGTGAAGAGTGGCTACGTTAGATACGTATCCCAATGTAATAGCGTCATAGTCTGTAGCATTGGCTTGATTATAGATATTGAGCGAAGTCGGACCTAAGTATAAATCTCTCCACCTTGCAGTTGGAGAACCAAGGTCATATATGTTGTCCGTGCCGGGCAGGATGTGACCGGTAACTGTGAGGTTGCCGACTATATTCTGTCCGCCTTGGGCGACAAGAGAACCTGTGATGAGCACATTGCCGGCTACGGTTAATTTTTCCGAGGGTGTGGTGGTCCCGATGCCGACGTTGCCATAAAATATGTTCTCGTAAGGATATGCAGATGTTGGCGGTGTGAAGTTGCTTGTCCAACGAGCAACACCATTACTGACGCGAAGCTCATCGATCCAACCAGGAAAACAATCTGTATTACCGGAAACCGAGTTTGCCACGTATAGAGGACCAGCGAGGTCAGGCATCGCAGCCGAGTTCGTTCCATCATGCATCGTTAGAGCAGTACCATTCACATAGAATCTGTACGTGTTCCCGTAACGCACCAACGCAAAATGATACCATGTGTTTATCACAAATGCGGGAGTAGCGTATGGGTTGATAGTTGTTGAGCCACCAACGACGACTTTAAGTTCAAGGCCATCCGTGCCAGCGAGAGTGGTTCTTAGACTCCACCGATTATTACCATCCTGCCATTGGCTGACAAGGTAGACCGGGTCTACGCCTGGGTCTGCGCTCCACCGCATCCAGAAGTCTATTGTGAAGTCTCCTGAGCCGAATGCCCAATCCGCCGAGTCTGCGAGTGTGAGGTAGTCGCCTGTTCCGTCGAAGAGGCCGCTTGCACCGCCGAACTTGCTCTGGGCTGTATCAATTTGAGCATTACCATTCGCAGTCACACTTTTGCCCGTTTCATCTTTAAATGTAGTTGAGGCATCCGAACCGTCAGCATGCAAAAGCAGTTTTGTATAAGAGTCACCTATTGTAGCAAAACCTCCTTCTACAGTAAGTTTTGCTGTCGGCGCCGTCGTCCCGATGCCGACGTTGCCGGATTCAAAAATGGCTGCATAGTTATTAGTTGCTCCTGAAGCCGAAAAGTAACCAGCAATGTTGGTTGGGGTAGTTCCGGTATTGGTTACTGAAGAATAGATTCCATAAGCAGTATGAGAAGCATTAGCATTGGCCCCGCTCCGGGAGAGATTAAGAAGTTTTGTGATTCCACTAGCTCCACCAGCAGTTGAGGTTGAAGAAATATCTAATCCTGTGCCGGTAGTTAATCCATCTACAGAAATTGATAGACCCATGCCGGTGGTTATTAAATCGCCGACTAAATCAACAATCTTTCCTGTCCCAGATTGAGTAACAGTAAGAGCAGTGCCGGTACCACCAGCTGAACCATAGGTTACAGATAAAGCAGAATAAGTGCCTGAAGAAGGATTGTAATTAATGTTGGTGGCATCTTGGGCAGTGGAAGTATTATCAATATCAATAATTCCTGAACCAATTAAATTTTTAGCCACAAAAGCGCCAGGCACCGCTCCTAATTGCTTTCGGGGAGTTAAGGTTTGCCAAGAAGGAGTGGCGCCTAAACCACCAACTTGAACCTCAAGATAGATGGTTTGGTTAAAGTTAATACTGCTTAAAATAGAAACAGAACCTAAAAGAACAGAGAAAAGACCATTGGTCACCTGGACTCTATTTTCGGTACCGCTACAAGGATCATTATGAGTAGTACAATCTCTGGTTTCAGTCCAGATTGGGTCACCTACAGCTAAACAATTGGAAGCAGTACAAAGTTGAAACTTCATATTATATTTTCCATCAGCTACCGTAACATTACTTTCATTAGTCAGTCTTCCTTGATAGTTGATTTGCTCGTTGAAATCAGCCCGGGCAATGCCGAAAGTACCGAGTAGTAAGACGGTTGTTATACATATATATATTGGTAGTTTGAGCTTTAAGCTCATATTATGTTTTTGTTTTTTATTTATGCTATTTTATTTTTAATTTTCTAAAAAGGTAGATTATTCCGGTTAATATGAATATTCCAAGTAAAATGTATACCCAGTTTTTCCAAATTTTATACCAGGGAATCGGCAGGATTTCAGGCTTTATTTCAAGGGGTTTAACTTCCAGCTGGCCAAGAATTCTTTTAAGAGTTTGGTTTTTAAAATCTAAGACCGTAAAGGTCAGGGAGTACTCTCCGGGTTCTGGTGGCATTAAGGTTGCCAAATAATCTGTTTTCTCTGAATTAACTCTCAGGAGGAAAGAGAAAGTTTTGCCATCTTTTTCCAGAGTAACCATTATTGTTTTTAAAACTTCGGGAACACTTTCATAAGGAATGGAAATTGTTAATGGTTTACCGCTTTCTGTTTTAATTTTTATTCCTTCTTCTAAAGAAATTTTTTTACCCTCTTGAATAATTTGGAAATCTTCGAGAATCAACTTTTCTATCTCTGCCGGAGCTGGAACCACTGGTGGTATTTCTTCTGGTGGCGGAGGAATTACTGGCGGAATAACTTCTGGAGGTAAAACAGCTTGAGGAACAGCCGAGGCAACTGCTCCTGAAGCATAGTTTCCGATTTCGTCGTAGGCGAAGGCCGTATAATAGTACCTAACCCCATTTTTGAGACCTTTATCCAGAAAAGAAGTTCCTTTGCCGTCGTAAACTGAGATTCCATCTGAAGGGTCTGAAGGATAAAATTTTTCGCTCCTCATTATCTTTACTCCTTTGAAATCTGGGTCAGGAGGATTTTGCCAGCTTAAAGTTATTTGGCTATCACCAGCAATTGCCTCAAAATTGAAAATATTAGTCGGTGGAGTGGTATCAAAAATGATAGTATCAGATACTACTACCGAAACTCCGCCATCAGGGCTTCGGAATTTGACATAGACAGTTTTCTTTCCATCCCCTTTGGTTAAAGTCCATTTTTTGGTGGTTTGATATGGCTCCCAGGAAATACCAGCAAAATCAGTTGTATTGCTAATTGCCATCTGAAAGGCATTTTCAGCTGAAAGAGATAAGGTAACATTTGGGGAATTGGTATAGCTGGCGTTCTCATTAATAATCAAAGATTTAGGGATTTCAGGGTGTTCGGGAATAGGTTCAGAAACAACAATGGGTTGAGAAGGAGGAATAAAAACCCCGCCGCCTGGCCATTGAGGTACTTCAGCGTTTATGTTAACTTCTTCCTGCTGAGGATTTTGACCAAAAGTCAACACAGTGAAACTAAAAGAAAATATTAGAACTGCTAGAAAAATTATTCCTTTTTTCTCCATAAAAAATTAAAATTTCAACAGTTATCCTCTTTACTAAATCTTCTTTTCGGGAATTCCTTCTCCCATTGCTTTTCTAATAATCCAACGATTGTATCTTTTAATCCCAACAATTATTAAATAGATTAAAAGAGCAGCTCCCAAAACATAAACTAAAATCAAATGCCAGGGGAATACCCAGAAAATTAAACTGGCTTGGGCTGTTTTACCTCCGGTTCCGTATTCCAAAACTAAATTTCCTTCATATCTCCCCAAGGCAAAATTATCTTTTTCTGCTTTTAATGTCTGCCAAAATCCTTGAGGAGCGCTTACTAATGGAGTTTTTAACCAAGAAGCTTCAAAACGTCTAACACTTCCAGGAAGGACATTGCCGCCAACCTCTACCCAGTTAGCTGGGACGGTATCCGAAGTCCTGCCAAAGATATTTTTTATCAAAATCTCTCCCCAGGGTTTCAAGTGAACCGTGCCTAAATTTTCAAATCGCCAATAAAAATCAACTGGCAGAAAAGTAAAATACTTTTCCCCATCTTTAATGCCGAACTCCAAAAGTTGTCCCTCTTCCTTAATCTCACCTGCCACCCTTAAAAGAACCAAGGAACCAATTTGACCAGCCACTCCAATAACAGTTCTTTCTTCAGCCAACTGAGGAGGTTGGGTGCCAAAAAATATTGCTCCATAATGACCACCTGGTTCAGCCCCTAAGGGAACATCAATGGTAAAAGGAATTTCTTTTCTTTCACCTTTAGCCAATTGGATGGGACCTTTATCAATCTCAATCCAAGCAGCCAAAGAGTAATCAGTAATTTCGGTTGGCTCCAAAAAGCCAGGCTGACCTTCTTCTCCAACCGCTTTAAAATTAGCTAAAGTTGGGTAAACAACAACTTGGGAATCTGTTTCATTAAAGAGCTTAATTATTTGCCTCGGGCTATCTCCGGGATTAGCTCCAATTTCAAAAACGGGTGGAGAAATAGTCAAAGCAAAAACTTCTTGGGCTAATAATATTCCTCCAAATAAAATTATCACCAGGATAAATCTTTTCATTTTTTTAATTTTATTAAGATTTTCCTTATTTGCTTAGAAAGTAGCCGTGGCGACAAAGGTAACTGTATCAGTGTAACTACCAGCTACCGTAGTAGCTGTAATCTGGGCATTAAAACCAGCATAAATCTCTTTAGCACTTTCCACACCCGCTCCATCGTAAATCAGGGCATCAGAAGCAGTAGTAGTCAAATCCCAATAGGTCTTGCTTTCGTCATCGGTAACGTAATTATTGCCAGCATCCCATTTAGCTCCTGTTTCAGTAGCCATAATTCCAAAAGCTTCATTATTCGATTGGCTAGCCCAAGTTCCTGGAACAACATTAACATCATCAATATTATTCGCGCCGTCATTTAATCCAAGGGCTAAATCTTTTACTGTTATATCAATTCCGTCATCAGCATTAGTTGAAACAGTAATTTTAGTTCCCGGAATCTGATTGCCGGCTACGCCAGCATCTAAATCTGCGCCATTAGTATCAAGGGTGCCCAAATTAGGGGTGGTACCAGTCAAGGCCATTGAAAGGGTCGGGTCAACAGTAGCTGAAACAGTAACGTCAGCTTCAGCCGGGTTAACATAGATGTTAATTGAGCCGGTATCTCCAAAGGTACCAGTAATATCAAGAGTTCGGTCAGCCTTGTTTTCAGTCGTGGTCTGATTAACCATTTGCTTATCCCCACTTGAGGCATTAGTCCCAACCTCAATAGTAACTACTGAACCTGCCGCAATGGTTCCAGTACCACTGGTAAAAGTGATAGCTGTCTCGGTAACACCACATCCCCAGGTAGCCCCAGAAGCAACGGCAGCCAGGACTAAATCAACCCCATCATCTTCAAGATCAACATCAGTGAAGTCTAATAAGTCATCTCCAGCATTAACATCAGTCCCGCCAGGAAAAGTAAGAATAATTGTTCCTGCGGCAGCTACTCCAGTAGGAGTAGTAAATTGGACAATGTAATTAGCCGCCGTATCAGAAGCCAGAGTGGACATTGAGACGCTCGTACTGGTTAAAGCAGCAGCTTGAGCATAAGGATAAGGCAATCCTAAACCAATCATTGCCAGAATCATAATTAAGGCACTAATCTTTAGAATATGTTTTTTCATAGTTCTTTATGTTTTAACTTTTAATTTTTAACTCTTCTTAATGCCCCCCTGCGAGATTCTCGATCGACCTTTGGGAAGCAAATCTAATTTTTTATTTTCAAAAATTTGCTGTACAGGTAAAAGTAACTATATGGGAATAACTGCCAGCTTTGGTATTGTTTGTTGATATTGAGGCTTTATAATAAACAGTGGTTATTTCGCCATCAAAGACTGGTTCTGAATTTAAAGCTATACTCTGTCCTGATTGGCTAAGAGCGCTGGCGTTATTACCAGAATTAGTAACGATATCAACTCCGCTATCACTGGTTGCTACCCCATATTCTTCATTACCAGCCGTAACTACTCCATCAGCTACATTATCAATGTCGTTACTTCCATCTCTTAAATTTCCATCGTCTTTGATATTAGTGGTATAGCCAGATTCAGCATTAGTAGTAGTAGTAATGGTATGATTTTTAATTGTCACCTCACTAGAAGATAATGTTCCTAAGTTTAGCGAATCAGTAGAAACAGTAAAACTCAAATAGGGAGGGAATTTCGCCATAAACCCAGCTACTAATTTGTAATTGGTACTAGTAGATTCATCAGTAGCCATCTCACCAATGGTATCTTCCATTCGATAATTGGTCGAGGCCTGACGGAGTCCACCGATGTTAAGTGAATCGCTTTGAATTCGGTAATTGGTGCTTGACATTACATAGGCAAGAGTTGAAGTCCCTACACAGAGAAAAGCTAAAATTATGAAACTACAAATTAAATTTCTGGCCATAAATCTAATAATGAATGGGGACTAAAATATAAAGATATTTCTCTCCTTCTCTTTCTCTAAAAATTGGAATGATAATTCCTGAAGTTTTATCCACTGGCTCTACTTTTACCTCATCAGAAAAACTTTCTTTTATTTTTTTTACAACCTCTTCATCTTTTTCAGTCGAAGGAATTACCACTAAACCTTCTTCGGCAGGTTTTGGAAGTAATTTTTCTTCTGAAATTTTCTCCGGAGCTTTAAAAAGTTGAGTAAGGGCTTTGTATCCTTGAACAATTTTCTTCTCAACAAAATCATTGGCCGTCAAATAACTTTTAATCACCCACTGACTAAACTCTTTCAAATTTTCAGATATTGAACCGAAGGAATCGCCAGCCGAAATCACCGCCCCTTCTTTAGCTAGTTGTCCTACGTTTTCTACGGCCGCGAAAATTGTTGACACTCCACTTTTCACTTGGTCTGAGACATTAGCAAAACTTCGGCCACAATCAGCCAAAAACTCATCAACATCTTCATTGAATTTCATAACAGAAGAAGAGAAATTCTGAGAAAAAGATTTCACTCCTTTTGCCATATCAGAAAAAACAATTCCTCCTCCTTCCGCTCCCAAAGAAATAGTATTTTTGGTCGTCGCAAAAATTTCTTTTACTGCTAAATCTGTATTTTCACCAAATTTTGTCACAGCAAAATCTAAATCCCGCACCACAATAAATTTGGTGCGGGATAAATCCTGATAAACATTTTTGAAACTTTCCTTTCCAAAAACCACTCCTCCAACTAATAAAACAAAAACCAGTGCCATAACAAAGGCAAAACGAAGTTTTGGCACCGGCAATTTTTCTACCGGTAAATTTTCTGGCGGGGCAACAACTTTTTTAATTTTAAAATTATTATTGTACTCTTCAGCTTTTTCCAAATATTCCTCCAGCCATTCTTTTTTCGTCACCCAATTCCGGCCAAATTTTACGGATTTCAATTTTCCCTGCCGAGCCCTCAATGACAAATATTCTTGCGAATAACTGCAGAATTTTGCCGCCTCAGTTAAAGAAATATATTCTTGGGGATCAGTTTGCATTGTGGATTTTTTGTGGATTACGGACTTGACAAAATTTCTTGTTTTATTAAAATCCAAAATAGAAGACCCGCACTCCGCTTTGCGGAATAAACAAAAACCGGCTGATTAATTTTCGACCTTCGGCCTGATTTTCGCGGGCCTTCTTTTTTTATTATTTCATTTTCTTTCATTCAAGAGGGTCTGTCAAGTGTTTCCTGTGGAAAACTATAGGTTATATCGGTTATCGAATATCAGTGAGTTTTAATGCTCTGTAAAATGCCTAAACCCAAGAAAACCGATATCAAGCTACTGCCACCGTAACTAACTAATGGTAAAGAAATGCCAATTATCGGCAAAGTTCCGATATTCATACCGATATGGATGAAAATTTGAGAGATAAAAAGAAAAGCCATGCCCGAAGCAAAGAGATAAGCGAAATTTGATTGGCTTAAGATGGCGATTTTAAAAATTCGCCAGAGTAAAATTGTAAAAAGAAAAAGTAAAATCCCAACTCCAATCAATCCCGTTTCTTCAGCCATAGCTGAAAAAATAAAATCGGTCTGGGGTTCAGATAAAAAACCATATTGGGTCTGAGAACCCTTGCCAATTCCCTGGCCAAAGATTCCGCCTACGCCTATAGCAATTTTTGCCTGGCGCTGGCTCCAACCTATCTTTAGGGAATCGGAAATTTGTGGTTGAATAAAGCTCAAAATTCTCTCTCTTTGATAATCTTTTAACAGGGTTTTCCAACTGAAAACAAAAATTAAAAGAAAAACCAAAATTAAAATTAAAAAATGACGAAGTTTTATTCCAGAAACAATTAAAATTCCAACCCAAATGGCAATGAGAATTAAAACCGAACCTAAATTGGGCTGAAAAAAAATCAAAAGAGAAGGAATCAAGAAATAGAGACCGGAAATTAAAATATGAGCTATCCGATACATCTCAATATGCCGCATTGAAAAGTATTTTGCCAATAAAATAATCAAAATAATTTTCGTAAACTCTATTGGATCAAGAGAAATCGGACCTACTTTATACCAGTTTTTAACTCCTCTAATTTCCGGGGCGAAAAAAAATAAACCCAGCAAAAGTATCAGGCAGAGAAAATAGGAAGCCAAAATTAAATAAGGGTCTTCTTTTAATACTCGCCAGTCAAAAAAACTAATTAAAATCATTAAAACAAATCCAATTCCAAAAAAGATAATTTGTTTTTTAAAATTCAAAAAATCACCTTTACCAATTGAGGAACTGTAAATTGATAATAACCCAATACTGACCAGTAATATTACTGCTAAAATTAAAATCCAGTCGAGTTTCTTTAAATGAATGAGAAATGATTGCATTGTTTCCGCTGAATTAACGCTGATGACTACGCTGATTAGTCGCTGACCTCAACAGGTTACTAGGTTTCTTTCTCGCAGTATCATATACAATTCGCTTAATTTCTAATCTCGTAGGACAAAAGTTTAAAAGAAAACCGAGTTTATATTGAGATCCTTTTAAATATTTCCAAAATTGTTCTTTATCTTGTTTGGTTAAATATGGTTTTACTTTTACTTCTAAGAGGATGAGGTTGTTTACAATTTTATCAGGTACATAGGTACCCACTTTTTTATCATCAAAATAAATATCGATACGTTTTTGATCTTCTACTTTTAATCCTCTCTTCTCTAAAGCGTAAGTTAATGCCCGATCTATTACTGGTTCTTTAAATGCACCTCCAAATGTTTTCCAAACCTCAAAGCAAGCCCCACGAATTTGATAAGACTCTTTTTCATATAAAAAATCTTGTACTTTTTTCTTTATCATTTTTCAGCGTAAATTCAGCGTAGAAATCAGCGTTTATTTCAGCGGATTAGTTTGAGAAATTCTTTTTCGCCAATTGTTTTTACTCCCAGTTCTTTGGCTTTTTCAAATTTTAAACCGGGTTCTTTGCCAATAATAACAAAATCTACTTTTTTGGAAACTGATTCGGAAATTTCGCCACCCAAAAAACGAATTCTTTCTTTGGCTTCTTCCCGGGTTAATGATTCCAAACTGCCGGTTAAGACAAAAATTTTTCCTTTTAGGAGTTGTTGTTTGGGTTTTTTTTCTTCGATAATTCTTACGCCAACTTTTATTAATTTTTC
>Ga0315289_10008485_pt1 | contig 14857 bp, 17 predicted proteins | sample YL17G11_40_MG_FD_203452 | JGI IMG/M metagenome (GOLD analysis project Ga0315289, IMG submission 203452) | Sediment microbial communities from Yellowstone Lake, YNP, Wyoming, USA - YL17G11_40 | ecosystem: Environmental > Aquatic > Freshwater > Lake > Sediment | place: USA: Wyoming | collected...
CAGCGGAGACTTGCACATTGTAGTAGCCTTAGGAAACAACAGAATCAACGGCACCTTGCTAGAGGGAAAGGCAGCAAAAGAGCTGACAATAAAGCTAAAATTCCCCAAATTCATAGGGGAAAACCAGCAAAATACCAAAAACGTTTAAATAGGTTAAGCGCTTAAATGTAAAGGTAAAACGCTTATTTTTTAAGCAATTTAAAAGGGAGGTCTAAATATGGGAAAACCATTCGGTGGATATAGCATTTCTTTTAGAGGATGCAAAGACACTGCAGAAGACATTTTCGGAAGCGGAAGAATTGCGCCTTCAGAAATGACAAAGAAAATCTGGGGATACGTCAAAAGAAAAAAACTAGCAAGCAAGTAAAATTAACAGTTTTTTTCAAAAAATTGCCCCGCAATAGTGGGGCAACTCATTCTTATTCCGACAAACTGAACAGGTTAAAAAAACTTGCAAGAACAAAACCTACTGATTCTAATGCCGTTCTTAGAAAACGCAGAGCAAACAATCCAGCTAATTCAGGAAAAAAGCGGAAAAAGCCTTGAAGAAATCCAAGAGCTAGTGCAAAAGAAGAAAGAAAAATACTCAGGCATGCTTACAGAATCAGGCGCTGCATTCCTAGTCGCTAAAGAATTAGGCATAGAGTTAGAATTAGAGAAAAAAATTTCTGAAAAAGCAAGCATTGCAAGCCTAGAGCAAGGAATGAACAATATAGACTTAGAGGTTAGAGTGCTGCAGGCTTTTCAAGCAAGAGAGTTTGAAAAGAATGGAAGAAAAGGAAAATTGATAAATCTCATTGTTGGAGACAGCACTGGAGAAATCCGGCTAACATTATGGCACAATGACGCTAGAAGGTTTGAGGAAGAAAAAATAGAAAAAGGAAGCAAGCTATTGCTTTCAAACTGCAATGTCCTAGAATTTCAAGGAAAAAAACAATTAAGCCTGGACTATAACGGAAAATTCAGTTTAGTAGAAGCAGGAAGCGAAAAGGCAGGGAGGATTGAAGAATTAAAGGAAGGAATGCAAAACATTGACTTGATTGCAAGAATCGTGAGGGTTTTTCCACAAAAGAAATTCGTCAAAGAAGCAAGGGAAGGAAGAATAGCAAACTTTGAAATCAATGACGGAAAAAACACTATTAGAGCAACAGCCTGGAACGAGCTTGCGAAAGAATTGGAAAAACTAGAAGCAAACGATTTAGTAAAGATAGAGAATGCTTACACAAAGCAAGGCCTGAAAGGCATAGAATTGCACTTGGGCTGGCAGGCACGCATTATAAAAAACCCTAAAACAAGCCTTGAAATTCCAGAAGTGCAAGCCATTGGCTTTGAGAGAGAAAAATTCAACGCACTTGAGGAAAACCAAAACTTTGAACAACGCGCTTTAGTGCTGGACTTGAATTTTGGGAAAATATTCTTTGAAGTCTGCCCAAAATGTGGGAAAAAACCGCAAGGAATTGAAGGAAAACTGGTTTGCGATAACTGCGGGCAGATTGAAAGCACTGAAAAAAGAATATTTGTTTTCGCCTTATTAGATGATGGAACAGTAATAATGCGGGCAGCATTCTTTGGAAAAACTGCAGAAGAATTCCTGGGCATTACAAGCAAAGAACTGCAGGAAAAAGAAAAAAACGGAAAGCTTAATGAAACACTGGAAAAACTCTTGGAAAAAATTGTTGGGGAAGAAATAAAAATCCAAGGAACTGCCCGCACCAATCTAATGAGCGGAAAGCTAGAAATTACAGCAAGAAATGCAAAAATAGCAAACGCAGAGCAGGAAGCAAAAGCAATTATTAAGGAATTAGCTAGCTAAACCATTTTTCTCTAATACGCCTATAAGATTCTTGCCTAACCCGTGAATCTTTCACTGTTTGCTTCTATGAATAGTCAATTACACACAGTGTCTTATTTTTACATTTTTTTGTGTTTCTTATTACTCAGTCTCTCTGTCATTTTACTATTTTGTGTTTTGGTGGCCAGTTTTTTCGCTCCAGCATATTAGGTAATGCTTTCTTAAGCCCAAAAGTTATCTCAAGCATTGGGTTTGGAACAGTAGGCAACATTCTAGTTTTAAACCCCAAAAGCCGAGCTACTGATTGTGTATTCTGCAAGATTTTTGAGTCTAAGTTTTCAAAGTATGCCTTCCCATTTGGGATTAAAATTTGCTCTGCGTGGTTTATTATATATTTCAACTGCTCAACAGGTAGATCACCTTGCACATGAATATGGCGTGTTTTCTGTTTGTATTTAATCATTCTTTGAATATATTGTTCGGGGGGTAATGTTTCAACTTTTGTTCCGGCGGCTTCTAGATTCACCTTACTTTTTTGGAATTCAAAACGCCCATATGCGGGCTCAACTACAACATAGCTACGGTGCGGCCACCGCATTGTTGGATCCCCTCTAAAAGCGTGTTTGCGCGCTTTTCCAAGAATCTGATTCTCAATATCAAAACCAAAATGCACTGTTTGAAAAACATTTTGCGGTGTTCCGCCCCTAAATGGTGCCACACGCACTGACCTAATTATTCTCTGTTTTTTTTGGTTTCTTTTTTCGATTGGTCGCATGCTAGAATAAGCCATTATAAATTATTTAAACATTAAGCTTACGACCGGCATTTTACCCTAATTGAATTTAAAAACTCCCGAACAGTTCATTAGTCAGGCTTTGAAACCAAGACTGCGGGAAAGCTCAAACCCTGCAGCCACAATGTTCAAAAGCCAAGGAGTTGAAAGAATGAGCGCGAAAAAAGAAGAAAACGAAGAAGCTAATTCTGAAAAAGCCTCTGGAAAGGGGAAAATCAAAAGCATCAGCGAATTGCCTGGAATTGGAACGCAAAGCGCTGAAAAACTAATAAAAGCAGGCTACAAGACTTTAGAAAGCATTGCAGTAGCTTCTCCAGCAGAACTAATGGAAGCAGCAGAGTTAGGGGAAATTACAGCAACAAAAGCAATCAATGCAGCAAGAGACGCCTTGGAAATGGGTTATGAAACAGCAGACAAGATTGCAGAAAGAAGAGAACACATTGGAAAAATAAGCACTGGAAGCAAAGAAATAGACTCTCTAATTGGAGGCGGTTTGGAAACACAATCACTAACCGAGATTTACGGCCAATATGCTTCAGGAAAAACACAATGGGCATTCCAGCTTGCAGTAATGGCACAACTGCCTAAAGAAAAAGGCGGCCTTGCTGGAAATGTATTGTACATTGATTCAGAAAATAGTTTCAGGCCTGAAAGAGTAATTTCAATAGCAAAAGCAAAAAGCTTAGACCCTCAAAAAGTCTTGAAAAACATTTTTGTCGCCCGCGCTTACAATGCAGACCACCAAATGCTGCTCGCGGAAAAAGCCGGAGAAATGGTGAAAGAAAAAAACATTAGGCTCATAATAGTGGATTCATTAACGGCACAATTCAGGGCAGAATTTCTTGGCAGGGGAACTTTGGCAGACAGGCAGCAAAAATTGAACAAGCACATGCACGCGCTAATGCGATTGGCAGAAATGAACAACCTTGCTGTCTTGGTGACTAATCAAGTAATGAGCAGGCCAGACATTCTATTTGGAGATCCAACAGCACCAATAGGCGGTCACATTGTAGCACACAATTCAAAAACAAGACTTTACTTGCGCAAGGCAAAAGAAGACAAACGCGTTGCAAAACTAGTGGACAGCCCAAGCCTGCCTGACGGAGAAGCATTATACAAGATAACGCCTAACGGGATTGAAGACATTTGATTAAAGAATCAAAGTGAAGAGTTCATTCTCTTCACTAAACTTTCAATTTCTTTATCGCTCAAGCCGTGAGCCTTACAGCCTTGCTCTAAAGTTTCAAAGGCTGAAACATGACAGCCAATGCAATGCAAGCCAGACTCTGCAAGCAATGGAACTGCTTGAGGAAATTTTTGAACAATCTCTCCAAGAGTCATTCTCTTAGAAATTTTGGGAGCGGATTTTTTTGAAGATTTTTTAGAAGCCATTAGCTAGTTTGGGTTGGAATAATTTTTAAAGAATTCTTTCTTGAATGCTACAAAACCAGATTCTTTAATAGCTGTCCTGCACTCTTGCATCAAGTTTTGCAAAAAATGCAAGTTGTGATGGCTTAAATAACGCAGGCCCGAAGGCTCTTTAAGCTTGAACAAGTGATGCAGGTAAGCCCTGGAATAATTTTTGCAGACAAAGCAAGAGCATTCAGAATCCAAGGGTTTGAAATCCTGCGCGAAAGAAGTCCTTTCCAAACGCAACAGTCCCTTACTGGTAAAAACTCCCCCATGCCTTCCAACCTTTGTTGGAAAGCAAGAATCAAAAAAGTCAACTCCTGCAGAAACCGCATTAACTAATTCTGAAGGCGAGCCAATGCCCATCAAATAAACAGGCTTTGAGTCAGGAATCAAAGGCGCGCACTTTTCAACAACGCGCATCATTCCATAATTTCCTTCACCAATTCCAAAACCACCAATCGCAATGCCATCAAAATCAATCTCTAAAAGTTCTTCAATTGCTTTCTTTCGCAAGTCAAAATGCAAGCCGCCTTGAGCTATTCCAAAAATTAACTGCTTAGGGTTTGAATGAGCTTTCTTGCATCTTTCAGCCCACTTCAAAGTGCGGCTAGTGGCTTGAGCAATAGAATTCTTAGTGCGGCCGAAATGATGAGGTTGGTCATCCAAGCACATTATGACATCAGAATCTAAAGAATTCTGAATGTGAATTGCTTTCTCAGGAGTCAAAAATTCCTTCCTTCCAGAAAACGGGTCTCTAAACAACGCCTGCTTGTCATTAATGCTTATTAGAAAATTTTCATCAATTACTTGAAATCCTCCAGAATCAGTGAAAATGCTTTTCCCCCAGTTCAAAAACTTGTGCAAGCCACCTGCCTTTTCAATCACTGCAAGGCCTGGCTTGAAATGCAAGAGCAATGCATTACTGATAAAGCATTCAAAACCCATTGCCTGCAATTCTTCCTGGCTCACAAACTTTGCAGCAGCCTTTGTTTCAACAGGCAAAAAGCAAGGAGTTCTAACCTTGCTGTGGGCTGTTTTCAAAAATCCAGAGCGAGCGCGAGTTTTAGAGTCAAAAAATTGTGGATTAAAAGGCATTAAGAAATTTTATAAAACAAAAGAGCAAAAAAACAACAAGATTCGGCAATTTAAGAAAAAACAAACAAGGTTTAAGGCAAAGAACGAAATTGTGTTGGAAAGGTTTAAAATCAATTATTCCTTAATTCTAAAATCAACCAAAAAAATTTTTTGGGAGGGAAAAAACAATGAAATACGGGGATTTAGCATTCACCATCGGAGTAATCATTGCATTACTCGCTGGAATAGCTGCAGTAGCAGTCGGAATTAACAGCCAAACAGCAGGAATAATAGGCCTTGTTCTAGTAATTCTTGGACTAATCGTAGGGTTCATGAATGTCAAAGAAAAAGAAACAGTGCCTTTCCTAGTGGCAGCAGTGGCTTTAATGTTGACTAGCGGAGTAGGTTGGGCATACCTTAACTCAATCCTAAGCATTGGAACCTACGTCCAAGCAATACTGGGCTATATAGGAATATTCGTTGCTCCGGCAGCAGTAATAGTCGCGTTAAAATCAGTCTTTGCATTAGCAAAAAGTTAAATTGAAAGGATTTTTTTCCTTTCAATTCTTTTTCTTTTTATTATTCTCTTATTTGCGGTTAATAGTAAAAGCTTTTTAACAAGTCTTGCTTTTTTATTACAGCATGAAAAGCAAGATTGAAGATTTGGAAAAAGAACAGCTAATGCTTTCTTTAGAGCGAACTGTCTTAAGCAAGGAAAGAACAGTTCTTGCTGAAATAACAGTAACTTTGGGATTCCTGGCTTTGGGCTTTTTAGTGATAAGGCTCTTTCAAGACACCCCAAACAAAGACCTAGTGTTCATTGGCTTTGCATTAATTATTTTTTCAGCAATTACAACACTGCTTGAAATTTACAGGTTCAAAAAATACGCTACAGAATTAAAGAAAATAGAGAAAAAAAGCAATAATGGCCTCTCTGAATATTGCAGAGAAGACTGAACTATTACTGTTTTTTTTAAACCAGTTTTGCCTGAACATCCAAAACCATTAAAGGCTTTGAAGCATTGCTTGCTTGAATTTCTGGAATTTCAACAGCCTGTTTTCTTGCAATGCTTGCTCTCTTCAAGTCTGCTTTTTTCTTAAACAAGAAATCAACAAGCTTTGAGTTTCCCTCTACAATTCCAACGCCTTGAAAACGACAGTCAGGGCATTCGTAAACTTCCCCGAAATCATCAGGAATCCTGAAGACTCCGTTCTCAGTATAACCGCCGCCACCAAGCTTTACATGAATGCGAGTGGAAAAACAAGTTGGGCAAATCTGGTGAACCTTTGACATTACTGTTATCACCCTTAAAAGTTAAATTCAATGACGATTTGCGCGAAGACAAAGAACGCAAACCAGTTAATTATAGCCTTAAAGTTGTTTAAAAAGTTTTTGGTTAAAGAAAAAAACCAGAAACCCCACTAATGAGGAAAAAAGCAAAGAAAAGGCTTGGAGAACCTTACTCGATGATTCTGAAAGTTATTTCCTTAGAATAATGCGCTGTAGGATACTCAAAGTTTGAAGCATGCTCTGAAACAAGCAGTTTTCCAGAAAACACTCCAGCATCAGCTCTTTGAGTCAAAAACACAGGAAACCTGACTCTGGCAGTCTGGCTTGGCTGCAAGCTCTCAAGCTTTTTAGAAGCCATTCTATTCAATCCAGACTTGTCTAAAGAAACTTGCTCTGGCAAGCGCAAGTCAAAACTCAAAAGCTTTCCTCTAGAATCATTATTAGTTATTTCAACAGTAAGCTCTCCAGCAAGCTTTGCATGCTGCCTCAAGCTCAAACGGTAAGGAAACAAGTTCGCGTTGATTGAAACATTAGGCATTATCCCACTTCCTTTAATGAATGATTTTTTTCATGTCAGTCAAGGTCAAAACAATCGTCAAGTCACCAGCTGCCAATCCCTTCTTTAACTCTCCGGAAAAAGGAAGAGTTTTGCCAGCATCCTTCCTAATCAAAGTAAAATGCAAATTAATTGTATGGCCGTCCTTCTGCTTTAAGGCTCTTCCAGAAATCTTGTCAACAACGTAAACATCACTAATTTTGGAAATATCCTCGTAATTGTCAGAAATCAGTTCAAAATCCTTAATGCTTCCTTCCGCTCTTGAAAAGCGAGCGAAGTCAACATCGTGCTGTTTTAAAGCTTCAGCCAAGCCAGGCAGGATGTCGTCGTTGTCACTAAAGATTATAACAAGCCTTTGCTCCATTAAAAATTCACCCCAAAAACAACAATAAAAAACTGTTATTATATAGAATGAACTTATTTAAAACACTATCTAACTACTCTACATAATTTGGTTTGTTGTTTTTAAACCATTAAAAAAAGAGGCAAAAAGAATGCAAAAAACAGAAGCACTCCTTAATGAAAAATTCACGCAAGAAGAAGCCCAAAAAATAAAGAAAGCACTAGAATTAGCTGAAAAAAAATCAAGCGAAGAAAGCCTGGAACAAGCAGTGCAAGAACTTGCTGAAATCCGCGCAGACTCCGAAACAATAACAGCAACATTACTGCTTCAAGCACTAAAAAAACAATCCACCACCCCAAAAGAAGCAGAGAAAGAATTCGGAAAACAAACACTAGAGCTAGCAGAAGCAGTGCAGAAAACAGAAACACTGCAGGAAAAAGCAACCCAAGAGCAAAAAACAGAAGCACTGCGCAAAATACTGCTCTCTCTAAGCAAAGACTTGCGAGTAATCATAATATGCTTCGCAAGCAAAATCTTGGAGCTTAGAGAAAGCAAAAGCAAACAAACAGCAACAGAAGCCTCAGAAATTTACGCGCCCTTAGCACACAAGCTCGGAATGAACCACTTCAAAAACCAGTTGGAAGACCTAAGCTTTCAAATACTGCACCCCCAAGAATTCAAAGAACTGCAAGAAAGCATTGAAAAAGGCAGGGAAGAAAGAGAAAAACAAGTTGAAATAGTAAAAAAAACACTAACTCAAAAGCTAAAAGAGGCAGGAATTGAAGCAGAAATCTTCGGAAGAGCAAAACAATTACACAGTGTTTGGAAAAAAAACCGGCAAAGAAACAAAAAACTCGAAGAAATCTACGATTTAATAGCAGTCAGAGTCGTAACAAACTCAGTGAAAGAATGCTATCAAGCGCTAGGGATAGTTCACGAACTCTGGCAGCCAATCCAAACAGAATTCAAAGACTACATTGCAAAACCAAAATCCAACATGTACCAAAGCATTCACACAGTAATAATCGGACCAAACCAAAAACCAATCGAAGTGCAAATCAGAACCAAAGAAATGCACTATATTGCAGAAACAGGAATTGCAGCACACTGGAGATACAAGAAAGAAGAAAGCGCGGGAAGGTTTGAGAAAAAACTATCCTGGCTTAAGGAAGCAAGCGAATGGATGCAAAACCCGGAAAAAGCAAAAGACTTCCTGGACTCTCTAAAGCTTGACTTTTTTGAGAACGAAATCTTCGTGTTCACTCCAAAAGGAGAAGTCATAGAACTGCCAGAAGGCTCAACACCAATAGACTTTGCATTCGCAGTCCACTCAGACCTCGGATTCAAGTGCGAAAAAGCAAAAGCAAACGGCAAAATAGTCTCTTTAGATTACAAACTGCAGAATGGAGACACTGTAGAAATAACAACTTCAGAAAAACAGCAGCCAAAAAGGCAATGGCTAAGCTTTGTGAAAACAAGCAAGGCAGCAACAAAAATCAGGCAAGCACTCCAAATTCAAATAACAGAAAAAAAGCCGGAAAAAATTAAAAAAGAAACAGCAATAAAAAGCATAACAATCAAAAGCAACGAAGACAAGGCAATAAAGCTGGCAAAATGCTGCAAGCCGGTTCCAGGAGACGAAATAACAGGCTTTCTCACAACAAAAAGAAAAATCTCAGTGCACAGGCTAGACTGCGAAAACATTGAAAAAATGCAAAACCAACGCAAAGTAAACGTGGAATGGGACGTGAAAGGAAAAGGAAACTTTGCAGTAAGCATCCGCATAATAGCGGCAGAAAAGCCAGGCCTGCTTTCAGAAACCCTGAGCGTCTTCGCAAAAGCAAACGCTCGCGTGCTATCAGCAAACGCGAAAACAACCCTGAACAACCTGACTGAAGGAAACTTTGAAATAGAAATAAAAAACATCAAAGAACTCGAGCAAATAATGCAAAAAATCCAAAACATCAAAGGCGTGCAAAAAGTAGAAAGAGCCTAACGCGCAAAACAAACTATTTTAAATACAAAAAACAATACTTTCTTCAGAAGGGAAACAATGAACAGAATTCCAACAGGAATTACAGGACTTGACGAGTTAATGGAAGGCGGAATTCCGGAAGGAAGAAGCGTTCTGGTAAGCGGTGGCACTGGAACAGGAAAAACAATCTTCGGCCTGCAATACTTATACTTCGGGGCAAAAAAATACAACGAGCCAGGAATTTACTTAACACTTGACGAAAGGCCAGACCTCGTAAGGCAAGACATGCTAAGATTCGGTTGGGACTTGCGAAAAATAGAAGACGAAAACATGCTTCAAATAATCGACGGCAGCCTTGCAAAAGTAGGCCTGCCTTCAGAAGAACAATTCTCACTGCCTTCAACAGGGTTTGACTTGGACAAATTATTGCTTGAAATAATGCGGGTTTCAAAAAGAATCGGGGCAAAAAGGCTAGTGCTTGACTCATTGCCAGCATTAGGATTCAACTACGATAACGAGAACGAAGTCAGAAAAGCAATCCTAAAATTAAGCTACTTGCTGATGAAGACTGGAGTCACAAGCTTGCTCACTTCAGAAGTTGCTGAAGGAGAAAACAAGTTCGGAAGATACGGGGTTGAAGAATTCGTGGTTGACGGAGTAATAGTACTACACTATATGGGAATTGGAACTCAAAGCAACAGAACAATGCACATTCGAAAAATGCGCGCTACAAAACACTCAGAAGACCTACACCCTTTAGAAATCACAGACAAGGGAATAGTAATCCACAAAGTAGAAGAAGAATACGAAGTCTAAAAAAAAGCACTGATTATTTTTTCCTTGACCTGGAAGAATCAAAAGCCCACTTTCCAGACTTCTTCTTTCTCTTTCCAGAATCTTCAGAACCAAACCAACTCTTAACATCCTCAACAAAACCCAAAATCCTTCACCTAAAGCAAATGAGAGGTTAAGAAGTATTTAAAACTTGCAGAAAAAAATCAAGTTTTAGCTTTGAAACGCAAAAGCTGAAGCACTGCCTCAAAGTAAGCAAGCATTGAAAGCAAAAGAGCAAGCAAAGCAACAAAACCAAACTTAAAAGCATCAACACAAGAACTAGCAAAAAGCATTAAAACCAAAGCAAAAGCCGAAACAAAAACAGTAATTATTACTGCAATCAAAGATTTTTTCAAAAAAAGTTTCAACTCTTTCTCGCTTTGAGGCTTTTCAAAAACCCAAAAAAATTTACTCATAAAAAACATTAGAAAAAAAGAAGTAATTAAGGTTTGCGCCTAAAAAGTCAAAATTTAAGCTCTTTAAAATCGTGAATGTTAAAACCATACTTTTTGAAAACACCCATCACATCTATTGAAACAGCATCAGACATCGCAAAACCCAAAAGCTTGACAATTTCTTCAACCCTTTCTGTAGAATCAGCCTCAATCTCCAAATAAGGTTGAATCTTAGGCCAATAGTCAATGTCCACTTCAACACCATTAAGCACGAATTCAACTCGCTTGTTCTCCTGATAAGCAGTCGGAGCAAAACCTAACTTTCTCAAAAAACAATCAGTCTGCTCAAAGCTTCCAACGACAAACTCTATCTCTTTAGTTCCATCCACAGTGAAAGAATCAATCTGTTTGTAAGTTAAAGTCGTGTTTTCGCCATTATCCCTCAACCGTATCCAAGACTTGCAAGAATCCCCAATCCTTTCAAGATCGTAAACGAAACGCCGCATGCTCCTTTCAGCAACTTTTACAGCGCCAACATTTTGCAAACGCTTTTTTACATCAGCAACGTCAATGTCCAAAATTTTGACTTCAAACTCAGTTTTCACAAAAAAACCAACCAAAACAATGAATTTATGTGCTATTGAAAATAGCACGACGTTCACGCGCCATTCCAGAGCGTGACTGGAATTGGGAGTGGCGGGATTTGAACCCGCGCATGCAAGGTTGCCAAAACAACCAAAACCAGGCACTTCAGCCGCACATGAATAAACCAAGAAAATTAGGTTTAATTCATCTTGTGCCTTACCGGGCTTGGCGACACTCCCATTTACAAAATAACTATTAGTTAATCATTTTAAAACTAACCCGACAAAGAAATTGCTTTGTTAAACTTATAAGGGTTTGAGAAACCAATTCTCTCAAGCCACATTTTCAAATTATCTTTTCCATTCAAAGGAACCTTGTAAACAATTCTCTTGCTAAGCTTTGACTTGCAAGACCAAATTTTAGCAACTTTAAACCCACTATTTTGCAAAAAATCTTTAACTTGAAAAGCTAATTCCTTGCTCGCGGTTGTAAATTCTATTGAAGGATAGTTCGGGGCTCCTGGCTTATTTGCTGAAAAAACAGAGCCATCTGTGTCAAATAAGCCCCTAACAAATCTCGAACACAATTTTTTATCATTTATTACCTCTTGCGGAATTCTTGCTCTTTCACATTTTCCTTCGCCAAATGCAAAATCACAAACAGAAAACAACTTAAGCACTGTCTCCTTAGAACTAAACAATATTCTAACTCCTTTGCTTCGAAAAAACAAGGCAGGGGTTTTATTCCAACTTGAAACAATTAATTTTTTTAAATACAAAAAATAGTCTGAATCTGTTTTGGGATTTCCAGTAAGTCCAATAACATATTTCTTGTGCTTTGTATAAATGAAACCGTCTCCGACTATTGCCCCAAGTAATTCGGCTTCTCCCAAATTAAGCATAAAAGAAAAAAGAAGCCCGAAGATAAGTAAGTTTGGTAGCTAGAATTCCGGTCGAACGGAAGTATAATAGCGAGCCCGGAGGGATTTGAACCCTCGACGGCCAGATTAAGAGTTACACCTTTTTCCAAACAATTTGAAAAAACTGGTGCTCTACCAAGCTGAGCTACGGGCCCACTCTAAAATAATATTGTTAAGGAAAGTTTAAAACTCTTTCAAACGCTTTGCTACTTTTTCTTTTCCGAAAGCAAAAACCAGACTTCCGAACTTTGGACCTTGCGGCCTTGCAATCAAGACAGTGTAAAGTGCAGAAAACAATTTTGCTGGAGGAACATTGCTTTCTTTGGCAATGTTAAACACTAATGCTTGAATCTCGTCAGCGCTTTTTGCTCTAAGGGCTTTTTCTGAAATTTTGGAAAACAACGCCTTAACCTCGGGCTCTATTTTAACTGTTTTCAAATCCAAGTTTTCCGCAAAGGAAATCTTCTGCTCTGGAAGAGCATGTTTTTCAGCAAAATTCCTTGCAAGATCCAAGCGCTCATTAATCAATTGCAATTCTTCCCTGCTTTCCTTTCCAGTCAACTGCTGCATTTCACGCAATTTTTCAACAACTTCCTCATTGGTTTTAAAAAGTTGGGAAAGCATTAAGGCAAGAGAATAATCAACACTTAATGGAAGCAGTTTACGCTTTTTCAAGCTTACAAAATGCAACAAACGCTCGTTGTTGACCCGGTCTTTCTCAACTCCTTTCTTTTCCTTCACTGCCTCTGCCAAGCGATCAAGCTCTAATTCCAAAACTGGAACATCCTGCCAAGAGAAAGAGCGAGTCTTCATTAAACGCTTCAAGTAAAGCAAGCGCAAAGTTTCAGCCCTTGAACACTCAAGCCAGGCCTTTGGGTAAACAATGTTTCCTAAAGAAGCACTCATTTTCACGCCGTCAATAATCAAATGCTCGTAAAAAACAGGCTCTGGCATTGGAAAATGCAATACTTTCTCGCAAATTTCTGCATTAAGCCAGAAAGCACTGTTCTTGCTCTCGTACTCTTTTCCAGCGCCTTCACTGCAAACCTGCCAGCGCTTCCACTGCATTGCCCATTCACTCTTCCAAGCAAGTTTTCCATTAGCTTTAGAAATGTCAGCTGTTCCCTTAAAACCGCAGCCTTTAGCAACAGTTGTTTCAAACTCGTAATCCTTGCACTCGTACTCTACTTTAGTTCCATCAATACTCAAAACTTCAGTAGTTTGCAATTTTCCGCAATTCTCACAAACCGGCTTCCAAGGACTCCAAGACTCATCCAATGGAGCATCAGTCTTAAACTGGTTAATTATTTTTTTAACTTGCTCAGAATTTTTCACAAGCTCAATAATTTCCTTAGTGAAATTTCCCTTCTTGTATTCCCCATGCATTGAAAAAACCTTGGGTTGTGATGAAAGAAACCCGCTAATGACATTCAAAAACTCTTCCAAATGATGCTTGTCATAATTTTCATGACAACCCCAAGGGTCTGGAATGTCAGAAACAGCAGTTCCAATATACTGTTCGAAAGAAGCCGGAACTCCTTTAGGAATCTTCCTCAAAGGATCCATGTCTTCAGTGACATAAATGAAATCAACAGGAAAGCCCTGCTCTTTCAAAGCATTAAAAACGGCTTCAGAGCGAATCAAATCACTCAAGCGGCCAATATGCAAGACTCCAGAAAGAGAACTAGAACTTTTAACACTCCAATTCTTCAATTTTGGAACTCTCTCGCTAGAAAAGTGAAAAAGCTTTCTCCCAATAACCCTTTCAGCCAAGCCTTCAGCCCAAAACTTGACTTCCTTCTGTTCCTTTTCAATCCTTTCTAAAACTTTTTTCTCAACCAAGAACATTCCTCACAAAAATTAAAAGCACGAGCCCGGAGGGATTTGAACCCTCGACCATCGGATCTCCACTCTTGATAGGACTAAGCTTTTACCAAGCTTAAAAGTTTCACCCAAAGAAAGAGTTTGCACCCTTAAACTTTGACCGGTGCTCTACCAAGCTGAGCTACGGGCCCTCACGCTTTATTCTTCAGAAATTACCTCCTAAAGAATTAATTCCCGCAAGTATTAAAGTTTGCTGGAAAAAATCAGTCGAGTTTGGGTAAATCCCTTCTACGCATTTCAAAAAACCCAGTAATTAATTAATTCAAGCAAATTATTAAAAACAAAACATTATTTCTTGGCTTTTTTCTTTTTCACCGACTTGGATTTTACAATTGGGTTTTTTTCTAACGGGGCAATCTCTTTCAAACCCATCATGAAAGGCTGCAAAACTTTAGGAACTTTAATACTGCCTTGCTTGTTTTGGCAATTTTCAATAATTGCACGAAGCATGCGCGGAGCAGCAATTGCAGTAGCATTCAAAGTGTGACAGTAATCCTTCTCTTCCTGAGAAATCCTATACTTCGTGCTAGAGCGAACTGCTTGGTAAGAAGTGCAATTGCTTAAAGAATGAGTTTCAAAATACTTGCCCTCGCGAGGAGACCAACATTCAATATCATACTTTTTCGCGGCAACAATTCCAATATCTCCAGTGCAAATATTAACCACTCGGTAAGGAATTTCTAATCCTTGAACTAAAGTTTCAGCATTCTTAAGCAAAACTTCATGCCACTTCTCGCTGTCTTCAGGCTTGCAAAAAACAAACTGCTCCACCTTATCAAACTGATGCAAGCGGAACAATCCCCTCTCATCCAAGCCATGCTTGCCAATCTCTCTCCTGAAATTAGTTGAAAAGCCAGCATACAATAAAGGCAAGTCTTCAGCATTCAGAATTTCTTCAGAATGCATTGCATTAATCGCGTGCTCTGCAGTGCCGATCAAATAATGGTCCTCATTCTCTATCTTGTAAATAACACTTTCAAACTCTGCCAAATCCAAAGCTCCA
>Ga0315289_10008488_pt1 | contig 14854 bp, 7 predicted proteins | sample YL17G11_40_MG_FD_203452 | JGI IMG/M metagenome (GOLD analysis project Ga0315289, IMG submission 203452) | Sediment microbial communities from Yellowstone Lake, YNP, Wyoming, USA - YL17G11_40 | ecosystem: Environmental > Aquatic > Freshwater > Lake > Sediment | place: USA: Wyoming | collected...
AAGTGAGGAATCCGGACTGTAAATATTGGACCTTTCCCCCGGGTCGTTGACGAGGTCATAAAGCTCGGGCCGGGGCGCCTGGATGAATTTGTGCTGACGAGTGCGGAGGCCTTTGAGTTCGCTCCAACCGTAATGATAGAGGGGGTAATATGTTTCGCTGTAGGCGGGACGCTCCGGGTCGCTTTTTTTCCCCAGGAGCTGGCGCAGGAAGCTTCTCCCCTGGACTTCCCGGGGTATGGGAAGACCCAAGAGCTCGAGGACGGTGGGCATAATATCCACGTTCTGGACTTGCGATCCGATGATCTTGCCCTGGAGCCTGAGCAAGGGAATGCGGACGATGAGAGGGACGGATTGCGTGGCGTCATAGATGAAAAAGGCGTGGCCGCTCTCGTTGTGTTCACCCAGGCTTTCGCCGTGATCGCCGACGATGATCAGGATCGTCTTTTCGAGCAGGTTTCTGGCCGTTAACTCAGCCACGACATTTCCGATGAGCGTATCTACATAGGCGATTTCTCCGTCATAAAGGCCCCAGGGCCGCCCGCCATAATCGGTTTTATAGGGTTCCGGGGGTTCATAAGGAGAGTGGGGGTCGTAGAAATGAAGCCAGCTGAAGAACTTCTTCTGTGAGTTGGTGGCGAACCAGTCGAAAAAAGCCTTGACGACTTCGCCCCCCTCCCTTTGGACGGAATCGAGGCTGATGGTCTTGTATTTGGCAAAATCGAAATTGTCATAGTAATAATCGAATCCTTGATTGAGACCCCAGCGCGAATCCAGGACAAATGCACCGACAAAGGCGCTCGTCGCCCAGCCGGCCTGCTGGAGCACTTTCGCCAGGGTCGTCCTCTCCGACCCGAGATAAAACCCGCCATTGTCTCTGACGCCATGAAAAAGGGGATAGGTGCCGGTGAAGATGGAAGAGTGGGAGGGAAGGGTCAGCGGAGCTTGAGCGGTTGCGTTCTTGAAAAGGAATCCTTGGCTAGCGATCCGGTCAATATTCGGCGTTTCAATCCTCCGGTAGCCGTAACAGCCGATATGGTCGGCCCGGGTCGTGTCGAGGGTGAAGAGGAGAATATTAAAGTCCTGAGGATTGACCGAGCCAAAGAGTCTCTTGACTTCGCGGCGCAATTTTAGCCCGGGGGAATGACGGCCGACCAGAACGATAAAACAAAGTGCCAGGACCATGACAAAGAAGCCTGTCAATATGACAGGCAAAAAGAGCTTTTTACGCTTGGGGCCGGATGAAGGCCGGGTCTTTGGCCTGCCGGATTGCTGTTGACTCCTGGACGGGTTCGCGGGCATATGATCTCTCTCGGCGTTGATTTTTATTCTATGGATGGGACGAAAACCTGTCAAGGGAGTAAATATCCCCGCGGCAAGCCGCGGGGCATTAAGAGCGCAGCTTCAAAGCAAGCTGCGCAGGCCCTTGCTCGAGTTGGCGATGTTGCTCGATATACTTGACGATCACGTCCCGAGTCATTCGGTCTCCGACCGTCCGGGCGAAGTATCCGTCTTCCCACAGTTCCCCGCCCCAGAGTCTTTTCTTGCGCCCCGGGAACTCGCGAAACAGCCCCCGCCCGCTCTGGCTCTTGATAATCCTCACGACCTCCCCTATCGATCGAGATGGCGGGAACGACGCCAGCAGATGGATGTGGTCCTTCATAATCTCCATCTCCAGGATCTCGATGTCGTACGCCTCGCAGATCTCCCCGACCATCTGTTTCGCTCGTTCCCGGACCTCCTCCCGCTCGAAGATGTCCTTCCGGTACTTCGGACACCTCACCAAATGATAGCTGGTGTCGTAGACCGAATGACTCGTCCTTCTCAATCCCACGCTTCATATATAGCACACTGCCGAGCAAGGGCCTATGCGGATAAGGGGGACTTCCCGGTCCCCCTTATGATCCCCCTCGGCAAGGCATGCATTCCTCCCCGTGGCAAGCCACGGGGCAACCTGCAAAGGATTTCGTGTATGGAAAACTGTGTAAACCTCCTTGAACAGGTAAAATGAATCAAGGAGGCTCCATTGGCTTTTGACCGAGGGGAACACCCCGGGACCTCATCCCTGATAACTGATCCACCGAAAATGTTAGTTTTGTGGCAAAATCTCGGTGAGGAGGTCGTCCAGGATGAAGAAGTCGAAGTTCACGGAAGAGCAGATCGCCTTTGCCCTGCGCCAAGCGGAGTCGGGCACGCGTGTCATTGAGGTCTGCCGGAAGATGGGAATCTCCGAGCAGACCTTTTTCCGCTGGAAGAAGAAGTACGGGGGGCTCGGTGTCTCGGAGCTCCGCCGCCTGCGCCAGCTTGAGGAGGAGAACCGCCAGCTCCTGACCGCATTCGCCGTGAATTCCGCGCCGTTGTCCGACCGAATATGTTCAGGCACTCCCCGCGTCAAAAATAGCTCGTAGAGTTGTTCCAGAACATCCTCGGACCTGATCCTCCGGGAAACATACATGGATAAGCATTCCCTTGTATATTCGTCGATGATGACCAGGATCCGGATCGGCCTCCCGTCCGAGGTCCTCTCCATCGCCATGTCGTAGCTCCAGACATGGTCCTTCCTCTCGGGCCGCAGACGGATCGAGGACCCGTCATTGAGCCATAGCCGGCCGCGCTTGGGCTGCTTCTGAGGCACCTTGAGCCCCTCCTGCCGCCATATCCTCTCCACTCGCTTGTGATTCACCTTCCAGCCATCATTCCGCAGCAATGCGGTAATCCGACGATAGCCATACCGTCCATACTGGCTTGCCAGGCTGATGATCTGGCCCACTAAGCGCTCCTCGTCGTCGGGTATCTTCCGGACATGCCTCTGGGTTGAGCGGGGCTGGCCCAAGACCTGACAAGCCCGCCGCTCGGAGACTCCCATGACTTCACTCACATGCTCGACAGCCCGGCCTTTTTTGGCCGGGCTTAGAAATTTCCCCGGTTGGCTTCTTTCAGGATGGCATTATCCAATGACAGATCGGCCGCCAGCTTCTTCAGCCTTACGTTCTCCTGTTCGAGCTCCTTGAGCCTCCTAGCCTGGTCGACCCTCATCCCCCCATACTCCTTCCGCCACCTGTAATAAGTCTGTTCAGAGATCTCCAGCTTACGACAGACTTCGGTGACCGGAGTTGCCTGGTTGAGAAGAACCTCCGCCTCCCGGAGCATTGTGATGATCTGCTCCGCAGCAAACCGTTTCCTGGCCATGTCCACCTCCCTCGATCCAGCAGAATTTTATCACAGGGGCTGGATCCCTATGAAGGGGGCAGGTCATTTTCTACACGTTAGCTTTTTTCGCCGCTTCCTACACACGGTCAAGGGACGAGCCTTCGGCTCGCCACTCGCCCGTGCCTCATATCCACGGGCGAGTACTGCGGAAGTGGACCCCCGGTCCTGGTAGGACCGGGGCCCCAACCGCTGTAGAAGTCAGAGGTTCAAGTCCTCTATCGCCCACCACTTCCCATCACTAAGCTCGGCTTGCCGAGAGCGGCGTGGGCCCAACTCTGAACCGTTTCGGGCATTCGACCAACACGACCCTCCCCTTTGTATCGGCTTCTCTCCTGACATCCTTCCGAATCTCCCTTTATGATCCGTGCGTCCGGTCATCTTCCGTCGCCAGCCGGCAGCTTCAGCTTCCGCAGGAGCTCCTGAAAGCGGGGATCGCCGCGCAACAGATCGGCATAAACTCATCCGGATTATGGAAGCGGCAGCTTCATTTTCTCACAAATGGCAATGAACCTGGGATCTCCGAACAATCGATCGAAATATCGCGCCGGTGTGGTGATATAGGTCATGAGCGGGTCGTGCATCTCGAACCCCTTCTCGACCCAATCTATGGCCTTATCGAGTTGATCCGCCACAAGGTACCTGAAGGCCATATCATGAAAACCGACGGGCTGGCTTTCAGCGTATTTCTCCAGACGCTCCACGATCTTTTCATACGCCGTGACGATCCCCGATTCGCTGTAGATCCTCTCGATGTCCTTATAAGCATCTTCCTCGAGGGGAAAGGGAAGAACATGCCGGACCGCTCGGAGGACTTTGTCGTACTGCTTCAATCTGTAGGCAGCGATCTCGATCATCTGATTGAGGTTGAAATTGTCCGGATCTTCGGCCAAGGCTTCTTCCGCGAGAGACAAGCTGGTCTGATATTCACCGGCCTGCAACAGCGTTCCGATATTGAGTTGCTTCATCATGGGATTCAGCGGGTCAAGGCTCAGTGCCAGCTCATTCTGGGCCAAAGCCTCATCTTTCCTGTGCAGGATCAACAAGAGATGCGCATAGAATCCCCTGGAAAGGGCATCGTTGGGGTTGATGGCCAGGGCCCTCAAGAACTCCTTTTCGCTCTTCTCCCAGTCCCAATCCACGAGATGCGCGATCATGGCGCTGAGATAATGAGCTTCGGCAAGATCCGGGTCCAAGGCCAGCGCCTTGTTCAGGTTCTCGATGATCTGGGGAGCGGCGACGGACGGCTGTTCGTACGCGTTTTGTTGCATCCACAGCCAGGCTTCCGCCAGACCGGCATAGAGAGGCGCCCAGTCCGGGTTTTTCGCGACGGCGCCGGTCAGGGATTCCAGGGCTTTGGTCATCACTTCCCTTCGCCCATCGATAATGTAAGAGCGGGCCTTCAGGTATTCGTCATAAACGGCGAGGTCCGCGACCGGTATCTTCTCAATGAGCTTTTTCTCTTCAGGGGATATGACCGCTCGGAGCTCCTCGGCTATGGATTTAGCGATCCTGATCTGGATGTTGAAGATATCCTCGACATCGGTGATCTTCTGCTGGAACGACTCCCCCCAGAGATGGGTCTCCCTGGCGGCCATGATCAGCTGGGCCCTCAGCCGGAAAGCGCTTCCATATTTCTGCGCGCTTCCCTCCACGATATAGTTCACGCCGAGCTCTTCGGCGATCTCGCGGACGGACTTCTTCCTGTCCCGATATTGTTCGACCGAGGTCCGTGAGATGACCCGGAGCGCCTTGATCTTCTGGAGGTTGCCCAAGATCTCCTCCATCAACCCGTTGATGAAATAAGTGTTCTCCTGGTCCGGGCTGTCGTTGATGAACGGCAACACGGCGATGGACCTCTCGGGCTCGGAGGAGCGGGGTTTGGCCTTAAGCGGCTTGAGGCCTTCAGCGATAGCCGCGAGGTCCTCCCGGAGCTCCTCCATCGTCCGGTAACGGTCAACCGCCTTCTTGGTCAGGGCCTGGAGAACGACGTGGTCCAGCTCGGGCGCCAGGCCCGGGCGGAGCTTGGTCAGCGACTCGGGTTCTTTCTGGAGGATCGAGTAGATCACGGTCTGGTCGTGGTCGCCCCGGAATGGGAGCTTACCCGCCAGCAATTCGTAGAGCACCACCCCCAGCGACCAGATATCCGTCCGCTGGTCGAGGCTGTCGCCCCGGGCCTGCTCCGGCGACATGTAGGCCACCGTGCCCAGCGTCGTCTGGCTCTTGGTGAGCGACGACCCGCCCCGGAGCTTGGCCAGACCGAAGTCCATGACCTTGGCCTGACCCTTATTCGTGACCATGATGTTGGCGCTTTTAATATCCCGGTGGATGATACCCTTGCGGTGGGCCTCCGCCAGACCGGAGGCGACCTGAACGACGATCGCTAGCGCTTCTTCGGACTTCAACGGGCCCTTGTGGATCTTATCCCGGAGCGTCTCCCCTTCCACATATTCCATCGCCATGTAGGGATGTTCGCTGCTCTCGCCGACCTCGTGGATGACGCAAATGTTCGGGTGGGAGAGGGCCGCAGCCGCCTGGGCCTCGATGAGGAACCGCTCCTTGAGCTCGGGGGAATCCATCAGATGAGGCGGCAGGAACTTCAGGGCGACCGAGCGCTTGAGCTTGAGGTCCTCGGCCTTGTAGACAATGCCCATTCCACCGTGGCCGACCTCCTCGATGATACGGTATTTGCCGGCGATGAGCTTGTCCTTCGATATGACCGGGAGAGGTGTCGCCAGGGTTTTCGTCAGGGAATCGGCCATCCGGGCATCTGCCGTGAGCGGCACCCCGCACTTTCCGCAGAAGCTCGTCGCGTCGGGGTTGTCAAACTGGCATTTCGAGCATTTCATGACTAACTCACCCTTGCCGATGCCCGGATATTATCACCGCCGGAGCGGCGGGTCAACCGCGATAGCCTACCTATCTTTTGTGCCCAAATTGTGCCCAAAATATGTTTGCCGCTTCCTACACACGGTCAAGGGACGAGCCTTCGGCTCGCCACTCGCCCGTGCCTTATATCCACGGGCGAGTACTGCGGAAGTGGACCCCCGGTCCTGGCAAGACCGGGACCCCGGCCGCTGTAGAAGTCAGAGGTTCAAGTCCTCTATCGCCCACCACGTCTTTTCCCTGAGGACGGCGCGGGGCCCTATTCTCTCTTCACGGGGCCCAGGTACTTGTCGAGCCAGGCCAGCGTCTCCTTGATGTACTCGTTCCGGGGCGGGATGTGGTCGGTTTCGAAGAGCATGAGCCGCTTGTGCTCGGCCGGGGTCCCCAGGAGGTTGAACATCGGCTTGATCCCCTCTTCCAAGCCCAGGTTCGTGTCGTACCGGCCGTTCAGCATTAGCGTTGGCGTCCGCACGCGGCTCACATAGTTGACCGGATCCGCCTCGGGGCGATACGGACCCCCGCCGAGGCCGCCGGGACAAAGAACGCTGGCCTTTAGGCGTTCTTCCACCGCCGGGATGATCGCCCCCAGATCCCCGCCCCAGCTCATGCCAAAAAAAGCGAGCTTCGCGGAGTCGATATCCGGGCGCGTCTCCAGGTAGTCGATGCATCTCCGGAAGTCCTTGACGAGTTGGATGAGAAACTCGGTGTAGGCGTGGGTCGCTTGGCCAGGGTGGATAGCTGCCAGAGCGGGGTCGCCCCGCTCGAACGTCCCCTTATAGACGGGGAAGAGGACGGCCCGGCCGTTCTTGACAAGGAACGAGAGAAACAGGGCAAACTCGTAGTAGTTCTCAAGCCCGTCGCTCGATTTCTGCCGTGTCGCGGCCGAGCCGGGAAAATAGACCACCGCCTGATACGGGGGCCGGGCGTTCTTGGGGAGGAAGAGATGGGCCAGAACCCGCTCGCCGCCGTAGGCGGCATCGAAGGAGACTTTTTCGTGGATCCAGACGCCCGGGCTCTCTTCCCTGGATTCCACGCGGACGTCGAGTTCATCCCTGTCGTAGGAAAACTGTTCCTTATAGATCATATAGATGGGGTCGGCCACCGGCTGCAAGGCCCGTACATCGGCCCGCGCGCGAATGGTCTGTACGGCGAACGCCGCCTCGGGGATCGCCTCCGGACGGGGATAGAAGGCCAGACGGAGGCCGTTCCTGGCGGAACGGTCCATGGCCGGCGCCTGCCTCACGTTGCCGAACTCGTAGGTGTTGTCTTCCCAGGCCCCGCCCCGGATGACCCGGCCCGCCGGGGCCTCGTTCGAACACCACTCCCGGACATTGCCGGCCATGTCGTACGCCCCGTAGACGGTCACGCCAGGGAGGCTTCCCACCGGAACGGTGCCCGGGCCGCCGAAATTGGAAAAGGGCGCTAAAAGCGCGAAGCCTCCCAGCTGGAAAGTCTGGATCATGGGCGTCAATCCCCCTCTGGCAACGTTCCAATGCGCGGATGTCGGCAGACTCATCCCAACGTATTCCGCGTAGGCCGCCGCCTCATACCAGCTGACGCCCGAGACCGGATGATCCCCCTTTGCCTCGGGATAATCGCCCGCGGTCCAGGTCGATGGACCGGGGAGGTTCGTCTGATCCACGAACTCGCTCATCGCCTGATCCCAGGCCAGCTCCTTCCCATCTTTGACAAACTTATGCTTCCAGTATTCCCGCTTCTTATAGCCGCCCTTGTCAACGAACTCTTTGTATTGCCTGTTGGTGACTTCATAACGGCCTATGAAGAAGTCCTCCAATTTCCCTATCGGCGGCTCCGTAGCCGGCACCCGGACCATTCCCGCAAGGATGCTCCCCGCCTTATCCAACGTCCTGACGATTTCGTAGGGGACGACGCCGCCCGGCTTGCCGACCGCGCCACCCGCTCTCCAAGTGGAAGAGGCCGCCAGGACGGGCTCGTAGCCCTCCAATTCGAACTTCCAGCGGAAAATGCCGATCGGCACGCGGACCTCCTCTACGGGGGTCAGACCCAGATAGGACCAGGCGGCGTCGGGGGATTCGTATTCTTTCATATAGACCCTGGCGCCTGGAGGCTCCGTCCTGACGGAGATGTTCAGCGAGCATTTCGACAAAAGCTCCGCCAGCCTGGCGTTCTTCCCGAGGACGGCCTCGGCCTTCTCCGCGAGGCGGTAGGGCGGGATCATGTTTCGCCAGAGGTCGTTCGCCTCGATCATCCGCTCGATCCCGGGAATGGCCACCTGCCGGGCCCAGCGGACCTTCTTCTGGTGCATAAAGAAGAAGAAAGCCCCGGTCGCAAGGACAACGACAGCCACGGCCACGGGAATGGCCACCGCCGGACGGCGCAGCTTCTTCATGAGCGATCGCAGGTTGAAAACCCCGGAAGCTTCCGCCCGGAGAGCCGTCTCGTAGGCCTTCAGGTCCTTCAACATCTCTCCGGCCGCGCCGTAGCGCGACTCCCGGTTCTTCCTAAGCGCTCGAGAAACGATCTTCCGCAGTTCTTCGGGCACCGGAGGGTCGCGCTGTTTAATTGGTCTCGGCTCCTCGTGGATGATCGAATGGATGATCGAAAGGTCCCGGTCCCCCCGGAACGGCAGCTCGCCCGTCAGCATTTCATAGAGAACGACGCCGAGGGACCAGAGGTCCGTCCTTGAGTCGACCTCCTCGCCCTGGGCCTGTTCCGGGGACATGTAGACGACCGTGCCCAGCGTAGTCTGGCTTTTGGTCAACGAACTCCCGCCCCGGAGCTTGGCCAGCCCGAAATCCATGACTTTAGCCTGGCCCTTCGTCGTCACCATGATATTGGCGCTCTTGATGTCGCGATGGATGATGCTTTTGCCGTGGGCTTCGCCCAGCCCGGCGGCTATCTGGACCGCATAATCGAGCGCCTCGTTCGGCTTCAGCGGCCCCTTCTTGATCCTGTCCCTGAGCGTCTCTCCTTCTACATACTCCATAGCGATATAGGGACGCTCTTCGCTCTCGCCGACCTCGTGGATGACGCAGATGTTAGGGTGGGACAAGGCCGCGGCCGCCCGGGCTTCGATAAGGAACCTCTCCCTAAGTTCGGAAGAGTCCATCAGGTGGGGAGGGAGAAACTTAAGGGCCACGCAGCGTTGGAGCTGTAGGTCCTCGGCCTTGTAGACAATGCCCATTCCACCGTGGCCGATCTCCTCGATGATACGATATTTCCCGGCAATGAGCTTGTCCTTCGCTATGACCGGGAGAGGTATCGCCAGGGTTTTCGTCAGGGAATCGGCCATCCGGGCATCTGCCGTGAGCGGCACCCCGCACTTCCCACAGAAGTTCGTAGAGTCGGGGTTGTCAAACTGGCATATCGAGCATTTCATGACCAGTTTACCCTTGCTGATGCCTGGATAGTATCACCGCTGGAATGGCCGGTCAACCGAGAAACACGACCTCGCTTTTGTGCCCAAATTGTGTCCAAGAATCATCAGGAATATCAAAACATATCTAAAGATATCGAACTCTATCGAAATCTAAAAGGCCTCAAAAACGCGCTTATTACTTGGAAAGCCTATTATATTCTGCATCTTATCTTTTTCCGCCGCTTCCTACACAAGGTAGAAGTCAGAGGTTCAAGTCCTCTATCGCCCACCAACTTCATTTTACCGGCCCGAGGTAGTTGTCCAGCCACTCCAGGCATTCCCTGATGAGCTGGTTCCGGGGTATTTGCCGGCGACGAGGATTCCTTTGATGAAAGCCTGGGCCGGGGCTTCCATCGTCTTGGTCAGGAAGATTGTCGGCGACCTTGACCGGTTTAGCGGCGCCGCGCAGTTGCTACAGAAGCGGGAACCCACGTTATTCTCGGCGTGGCATTTCGGGCATTCCACGATCTGCCGGCCTCTCATTTCTTCCCAGCCGACTCGGGTTTCACCCGCCGCATGAGAGCCTGGAAGCGGGGATCGCCACTGAGAGCCTCCTGCAAAATGCTGTGGTCCGGCAGGATGTAAGGCATGTTTTGATCCCGGACCTCGATCCCTTTCGCCAGCCATTCCAGCGCTTTCTCCGTTTCTCCGGCGGCGGCATAAGGATAGGCGATCATGAAGGGGGCAAAATAGGCTCCTTGTTGGAAGATCGCGGCCAACGTCTCCGCTGCGGCGCGCATGGCCCCTCTGTAACCTCCCGACTCATATCCTCTTGACATGGCCTCAACAACGGGCGTCAGCTCCAAGGCCGCATAGAACGCTTTCGCTTCTCCCAGCGCCTCGTTATACTGCCTCTTCAGGTGGAGCGTTTCCCAGAGGATGGTATGCGCTATAGGATCATTAGGCGATGTCCGAAGCGCTTTGCGGCCCTGAACGACGGCGTCGTCGTATCGACCCATGAAGATCATGGAATTGGCATATATTCCCATAACCAGCGAATTGAGGGGGTCCAGCTCCAAGGCGCGTTTTCCCTGCGCCGCGGCTTCATCATAGCGCTTCAAGATGCACAACAGATTCGAGTAATACACCCGGGCCATGGCGTAGCTGGGCTTGAGCTCGATGGTCCGGAGGAAGGCGGCCTCCCCGCCCTCGAAATCCCATTCGAGCCAGGTTTTCACGCCGGCCATGGCGAACTGGGCTTCCGGCAGCGAGTCGTCCAATTCCAGCGCTCTCGACAGGAAGGGCCGCGCATCCTCCCGGGCCTTCCCCGGCGGGATCAATCCCATCTGTGCCCGTCCGAAGAGCACTAGGCCCATGCCCGTATGAGCGAGGGCGTAATTCGGGTCCTCCTCCAGGGCCGACTCGAAATACCCCTGGGCGGCGTCAAGATCCGCTGGAGTGAGCTTGTACCAGTGAGACATGCCCTGGAGACATGCCGCGTACGCCTCGGGGTCTACCTGGCGCGCCTTGACGAAGCGTGTTTCTTCTTCCGCGGTCAGCTTGACATGGAGCCTACCGGCGATAGCCCGGGCGATCTCCCCGTACATCATCAGCACATCGGTCCCGGCCCTTTCGTAGGTCTCGGCCAGGAGATTCCGCTCCTCTGGAAGGGCGTCGAACACCTGCAACTGCAGGCGCACGTTCTCGCCGACCCGGTGAACCGTCCCCTCCACCAGCGCATCCACGTTTAGCTCCCGGGCGATCTCCGGCAGGGATTTGTGCGTATCCTTGTACCGCATCACCGTGGTCCGGGAGATGACCCGCCGCAACCCGCTGATCTGGGCCAGATGCCCGATCAGTTCCTCGGTCACGCCGTCGACATAATAATCCTGCTTCGCATCCCCGGTGCGGTTCTCGAGCGGCAGGACCGCGATCGAGTCGATGGCCGCCGCCCGGCCGGACAAGAGGCTCAGGGCCGCGATGATCGCGATAACGGCCGATCCGGCCGCGCCGGCATAGAGAATTGCCCGCTTTCTTTTTGTTAGCTTCGCTCTCCTCAGCCGCACCTGAATCTCGTCCGGCACGATTCCCGCGGCGAGGGATCTCAGGTCATCCAGGAGGTCTCCGATCCGCTGATACCGCTTGTCCGGGTTCTTCTCGAGAGCCCGGAAGACGACCTGCTCGATCGACGCGGGAACGTCGGCTTTCAGATCCTTGATGGACCTAGGGCTCTCCTTCAGGATCGAATGGATAATGGCCTGCTCATGCTCCCCTTTGAAGGGTAGCTCGCCGCTGAGCATCTCGTAGAGGACGACGCCGAAAGACCAGATGTCCGTCCGATGGTCGACCTTTTCCCCTCTGGCTTGCTCGGGCGACATGTAGGTCACCGTTCCCATGGTCGTCCCTTCCCGGGTGACCAAAGTGGCTCCCATGGTCTTGGCCAAGCCGAAGTCCATGACCTTGGCTTGCCCTCTGGCCGTGACCATAACGTTGGCGCTCTTGAGGTCGCGGTGAACGATGCCGTTCCGATGGGCTTCCTGAAGTCCTTCGGCGATTTGCATCGCGATTTTCAGGGCCTCCTCGAGTTTGAGCGGGCCCGAATCGATTCTCTTCCTCAGGCTCTGGCCTTCGATAAAAGCCATGGAAATGAAAGCGTTCTCCCCGGCCTGATCGAACTCGTAGACGGTGCAGATGTTGGGATGATCAAGAGCCGCGGCGGCCTGGGCCTCCCTCATGAACCTGTCCTTGACCTCGGGAATGTGAGTCAGCTCCGGCGGCAGGAACTTTAGGGCCACAGTCCTCTTGAGCCGGATGTCCTCAGCCTTGTAGACGATCCCCATGCCCCCCCGGCCCAGCTCCTCGATGATCTTGTACTTCCCGGCGATAATGGCGTCCTTCGAGATGGCGGGAGGAGGGGTCACCAAGGTCTTCGTCAGGGAATCGGCCATCCGGGCATCTGCCGTGAGCGGCACCCCGCACTTCCCGCAGAAGTTCGTCACGTTGGGATTGTCAAACTGGCATTTCGGGCATTTCACGATCAGCTCACCCTTGCCGATGCCCGGATATTATCACCGCTGGAATGGGCGGTCAACAGGGAAATACGACCACCCTTTTGTGCCCAAAATATGTCAGGAATATCGAAACATATCTAAAGATATCGAACTCTATCGAAATCCAGGAGCGTTCAAAAACGAGCCCTTTGCAGAGTAACTCCATTATTTTCTGCATCTTAGTCTTTTCCGCCGCTTCCTACACACGGTCAAGGGACGAGCCTTCGGCTCGCAACTCGCCCGTGCCTTATATCCACGGGCGAGTACTGCGGAAGTGGACCCCCGGTCTTACCAAGACCGGGGCCCCGGCCGCTGTAGAAGTCAGAGGTTCAAGTCCTCTATCGCCCACCATCCGTTTCTTCGGTAACATTCATCTTGCTGATCTGATCCGGCGCTGGCTGTGGGCATACATCTACAGGCCTATTTCGTTTGCTGTGGTTCTCCTCGGCGCTCCTCAACCCTCCACAGTGAGAAGCCGTAGCGTTTTTCACGGAAATTCTGAATGGGGCTGACAACAACCAATCCGCCCGTGCGCAGGAAAGAAACGGGAAGGTATTCTCCGGCTGTATCGCGAGTGGTAGGGTCTTCCGGCCAGGCCTCATTTCGCCGCCAACAATCAAGTATAAACGGTGGGGAAACGGCCATGCGCGGCGGCGCTCCGCCATCGCTGACGTCGACGCGAGCCATATGCGCGTGCATCGTCTCTGCCCAGCTCGAAAACCATGTCGCCGCCAGTTCGCCTGGCCCTCGTGCAACCAGGTAAGGGAAGTACGCCAATTCAGGATTCTCCTCGAGTCGCCAACTCGTCCAGGTCGCGCCAAAATCGACCGAGCGCGCCAGCCAGACTCCCTGTAGGTTGGTCCAGAGGGAGTAGAGGGCGCTCTGGGCGTCCCAGGCCAGCGGCTCGACCCATCGTGGAATTGGGAAGTCGCTGTACCAGTTCCACTCGCGGGTGCCCGGCGCTACCTGTTTTCGCCACGTCATGCCCCCGTCCGTGCTCACGGCAATGAGATCGACGCCCTCGTCATACTTTCCCCCTGCCGCCGAGGTGGGAGTCACCCGAACCGCGACTTCACCGTTCGGTCCAACGGCCAGATGACTCGAACCGCCCTGCGGGTGGATCCTGGCCCGCTCCGTCCAGGTCAGCCCGCCGTCCTGGCTGACGGCATGGCAGACACCGCGGCCATCGTTCCAGATCACATGGGCCGTGCCGTCCGGCGCCAGTTTGACCCAAGGGCGGTCGTCGAAGCGGGTTTTCGAGAGCAGCGTCCATTTCCAGGTCATGCCGACATCCTTGCTGACGCCGACGCTGATCTGCTTGCCCTCATTCACTTTATCGTCGAAGACCAATGTCGCGAAATAGAGGGTGCCATCGCGAGCTACGTCCAGATCCACATCGGAGTTGCCGGCCGCTCCGTCCGTCTCGGTTCCGACATTGACCCGTGCCCAGGTCGTTCCACCGTCCCGGCTCTTCCAGAGGGTGGCTTCATCCGTCCGCTTCCCGCTCATGAAGGCCGCCCCGTACCCGCTTACGAAGAGCGTGCCGTCGGGATGCTCGATAATCATCGGCTCACGGGCAAGCACATCAAGATGATCGATGGGAGCGGCCATGCTCAGCGTCCACGAAGGGACCGTTTCAGGCGCCGCGCGTCCAACGTCGCCGGAGCGGCGGCACCCGCTCAGGGCAAAGAGGCACAGCACCGTCACGCCCGTCCAAAACAACAGCCGGATTTTCTTTGAGTCCATATCGCCCCTCCCTTCCGGCGCCCCTATCGGAAGGGCGCCCGTCGGAGCGCCTTCTTTACGTCTACCGGAAGAAACCCGCGCGAATCAGTGGAGAGAGGAGATCGTTATATCGAAGCCACCCCGACCTCTAACGCATCAATGATTATGGGCCAGGCTTAGGTAAAGTGCAAGCGGGGAAATCCGTCGGCCTTAGGTTGTGCCCAATTTATGCCCAATATCTGTCAGGATTATCAAAACATATTTAAAAATACTGAAATCCATCGAAATCCTGGAGCCCATGAAAGGAGGCCAACTTCTTGGGAAATACATTATATTCTACACCTTAGCTTTTTCCGCTGCTTCCTACACACGGTCAAGGGACGAGCCTTCGGCTCGCCACTCGCCCGTGCCTCATATCCACGGGCGAGTACTGCGGAAGTGGCCCCCCGGCAAGCCCGGGGCAGGGCCTCCCAGTCCCGGCCTGGCGAGGCCGGGGCCCCGGCCGCTGTAGAAGTCAGAGGTTCAAGTCCTCTATCGCCCACCATTTTCTTTTCATATCCTTCGTCTCCTCCTTTTGCTTTCATATCCTATTTCAGGGCGATCCTCTGGCTGTTCATCGTCAGGTCCTCCTCAGTCAATAGGCCTCAGC
>Ga0315289_10008489_pt1 | contig 14854 bp, 9 predicted proteins | sample YL17G11_40_MG_FD_203452 | JGI IMG/M metagenome (GOLD analysis project Ga0315289, IMG submission 203452) | Sediment microbial communities from Yellowstone Lake, YNP, Wyoming, USA - YL17G11_40 | ecosystem: Environmental > Aquatic > Freshwater > Lake > Sediment | place: USA: Wyoming | collected...
AGCCCCTCGGTGATGGGCGCCCCCGAATCGAGATACTCGGAGACCAGATGAAACGCGTCTCGGTAGTTCAATAGCTCGCGCACATCGTCGGGGTCGGCCTGGGGCACAGGCTGCCCGGCCAGCAGTTGCTCGGCCTGGTCGAGCGTCAACCGGGTGCCTTCGATGTGCGTGGTGTAGTGGGCTTCCAGGAGCAGCGCTCGCTCGCTCATCTGGCGCACCCAGGCTTCTGATAGCTGGGCGGCCTCCAGGAAGCCACGCGCCCGCTCGATCCGCGCCAGGCCATTAGTGATGGAGTGCGTGGTGGTGAAACGCGGGTTCATACGTCAGCCTCCTCGATCACGGCGCCCACTTCGCAGGCCTCGGCTTCCTCGCCTTCAAGCAGCGCCTGGTCTTCGTCGGGCGGCTCCGCCTCCTCGAGCTCTTCTGGCAGGCCGCGCGCCACCTCGCGCACGTCGAGCTTGCCCGTCACCACGTCGGCCACCAGGCGCGCGCGGTATTCGCGGAGGAGGGCGATTTCGCGCTCGAGTCTCGCCTGGGCAACTTGCAGCGGTTCGAGTACTTTTCGAAGTGCTTCGACAATCAATATCTGTTCAGTTAGTGAAGGAAATGCCACCGGACGTGATGCTGTCGATTGGAGATTGACCCTCTGGCGTGTTGCTCCGGTTGAAAGCACGGCCGCAGCGGGAACGGCTGTAGCAGTGAGATGAAATGCAAGAAAGCTTGATGAAACCCATGATGAGTTGGGGCGAAACCGGAAGCAGTCGGCTTTCACCATTGCTGACCCGATGCCTTCGGGGGCGACACAAGCGCGACCTGGGGGAATTCTCTCATCACCTAGGCCGGCAATCAGCAGGTCTCCAGCAAGAACGTCGTGATCCCCGAGTGATGCATAGTGTTCAGGCGAAATGAAAGCTCTATCTCCATCTTTGAACTCGGCATGGCCAATGTTCTGGAGTCTGATCACTCGTATACCACTCTCTGTGTAGTGAGTCGACTTCAAGCCCGAGCCAAACGGGCCGTCACAGCGCGCAACGGTGACGCGTCGAAGTTGAAAAACCTCCCACCCCTCCGGCACATCGCCCAACCACTCCACCCCCGACGGCTTGAGCTGCACGTCCGGGTTCAGGCCGCGCGTGACGGCTTGGTGGATGATGGCCTGTTTCTGCTCATTCAGCAACGCGATCAGCTTCTGCTTGGCGCGGATGTAGCGCCGGATGCGCCGGTCGGCGTGGTCGAGGTAGCAGACAATGGCGCGTTGTTCGTCGGGCGGCGGGACGAGGCAAGGAAGGTACCTGAAGTCCCGCCAATCAAGGTTCTGACGCAGGCCCGAGCCGAGGCCGTAGAATACCTTCTTCAGGTCGTAGGCATGCAGGAGAAGGTGGCCGTACTCATGGGTGACCGGCTCCTGAGTGTTGAGACACATGTAGGCCGATGTGATAATGCCCCGATGGCGCGCAAGACCGAAACGTAGACTGTTCCAGTCGTTCTGCAGGTCAGTGGGACGAACGACAATGTCGTCTGGGTCAATGAGCTGGTATGTCTCAAATGAGGCCGGGACCAGTCCATGAAGCTTCTCGACGGGCTTGATGACGATCTGACCGTAGCTCAAGGATAACACTGTCGTTTCCTGCATGCCTCTGTTCGGTACCTTCTTCTCTCGATAGCAGGCTCTGCCAGGCAATTGTGTCCAATGCGCGGGCACCTCCCCCAGCCACGGCACGCCGGAGTCTTTGTAGGCGGGGTAGGGCTTGACGGGAACGGTCATGGCGAGAGGACTCGCGATGCGGTGGGGTTCTCGCTGTCTTCGGCCCATAGCGCCGGGTTATTCACGATGTATTGCCGGATTCGATCAAGTGCCGCCTCGTCGCGGATGATGTGTTCGTAGTAGTTGCGTTGCCATAGCCGACCCGGATACGCCGCCCATCCGTGTTGTTTCACCCCATCGGTGTATCGCTTTGTCGTCATTGTTTTGAACCGATGTACTACATCGGGCAACGACAACGTAGGGGCAACCCCCTGTGGTTGCCCTGGTTCGTGTGGTTGCCCTGGTTCGTGTGGTGCCCTGGTTCGTGTGGTTGCCCTGGTTCGTGTGGTTGCCCTGGTTCGTGTGGTTGCCCTGGTTCGTGTGGTTGCCCTGGTTCGTGTGGTTGCCCTGGTTCGTGTGATCGCCCCAATTGCCCGCCCATTTCGTCCGGCGATGGCGAATCGGGGCCAACCGATCCGGGGCGGGTACGGGGACCCGCCCCTACGTGTACGTCGGGCGACGACAATGTAGGGGCAACCCCCCGTGGTTGCCCCCGTGGTTGCCCCCGTGGTTGCCCCCGTGGTTGCCCCCGTGGTTGCCCCCGTGGTTGCCCCCGTGGTTGCCCCCGTGGTTGCCCCCGTGGTTGTCCCACGGGACCACCCATCAACACGACGATGCCGTGGATGTGGTTGGGCATGACGACGAAGGCGTCGATGTCAACGCCGGGATAATGGCCTGGGATTTCGTCCCATACGGTCTGCACCATGGCACCTGCGTCGTCCAATCGCATCTCCCCGCCCACCACGTCTCCGAACAGGCACATGCGATCCTGGGTGACAATGGTGACGAAATACGCCCCAGCCTGGGTGTAATCGTAGCCCTTGAGACGGATCGATCGACGATGGTGGCGTTCAGGATCCTTTGGCATCGCTATGGTCTCAGGATCTCATCCAACAGCCCGTCCGTCTCCCGCTCCAACGCCAGGATGTCGGCGCGGATCTCTTCCAGCGTGCGCAGCGGCTGCGGCTTGTAGAAGTAGCGGGTGAACGAGATCTCGTAGCCGATCTTGATCGCCTCCGCGTCCACCCAGGCGTCGGGCACATGCGGCAGCACCTCGCGCCGGATGAAGCTCTCGATGCCCCCCTCTTCGAGGAGCGGGATCTGCTCCGTGTCGCGCAGGTCGGGGTCCGGCTCGTATTCGACAATGGCGACTCGCGTGCGGTAGCTGGAGACCAGGGGTAGTTGGCCCGTTGCTGCCTCTTCTGGCATCGGCACCGCGTAGACGCCGTGAAAAGGATCGTGAGCGGTCTTGCCGGGCTTATGGACCTTCTTGATCACCGGCGCGGCGCCCTCGTCCCGGGCGACCAGCGCGGTCTGCAGCAGCTTCAGGCGCCGCGGGGTCAGCTTCACGCCGTGGCGATCGGCGTCGTCTTCGACGTAGGCCAGGAAGGCGTTGTAGTCCTTGTGCGGGCCCGGGCCAAGCCGCACGGCCAGCCGGTCGACCACGTCCGCCAGCAGTTCCTCGCCGTCGCCGCAGGCGGCACGGAAGCGCGCACGGTTCACATCCGTGAGGTCCGCGGTCAGCCGCAGCGGGCGCTCCACTGTCACCTTCCAGTAGCCAAACGCCGCGTTCGGCAAGATCTTCGATTGCTCGGTCTCCTCTAATGCCAGGAACGCCTCGCAGATGCGCTGGATGTCCTCGTCGGCAAGCTCGCAGTTCTTCTGCCCCAGGTTCTTCCGTAGTGGCTTGAACCACTGCGTCGCATCGATGAGCTGCACCTTGCCCTGGCGTTGCGCAGGCTTGCGGTTGCTCACCACCCAGATGTAGGTGGCGATGCCGGTGTTGTAGAAGATGTTCAACGGCAGCGCGACGATGGCCTCCAGCCAGTCATTCTCGATGATCCAGCGGCGGATATTGCTCTCGCCCTGCCCGGCGTCGCCGGTGAACAGTGAGGAGCCGTTGTGCACCTCCGCGATACGGCTGCCCAGCGGCGTGTCGGGCTTCATCTTGCTCACCATGTTCGCCAGGAACAACATCTGGCCGTCGCTGGAGCGGGTAACCAGCGAGTATTCAGGATCGCCCGCGTGCTGGATGACGAAGCGCCGGTCCCGGATGTTGCCGCGGCCGCCCATGCGCTCCTGGTCGCTCTTCCAACTCTTGCCATACGGCGGATTCGACAGCATGAAATCAAACTTCATGGTCGGGAAGGCGTCCCTGGATAGCGTCGAGTACTCCGGCCCGCCCACGATGTGCTCCCCGACGTCCTTTTCCCCCTTGAGCAACAGGTCGGCCTTGCAGATGGCGTAGGTTTCGGCGTTGATCTCTTGCCCATAGAGGTGGGTGGAAACCTGCTTGCCGTGTGCGGCGGCAAGGCGTCCCAGCGTCTCCTCGGCTACGGTCAACATACCACCGATGCCCAGCGCCCCGTCATAGAGCAGATAGGTGCCCGATGTGATTTGATCGGCGATGGGCAGAAAGATCAGGTTCGCCATGAGGCGCACCACGTCGCGCGGCGTCCAGTGCTCGCCAGCTTCCTCGTTGTTTTCCTCGTTGAAGCGGCGTACCAACTCCTCGAAGATGGTGCCCATGGCGTGGTTATCCAGCCCAGGGAGCTTCACCGAGCCGTCGCCGTTAAGCACCGGATCGGGGCTCAGGTTGATGGAAGGATCGAGGAACTTCTCCATGAGCGTCCCGAGCGCATCGGCCTTGGAGAGACGCGGGATCTGGTTGCGGAACTCGAAGTTGTCCAGGATCTCTTGCACGTTCGGCGAGAAGCCGTCCAGGTACGCCTCGAAATCGGCGCGGAGCTGCTGCTGACTGCCGCGCGATTTCAGGTCGCGCAAGCGGAACTTTGACGCGTTATAGAACGGCCGCCCGGAGACAGAGCGCAGCGCCGCATCCTGGTTGACGATGCCCTGGCGGTCGAGGGTGGCCTTCATCTCCAGCACCGCAGGCTTGGTGGGTTCCAACACCGCGTCCAGGCGCCGCAGCACCGTCATCGGCAAGATCACGTCGCGATACTTGCCGCGCACATACAGGTCGCGGAGCACGTCGTCGGCGATACCCCAGATGAAGTTCGTGATCCAGCTAAGTTGGGTTGGGTCCATGTCACTCCGGGCGATTCACGGGATCAGCAACAAGAAAGGCCGCCCGCGCCAGAGCTTGACGCAGAGCGGCTCTCAATGCTCAACCTGGCAAGTGCCACGACAGCTACGTCGTTGCTGGCCGTGCCTCCCTGGCCCGGCCGGCCCAGGACGGGCGGGCTCTCGTCCAGCCGTGAGGCGCATCTCTTGGTAAGCTCTATTGCAGTTTACGCGCAGTGTAGCACAGGCAGTGGGGGTTGACAAGCCGACTAGCGAGGACCTTACCCCACATGCTTTGACAGGCGCGGCTGCGACTGATACCATGTCACGGTTTTCACATTCGCATTGCGGGGTTTCCTCAGTGGCAGATCAGGCAGAGTTCGATCGTTACGTGGCCAGGCACTTCCGATGGAACTTCACGGCCAACGTGATCGACATCGCGTTCTATATCTTGGGCCTGAGCTTCGTATCGTGGGCGACGGTCTTGCCGCTGCTCGTGAGCCGCCTCACCACGTCCAAGCTCGCCATCGGAATGGTGCCGGCTATCTACAGCCTGGGCTTCCTGCTTCCGCAATTGCTCACGGCCAACTACACCGAGCGGCTTCGCCGGAAGAAAAGATTCGTGGTGATCGTCAGTGGCCCGGGCGAGCGCGGGCCCTTCCTGTTGATCGGGCTCGCCGTGTGGGCGCTGGCGATCCCGCACCCTACCCTCACGCTGATTCTTATCTACGTGCTGCTCACACTGGCGATGGCCTGTGCCGGCACCGCCAACCCGGCATGGACCGACCTGATCGCGAAGGTGATCCCGGTGAGCCGGCGAGGCCGCTGGGCTGGCGTGGCGTTCAGCGTGGGGGCGATCCTCGGCCTGGGCGGGGCAGTCGCGGCTGGCAAGCTGCTGGGCAGTTTTCCCTATTCGATGAATTTCGGGCTGTGCTTCTTCGCGGCGGGAGCGGCATTCTTTGTCTCATGGGTTGGCCTGGCCATGAACCGGGAGCCTGCAGGGTTAGTAGTGAAACCTCATTTGACACTGCGCGCGTACCTGCGACGGCTGCCGGCCGTGCTGCGCGGTGACCTCAACTACGTGCGCTTTGTCATCAGCCGGTCAGTAGCTGCGCTTGGGGGCATGGCGGGCGGCTTCTTTATGGTCTACGGCGCCGAGCGCTTCGGCTTTGGCGGCGGGGAGGTGGGACTTCTCACCGCGATCCTGACGGGCAGCCAGGCTATCACGAACCCGCTGTGGGGTCTATTGGCCGACCGAGTTGGCCACAAGGCTGTACTCTGTGGTGGGGCCTTCTCGATGGTGCTGGCATCAGCGGCCGCGTTGGTGGCGGGCGCACCCGCGGGCATGTACGTGGCGTTTGCCCTCATGGGCTTGTCTTACGCTGCAGACTCCGTGAGCGGCCAGACCATCGTGATGGAGTTTGCGGGTCCGCAGGACCGCCCTACCTATATTGGCTTGACCAACACCTTGCTCGCGCCCTGCAGGACGCTCGGGCCCATCATTGGCGGCCTACTTGCCACATGGCTCGGGTATCGCGGCATGTTTCCCTTCGCCGTCTTGCTGGCAGCGGTTGGCGGCGTGATGCTGGTGCTGTGGGTGCGAGAGCCGCGTGGTCTGCGGCAGGATGCTCTCGCGACAGCGTAAACTCCTTCCCGCTGCAGCAGGCTCGGCAAGGCGGGAGCCAGGGGCGAGGGGAGCACTGCTGGCCTGCATATGACGGTCTCATCGGCCACAGGGCTTGCTGCACCCCATGAAGGCGTCTCGTGCCCACCCTGCCCACTCGTCGGCAATGCCGATGGCTTCCCACTGGGAATAGTCCTTGGCGATGAAGCCGCCGTTGAATCCCCCGAGCCGTCCCGCCAACTTGCGCGCCTCTGCCTCGATAACGCGTCTGTCGCCCGTCTGCATCACTGTCTGGATGTCCACCGGGCAGTAGAAGGCGATCCGGCCGCCGAATTCGTTTGCCAGCCGTTCCACGCCGAGCAGCGCGGGCTGGTCAAGCTGCAGCACGTCGATTCCCACCCCAATGAGATCCTCGACGATGGGCAAGATGTAACCACAGGAATGCATGATGACATGCATGCCCAGGGCATGGGCGCGCCCCACCAGCACCTGGAACGAGGGCTTGAAGATACGGCGCCAGGCGGTCGGACTGACGAGCAAGCGATCCTGCGTGCCCCAATCCTCGCAAAACATGATGCCATCGGCGCCTATCGTGCCGAAACGCTCGATCAGGCCCAGCAGCATGTCCACAACCATCTCGTTCAACCGAAGGACCTGCTTCTCATGGAGCACCAGGTCCATCAGGAAGTAGTCCATCCGTCGCATGTAGCGCATGATGGCGAACGGAAAACCCGGCAATGAGCCGATCCGGTATTGGCCGGCATGGGCGGCGAAGCGCGCCTGGATCTCGCGATCCTCCTCCGGCAACCCGTAGACCGGCATCTGATAGCGATCTAGCCCCTCCCAGCCATCGTGGAGAACGCCCCTCACGACCTCGCCATCGTAGCGATCGGTCAGCCGGCCCCAGATGTTGCCGTACTCGTCGCGGTAGAGCTGACCCACGAAATCAGGCACTCGGCGCCGGATCTCGGGATCCTCCTCCTCATATACAGCGGTCCGGCCCCTGCCCCAGCCTGCCGAGCACATATCAGAAGGGTGGGGAAAGGTGAAGTCATAGCCGATGCGCTCGGGGCCGGTGAATTCGATGCAGTGCATGATGATCTCACGGCTGTCCATCTTGCTCTCCCTTGCTGCTCTCGGTCTGCCCTGGGTTTCAACGTTCATCTTACACCCAGCCGCCGCTTGTGGTAAACTCGACATCGAGGCCAAGTTCGTGGATCGTCTGAACGGCGACTGGTTCAAAGTGTTGAGCCGGGAGGGCATACCCTATGCCGGTCAAGTCAAGGTCGGACCATGGGAATGCCCCTACCACCACAGCCGGGCATGCTTGGAGATGCTGGCACGCCTGTCTCCAACATCCGCCCATCGGTGAGCCTCACGGCGCCCGAACGGGGCAACGACACTCGTCGGCGCGCAACCCCGCCCGGCGCGAGCGCCCGCGGGGAAGCCCTCGACCGCAGGGAGGGGGCAACCCGTCAGGGAGCCAGGCCGAGGGTCTGGCCCAGGCTCTTGAGCGTGAGCTCGGCCCCGGCCAACAGGGTTCCCGCAAGTAGGGTAGCGAACCAAAACCCTAGCGAACCCGCCACCGGCAGGAGCACGGTGCGCCAGCCGCGCAACTCCTGCGCTTCCGCCGCGCCGATCCAGGTGGCGATGAATGACACCACGACCACCACAATCCGGGCAAACGGCGCCAACGACGGGACGAAGGCAAGAAAACTGAGCAGATAGGCCGTGGCGCCGAAGCCTGCTCCCCGCAGCGTGGTCGTGTAGGTGGCCTTTCCGCCCACTCGCCTTGCGGCACGGTAAATGAGCAGCACAGTGATGGGCCATACGGCGAGCCGCGCCAGCAACGCGGCGGCTGTGGTGCCGCCCGGCGTGGAGACGGCCACCAGGAGCGTTCCGAGCAACCCGATCAAGAGCGCGGGCGCCGTCATGTAAGGATCCCTGGCTGCTTCGCGATAGGCGTGGCGATCCAGGACAAGCGCTCGCAATGCCCGGCCGAGCCACACGCTAGGATGATGTGCCAGCCCCCTTACCAGGTTCGCCGGCGCCCACGGCCTCACGTCTTCGCTCGGCACTGTCTCGGTCTGTGCGTGCGTCACTGTAACCGGAGACCCGCGCCGGGCGTTGAGGATGTGGAACAGGTCGGCCGAGTTGCTGGTTTCGGGCACTACCATGTCTCTGGGGTGGAAAAGGAATGCATCGGTCTGCTCACCCCCCATCCCACCGTGACTGCCGATCAACTCCTCCAAGGCGGCGACTGTGCCATCTGCATAGACGGTGCTGATCACCATCAGGTCGCCCGAATGCGGAAAGTCCATCACGCGGCGCACCTGCGCCGCCCGAAGATCCGCATTACCATAGGGTTTCAGAGGGTCGTCCCCTGTCACCTGGCCCCTGCAGAGATCGCGTTGGCCGCCTTTGCCGAGCACCACAGGGGTTCCATCGTCCGCGTAACCTCCAACGAGGCCGATACCCTCATGCTGAACAAGGGCATTCACCATGCCGGGGTAAGCTTCATCCAGCTCGCCGAGCATGAGCCGCCGGGGATAGAGGTCAAAGTACACTTGCGCCAGGTTGCCGCTGCCGTAGGCAACGACCTGTGCCGATCTGAGCGACCCGACCGTTTCTTCGCGCCTGGCTACGGCCTGTCCGACCGCCTTCTGTCCCTGGCGAACGACGGAGCCGCCCACCCTGCCGCCAACCCCCTGCTGCCTGATGTTGTCTAGCTCGCCGGATACGGCTGCCAGCGAGATGACGCCAGTGTCACCGCCGATGAGCTGTTCGACGGTGGTCCCCTGGGGAAGGTGCTGCTCGATGAACTCCCTGAGGGTCAGGCCATAGCGCTGCCAGAAGGTCGCCCCGAACGATTGGCCATGGTCTGAAAGGATGAGCAGTTCGTAGGGACGGGGCGCCTTCCTGCGAATGAGGTCACGCACGTACCTGACGACCCGGTCGTACTTCCTCAGCACCCCAAAAGCGTCGGTGGACCACGGCCCCGAATGGTGGGCGACTTCGTCATATCCCGGCCAGGTGACATAGATGGAGGGCGCACCGCGGATGATGTCGAGCGAAGCAAGATGGGCCGCTACGTCGCGCATGAAGACCGTCGTCGCGGCGCGAATGAGCGGATAGAAGTGATGTAATCGGTCAAGGCGCGGTTGCACGTTCTGTGCGCGCGCCTTCAGATACTGGAAGATTTCGAGGAAAGCGTCGCCGAACATCAGCACGATGGTGCGCATCAAGAAGTAGGGGTTAACTGCCAGGAGATACATGTCGGTGGCGCGCCGGCGCTTCTCCTCATCGGTGCCGCTGTGCAGGTCAGCCAGTGTGAGGAGGGACTTCTCAGCGTCGCCATTCATCATGTTGTTAATCGATGAGCCGCCGCGCAAGAGCCCGTTTCCCTTGGCATAGCGGGCATTGATGGCTGGCGCGTCGCTGCCCGAAACGTAGAGCTTCTGCTCGTCCTTGTCGAACCAGCGAAAGGCGGGGATGTCGTAGTTGTCGCCAAACATGATGCCGGCCTGGCAGGCGGAGGTCTGCGATGGGAGTCCGCAGTCAACGCGCGACAGCACGTAGCCCTCCTCCTCCATCATCTGCTTCAGCGTCGGCAGTTTGCCATCCCTCAGTGCCTTCTGCATGTGCCAGTAGCTCAAGCCGTCGATCTCCATCATCACCAGCCCGCGACCCGGTTCCGTCGCGCCTCGAAAGGCTTGCCGCTTGGCCAGGCGCTCGACCACGCCCCAGTAGAAGGAATCGTCATCGTTCACAGTCAGAACACCGGTGATGACTGTGTTGACGGCAGAGAGCCCGAGGCCCCCGGCCAAGGCCGCCAGCAATCCGCTAACCTGGAAGGCGGGAAGCAAGCGCGATGTGATCAGCAGCGTGAGCGCGTTCACGAGAAACCCGACTGCGAATGTCACGGAGAACCCGAGCGGAAGCGTCAGCAAGAGGATCACCGGCCGGATCAGCAGGTTGATCAGGCCAAGCATGAAAGCAGCGGCGGCAGCCACAACGACGGGGCCTTGTCCCGGATGATCCGCGAAGGTTACGCCAGGGACAATGGTTGCTGTCACCAGCAGGGACACGGCGTCCACCCCCCAGAGGATGGTGAACCGCATGATCCAACGAGCGGCCTGCTTGACGGCGTCCATGAGCCTCCCTTGGCCAGAAGGGGAGGATTACTCCAGCGTCGCGAGCCCGCGCTTCAACGCCAGCACGGTGGCATGGGTTCGGTCGTTGGCTTGTAGCTTGCTGATGATCGTGCTGACATAGTTCTTGACAGTGCCTTCAGCCAGGTGGAGACCGTCGGCAATAGCGGTGTTGCTCTCGCCTTGGGCCATACGCTGCAGGACGGCAAGCTCGCGCTCGGTCAGCGGCTCAAGCATCGCCCCTGCCTCGGGCACGGCGCCGCCGGGTTCGCGCGCGGACGACTGTGGCACCAGCCGCCTGAACTCTTGCAGCACCTTCCCCGCCACTACCGGGTCAATTCGCACTTCGCCGCTCACGGCGCCTCGGATAGCTGCCACAATGGTTTCGCTGTCGCTGTCCTTCAGTAGATAGCCGCAGGCGCCTGCGCGGATGGCATCGAAAACCCACTCGTCGGTGTCATAGGTCGTGAGCACCACCACCTTGACTGATGGGAACCGTTCGGTGATTTGCCGTGTCGCGTGGATCCCATTCAGGCGGGGCATCTTGAGGTCCATCAGCGCCACGTCTGGATGTTGGCTCACAACCTGCTCTAGCGCTTCGATGCCGTCCACTGCGTAGCCGGCTACCTCGATCCCGGGCTGGTGCTGCAAGATCACCGCCAGACCGCGACGCACTATGTCCTGGTCGTCTACGATGAGCACTCGAATCATCGCCTCAACCGCGCACCGTCAGAAGCACCCGTGTGCCCGAATCGGGCCGGCTTTCCACCTGAAGCGTGGCACCAATGAGCGCCGACCGTTCCGCCATCCCCGAGAGCCCGTAGCGGTCTGCCCCCACGTCGCTCGTATCGAAGCCTACCCCGTTGTCGTTGATCTCCAAAGTCAAGGTGCCAGCGCCATCACATGCAGTGTAGTTTCCTGCACATGCAGTGCAGTTACCTGCGGGCGGGGCCCCGCCGCCTGGCGCTGATGGCTTGAGCCTGACGCTCAGCTCTGTGGCGGCGGCATGCTGCTCGACGTTGGATAGGGCGGCTTCAGCCACGCGGTAGATCGTCTGCTCGGTCAGCGGGTCTAACGCAGCGATCTCGGCCACATCGCAGGTGAGGGCGATGCCCATGCGCTCGGAGTGTCTGCGAGCAAGCTGGCGCAAAGCTTCCGGCAGGCCGAGGTCCTGCAGCGGCGTCGCGCGAAGTGACTGGATTGCACGGCGCGCTTCTTTGATACCGCTGCGCACGGTGGTCTTCGCTTCCGCAAGCTCTGCACGGGCCGCCGCTGGGTCGTGGTCAAGCAGTGTCTCCAGCGCCTGCAACTGCAGGCTGAGGCCGGTGAGAGAATGGGCCAGTGTATCGTGCAGTTCCCGGGCGAGCCGGTTGCGTTCCCGGCTCTCTGCCAACTGCTCCACCGTGGCCGCCCTTATGGCCAGTTGCCGGTTGGCCGCTTGCAGCGCCTGGCGCTCGTCTTGCTGTGCCGCAACGAACCCCATAATGACCAGGCCCACCAGGATGATCAGTGCCAGGCGGCCGGCCGACATGAGCGCATGGCCGCTCAGCAGGAAGACGTCGCCGCCCAGCAGCAAGCCCAACCAAACATAGCCCACTGCCACGACAGCCAGCGCGAAGTTGAACCACCGGTGGCCGTATTGCCAGCCGATCAGCACCATTGGCACCAGCAGCCAGATGAGCGAGATGTCCCCCTCGTCGAGCACCATGGGCATCCCTGTGAGCCAGATCTGCGGTCGTATGCCCGCGCTCAAGCTGATCGCCCGCTCCACGAACGGCAGTGCGATCATCCACGCCAGGGCGATAGGCAAGAAGCGAGGCCCCAGGCGATGCCGCGGCCATGGCGCCAGCACATAGGCCAGCAAGACGCCCGATTCCGCCAGCATCAGGCCAAGCGTTCCCCAGGTCCTGCCACTGGGTCGGATCAATGCGAACAATGCCAGTCCTGCCACGAAAAAGGCGAAACGAATCCCAGCCGCCAACTGCAAAACCCGCAAGAGGCCGGGCGCCAACACTGGCTCGTGGCTGTAAGTGGACAGAAAGGGAGAACCGCTGGTCATGATCAGTATAGGGCGTCGAACAAAGCCAAGACGTCCAAGTGCAGGCGATCCGTGCTGCCTCGATATCCTCAGCATCATACCTCAGATGGTGGCGAGGTTCAACCCCGCCAACTCAACATCCGTTCGTCCACGAAATCGTAGGTGAGATGTAACTGGCTGGCCAGGGCGTCGTTGAACAGCGGCCGTTGGCCCGAGCCGTCGGCGTTCATCACCCAGATCTCCCAGCGCTCGTTCCGGTCAGTGAGGAACGCGATCTGAGAGCCATCCGGTGACCAGGCCGGCGCCACGTTGTTCCAGGGCTTCTTGTTCTCAGCCACCAGCCAGAGGGGCGCTTTGGTCAGCGCCACCCGGCCCCCGCCGCCGGCGTCCAGCCTGTGGATATCGTAGTGATCGCCGGTCTTGTGGGCTACCGCGATATACCGGCCATCTGGTGAGAAGGCAGGTGTGTGGTCTTCCGGCCGGTCGGTCAGGGCCCAGAGCGCCTGCCGGTTGACGTCGATCTGATCCAAGCCCGTGAAGCCGCTGGTCACGATCCGCCACGGGTTGGCGGGGTCCCATTCGGGTCCATACGCGTACCGGTCGGTAGTCAGATCCTCGGTCTTGCCAGTGTCGACGTCCACTAGCCGGACGCTCCAATGGGGGTCCGGAGGCGCCGTCCAGCAGAGGTAGGGCGCCAGGTTGGGATAGGTGCCGCGCACCTCTACGCCGAGGCTGTCCTTGACTACGTTCCATGGGATGTTGGGGGGATTGTCCTTCAGGTCGGCCGCAGGTACGCAGGATCGCGCCGGATCCAGCCTGCCCCCATGCTGGAAGCTCACGGCGATGCGCTTGCCGTCTGGCGACCAGGTGGCGTGCTTGGCCTGTTTGATTCCGCCGGCGATTTGGCGCTCGTCGCTGCCGTCGACCCCGATCTCCCAAAGCGAGCCGTCGTCCCCGTTCCAACGCGTGAAGGCGACCTGCTTGCCATCAGGCGAGAGCACGGGATCGATCCCCTGGGTTAGCCGGCGCAGCTCACTGCCGTTGGCGTTGGCGATCATGATCTCCTCGCCGCTCGCAGTTTGGAATGCGATCAGGCTGCCGGTCAGGGGCGGCCGGCTGCTGGTTGCGGCCGGGGCTGCCACCTTCACACTGCCCGTGCCCCCTTGAGGTTTCGCGACCGCCGGCGGCGGCAGGCTGTCCGCCGCGACGCTCGGCACGTCGGCCAGGGACCCGGACACGTCCAGGTACTGCAGCAAAGCCCAACCCTGCGTGCCCCCTTCGGCTTCCACTAGCGCCCAGTCGCGCGCGCCAGGGTTGACCCCAAGGACGCCTATGGACTGCCCGTCGCGAAGCTTGCTGATGATGGGGTAGCTGGTGCCTGGTCCCTTCCGCAGCCGGAGGCCCTGAGGGCTCTTCACGCGTGCCTGGGCGCAGGAACCAACATTGCACGTGACAGGACTGGGTTGTGCGCTGCCTGACGCGCTCGCCACGCTTCCACCTGCTGTCTGAGCATTAGGCGCGCCCGCCCCAGGAGTGGGGCTTGGCGATCCCTGGCCATTCGAGGCCCCTTGCGCCGAGCTCGCAGGCGTGGCAGTGGGAATCGCGTCGTTCACGATGGCCACTTGCCCCGCAGACACCTTCGGAAAGGGCGTCGGAACGGGCACTGTGACAGCGGGTGCAGGCGTGGGCCATGCCGCATTCTCCAGGGGCTTCAGTGCATGCTGTGTAGCCGCAGCGCTGCAGCCGGCGAGCAGCGCACTCAACATCAAGATGGGCAAGAGGGCCCAGTCGTGTTTCATCATAGCAACCTTTCCCTTGCCCGTGGGCGCTTGCCCCCGCTTGGCGAAGCCTGCGGGGTGCGCCGTACGGGCCTCGCCCTACTCAGTTTCCGGCGTCAGGCTTCCGGCCGGCGCCTCTGACGCCGCGAACACCCGGTGCAAAGCTCGTCTGACCTTGCCAGCGCCCGCATCGAAGGCGTTATAGATCACCGGCACCAGGATCAGCGTCAACAGTGTCGAGCTGATGTTCCCACCGATGACGACGGCCGCCAGCGGCGCGCGGAACTCCGACCCGGAGCTCCGTGCGAGGAGTACCGGCAGGAGCGCGAAGACGATAGCAAAGGTCGTCATCAGGATCGGACGCAGGCGCAGCCGGCCTGCAGTGACCAGCGCGTCCTTCCTGTCGTAGCCTTGTTCTTCGCGCAGCTTGTTCGC
>Ga0315289_10008490_pt1 | contig 14853 bp, 12 predicted proteins | sample YL17G11_40_MG_FD_203452 | JGI IMG/M metagenome (GOLD analysis project Ga0315289, IMG submission 203452) | Sediment microbial communities from Yellowstone Lake, YNP, Wyoming, USA - YL17G11_40 | ecosystem: Environmental > Aquatic > Freshwater > Lake > Sediment | place: USA: Wyoming | collected...
GGAGCGCGCTAGGGCGTTGCTAAATTCAGATCTTAATAGATTTTATTCGGCCAGAACATCAACCATCTTTCCGTCAAGAACGTCTAAATACGTACCGAGAAAAAGCCGACACCAATTAGAATTCACTTTTGCCCGAATTTAGCAACAAGCTGGCGCGCGCTTGCTTCCGAACCGTAATGGTTGTTACAGCACGGTTTAGAAAAGTTTCCAAAATGAGACTTAACCTGAATCATTATTCTGAATTCATAACTGTTTTAATTATTCACGGTCAACTGCTTTCATCACCAAGGAAATGGTGAAAGACTTGTACGCTGTATGGGTCAAAGTTGACGAAACCCTGCCATGGATTGAGCTCAAAGGGGCCTATCAAACTCGAAGGGAAGCAAGAAGGGCAGCGGAGGGCTTTCTGAACAGCATGCAAATGAAAATCGTGTCGATGCCTGAGAAAAGGAATCAGATGCGAGCACTGGCAACGATAAAACGATAACCAACATGGCAACCTACCATTTTTCCGTGCCAACTCATTTTCGGACTTGCCAGCACAGTGGACTTGAGGAGAGCGATTGGCGCCGAGGGAAGGGATTTCAACACCAATTTACCAGTAAAAGCATACTTATATGCGCTTGGCGAGAGTTCGAAACTCTCCCAAACTACTATGCCTATTTGAACTATCCTTGAGCAACGCTCCAAGGATTAATCAAGAACAGTTATGTAACTGTACTGCTTGTTTGAATATTAGGACCTGAAATGCTGGATTTATTGGCAATAGGCGGAATCACATTTGACAGTCTTTTCTGGGTAGATAGATTACCTGAGAAACATTTCGAAGGCATCATCAGAAAATACGGAATATATTTTGGAGGAAGAGCGCCAAACGTCGCCGTTGCTGCTGCCAAGCTAGGAATTAAGACTGGTATTGTTTCTTCTGTAGGCAAAGACTTTGAGATTGAAGGATATGAAGATTACCTAAGAAAGCTAGGGGTTGACTTGCGCGGCATAGTCAAAGTTCCAAGAAAGAAGACAAAACAGATCTTCATATTCACGGATCCTAAGGGGAACCAGATCACATTTTTTCACTATGGGGCTGAGGGACATTTTAGGAAAATGAATGTGCCGAGCTATTTGATAAGAGAAAGCAAAATCATACATATTTCATCATCAGGAGATTACAGATTCAATGTTCGTTGTGCAGAATTTGCCCACAAAAATGGCAGCATAGTCTCTTTCGATCCGGGTAACGATCCGTTCACGGAGATTACCGAATATATCGAGACCATGCTACGAAACTGCAGCATTTTGTTTGTGAATGACTTGGAGGCACTCAGCATGGTAAAACAACTAAACATTAATGGAGTGGATGAGCTGTTAGGCTTTGGCCCCAGAATAGTCGTCGTCATGAATAAGAGTGATAAAGGCAGCAGGATCTATACTCTAAACTCAACGGAACACATACCTTCAGCAATTAGAATTCTTAAGGATCCCACAGGTACCAGCGACGGATATGTAGCTGGCTTTATTGCTGGATATATTAAAGGCTATGACACAAGGATAGCTGGAATGATAGGATCAGTTGAAGCTTCCTTTGTCGCCGAGGATTTCGGAGCGCAGACAAATCTCCCAGATTGGCAGTGTTTGGGCAAGAGAAGCGTCGAACGATTCAAGGATCTCGTACCCGTTTTTCAATCGACTAAGTAAGAGTCTTTATGAAAGCTTGCGCGCTACGAGTTTTGGGTAGAAGTTATTAATCCTTCTAAACATAAATGGTGGGGGGCCAAGTTTGTGAACGCAGAAACAGATGAACAAAAATTGAAGCAATCCCATACAAAGGATAATAGCAAAAATCGGAAAATGAACAACAAAGACGAAACAACCAAGCCAAATGAAACAGAACCTTACGCCGTCAAAGTAGTGGAAGAGGAAGAAGCAATAGACATCACGCCCGTGAAACTTACCGAGGAAGTAAACCTGGCAGAGAACGAAAAACCGGGAGTGTTGCTTTCAAGCGAGATAGCAAGACTTTCAGAAGATCCTAATATCCAAATGATATACCCCTTCCACCGTGACAAAAAACGACTCAAGCCAGCTGCATATCACCTTTCTTTGGGAAAGCACTACAGAATTGCAAGAAAAACGAAACTACTGAGCGACAAGGACCCTTACTTACAAATCGAACCATATCAGGTCGCAATTGTAGAAACTTGGGAAGCACTAAAAATGCCCAAGAATGTAATTGGACGATGGAATCTGCGTATTTCTGGCGTTTATAAGGGACTTCTCTGGGTAGGCGGTCCTCAAGTCGACCCAGGTTTTCAAGGTCACTTGTATTGCCCGTTGTACAATCTTTCAACCGTACCCGTTACTCTAGTCTATAGAGAACCATTTGCAACGATAGATTTTGTCAGAACAACACCAGGCCAATCTGTTCCTTTTGATCAAAAAAGAAGAAAAATGTCCGATTATGAAACCGAATTGGAAAGTGCACCAGCGGACACCCTCATGAAGGTTAGGCGTGTCGAACACAGAGTTCAGGTATTTGAAACCACAATGTTAACAACAATTGGAGTCATAATAGCTGCACTCGCAATAATAGCCGGTTCAAATTACTCGCAAAACGTTACAAATGCCGCTACACTTTGGATTATAATAGGTGCGGTGGCAACTTTTGTGGCCGGTCTCCTAATCGGACTAGTGGCTAGGAGAGGCGGTTGACATTGTACGAACAATTGAACTGGTTAATTGGCATTGTAATTGGCGTTGTTCTGATCGCCATGGGATATTGTATCTCCATCTTCTATCTGCCGAAGAAAACTCGCAAAAAGGACAATCCAGATAATCCCGACATAACGCTCACTCACTTGAAATATCTGTATCTCGAAAGTTACACCCTAATGCTGGTAGGTCTGTTTCTGGTCGTTCTCAGCCTTCTGCTCCCCGTTGTTTGACCGAAACTAATGGATACTATAGCTCAATATGAATTACCTTGATTTCAAAGGGGACTCTGATAGCTTCGCCTAAGCTAGGCGATCGTCGATCAGCTCATCTCGTTTCTGTCTTCATGCAAATGATCTATCAGTTAGAACTTTAGCATATAGATCCTTAGCTATGGGTGCATTGACCAGATTTATGTTCCTATGGAGGCTAAGAGGCAATTTGTCGCTCAACAATTTCCTTTCCTTGCACATTCCTTATGTCAATGATCTCTTCGTTTACTGGTCCAGTACCCACAAAGCTCACCTTAACGCGCGTTTCCTTCTGGACATTGTCAATGAACTCCCTAGCTGCCAGCGTCAAGTCTTCAATTCTCCTCGCGCCTTTATTCTGATAATCAAGATAATCTACTCCATTAAGGGCAATCCTGGTAGGATTGTTGACCATAGCTGCCTCTTTGATGAGGTCAATGTCAAAAAACGCAATTCTCCTCAGTCTATTGGTCACACTCGTTAACTCTCTAATCGTATATGGGTACCCGCTGAGCTCTTGCAACTTCTCCCAAGTGGTTTCGTTCTTCAGTGGACCAGAGTTCCCGCCTACCCTAATGGGAAAGGTTCTAAGAACCATTATCACCGATGTTGCTCGGAGAGGGCTAACACCCACCTCGCTGAGAAAGGCACTTGCTGTAGTATCTCTGCTGGTAGCATAGGGATAAAACCTAGAATGATAAAGAGACAAACCAAATCCCTGGGTCCCTTCCACAATAACCCTGAGGTTTCTATCCAGAGCCGCATTTATCTCGCTCGCGACAGAGGTCAAGAAAGGTTGAAGTTTGGGTTCGTCCCTAGCTAGAAGGAAATTCCCATTTCTGAGAACTCTCCTAGCCACTGCAGCGCCTACTCCCGATAATGTAGATCCGATTTTCTCGCCCAGCTTAAGAGTTTTCTCGCATTTCTCGTCTTCCTTTGTTACTACACCCGCATTGAAGTCTACTCCCAATCTTGCAGGGTTCACCTTGCAATGTTCCAGTTCTTGCAGAAGAATATCAGGGTTAATTAGAGTACCAGCACCAAGCAATAGCCTAGTCTTGGCGTTGATAAATCCAGCCGGCAGCGATCTCAGTATGCATCTCTTTCCATTAAAATCCACGGTATGCCCTGAATTAGGTCCTCCGCATCGAACAACATAATCGACATTGTCCTTGGAAGCGAGATGCGACACTATCTTGCCTTTTCCTTCTCCTCCGAATTGTCCTCCAACAACGATTGTAAGTGGCATCTGAATCCTGCTATTTAGATTTAAGTTGTGTTTGTTTTAAGTCTTTTCGACAAACAGAATTTGAGTGTACTTGAATCAACAGTTTTTCCTATTCTCGATCTTTGGAACTATGAGAACCCCTTCCTCCTTGTTTCCTAGCGCCTCATACTCACCAGCTAAGTAGAAATAGCCGACTAAGGCGGACGTTATCGCGTCTAATTCATCATGAGTATTTCCGCCGTTGACAAACTCACCCGTAAGGCCCACGTTCCGCAGACCCTCCTTCAAATCTTCAAGACTCACTCTCTTGCGGATGATTCTCAGGATGTCTTGGGCTGCTCCCGGATAACTCTCGATAACAAGTAGACCCCGCTTCTCAAACTCCTTCTTAAGATACATACCTCTTTCAGTCAGTGATTGCATACTTCTAATTAATGAGGGGTAAACGTAGACGCCTCTGCGTCGGAGCACTCTTTCAGCCTCACGCGTAATTCCAAACTTACGACATCCACAACTATCTTTTGTACAATCTCGTCCTTTGGGCAAACTCAACGGAGAATCAATCGAAATTAAATCGGGAGATGCCTTCATCGTAGCCTCTATTATTTCCTTATCTGTCTTGAGCAAACTAGCTTCGACTTTTCTGCCCTCAAGCAAGGCCCAGCCAGTATTCCTTTTCTCGGAGCCACTCAAGTCTATGCCTACAATTTTTGGATGCGTTTCTTTCTGTGTAAATTTAAGAAGCAGACGGTCTATCGCTTTTGACGGGGTACGATTCTTTCTTGTGTCAACAAGAACCGGGGTTGCATTGTTTATCTTCAGTTCAAGCACAGAATCTTGTTTTCTCTTGAGACTTACATCGATCTTGGGAACGCTAGAGTTGAGTTCACAGTCAACCGAACCATCCAAGAGCGTTTCATGCAGTTGCTGGTAGGCAAGCTCCAGCAGAGTCTTCAGATTGACGATATCGGCCAAGTTATATTTTACCAAAGACTCCAAGGAGTAATCATCCCCGCGTACATACCTGTTCCAAAGCACAGTCGCATCAAATCCGCTCAAGTCAGCGACCTCTTCTTCTCTGCAAATGCCCATTTGTTTCTCGACCGATTTCAAGCCGCCTGTGTATCCCAGTCTTTTGAGAAGAAATCTTAGGTCAATATGAACAGGGGGAACAAGCCGTTGTCCGAGTTTTTCACGAATGAAACGTAGATCGAACAGGGTACCATTGTAGGTCACTATGATCGAGTACTTTTTGATTTCCCTCTCAAAATCACCTAGATTCTGACCTTGAACAAAGGTCTTGACGTCCTTTCCATCGTAGAGTCCAATCAGAGTAATGTCATCGTAGTAGAAAGAAAGGCCCGTTGTTTCGATGTCCAGAAAGGCTGTACAGTTTTTGAACTCAGGAAACAGCCTCCACAAGTCTCGTTGCTGTAATCTTGTTGAGAAGAACAGCGCGTCCTTCTTTTCCAGTGCTCTTTCAGACCGCCTTAACCATTTTTCTATTCTGTTAGCTACATTCTCAGAAATGTCAACTCTTCTTCGTTTTTCTGGGAACTCGTCCCACGAATAGATCCTCCGACTCCATATCATCTTCTCAGTTATAGGTCCGACGCCTGGAATGTGCAGAAAAGTTGACTTAAGCATCCGTGATCGTCTCCCTTTTCCTTTTTATCTAGCCCTATTGTACAGTTCGGCCCCTTTCTGACCTGATCTAGTCAATTCACGCCTCTTAACCATTTTTGTCAACGCAAGGTTCAACGACGTTTCCTTAACTTCAATTCCGTTCAACATCAATTCAGTCTTAATTTTGATGAAACTCTTGGATGCATCCAAAAAACCTGAGGCAATCAGTTTCCTCAGCTCTGCAGTTATCCTGATGCGACCAGCCTTCATTAGGGACGACCCAAGTCGAGTCGACTCCTCCCGTGAGAGCTCGATGGCACGAACGGGTTTGTCAAAGAACAAAAAGCTCGAAGGGTTAGAACTGCGTATGCTTATACATATTCCTGATCGAGTCTTCATTTCCATTTTGCATCGATTGATATTTTTGTTTAAAGTTAAACAATTCTTCGGCTCCTTCGAAAAGCGAGAACTGTTCGAAACACATACATTTATAGACATATTTAGACTTCAGTCTAAGTCAGCTTGAGTGATAGAAAATGCGGTTTACATGGAAAGGCAACTGGAGAAAAGGCGAGATTGCCATTGAAGCGGACACGCTGGAAGAGCTTAACACCGTTCTGGACAAGCTATTCTCGCTGAGCAAGACCGAAGCAAATTCTCAGATAGTCTCCCAAGCGGAATCTCCTGTGCTACCATCTGGGCTAGGGTGCTCAGAGGCAATCAAGACACTCCTGCAAACCGCATGGGGAGCGCAACCAAGATCTATGGCTGAAATCAAGAACGTGTTAGAGGCTAATGCTCTGTATTTCTCAAAGGGAACGCTGTCAGGAACGTTGTCATTCCTGACGAAACACGGCGACCTTAGAAGATTCAAGAGCGCTAACGCTTGGGTATACACGGCAAAATAGAACCAGATCTCAAACCATATTCTCAACCTTTGCTCTCAGTCTGCCTCCAAACCGAATAAGAGCGCGCGAGAGAATTTCGTCAGTTTTTTGACGTGTGATCAGTAACTACGTTGACCATCAGGAAAAGCATGTAATCGGTCAAGATGCACGCTTCAGGAAGGATAAACCGTTCGGCGGAAGACTGCGTCAAGTCTCGCTCACCCCATGTTGGCACGTCCTCCAATGCAGGAATGACAAGACTTCTGACGATTCTGGCCAAACCGCAGATTTTCTCGCATGCTTCTGAAGTCTCCTCTTGCTGGCCGCTTGAGCTGCCGACCTCCTTCTCAGTATTGAAAAACTCGTCGACCTCTGGCTTTTGTAGCTTGCGAGTTGCAGTGGCGAAGTTCTCAAGCGATGCAGCAACGATAGCCAGTAAACACACAAGTTCAGCGTAGCGATCTCTCTGCACGATTTGCGTGGAAATATCAGCAGCCCTAATACCTAAACGCTTCATGACGAGGTTCTGAATCTTCACAGCATGAACGCCCAAAGCCGCTTGCGTACCCACCGCGCCACTCATTTTGCCAACCAAAACTCGTTCTTTACATTCTCTAAGCCTTTCAACATGTCTAGAAACCTCTTGCATCCAAGCACTGAACTTGAAAGCCAAAGCCGCTGGAACGCGAGTGGGCATGATAATAGTTGGCTCTTCAAACTCCAAAGTCTTCCGCTTCAAAGTTTTCTGCAATTCATTGAGTCTTTTGCCGATCAACTCTATAGCGTTTTTCAGCTGGAGAGCCGTGGCGGTGTCATTCACATCCGAGCTCGTTGCTCCCAAATGAACATAGGCGCCGCTTCTGCCACAGGCCTCTGCCAAACCCCTAACCAAAGCCGCAACATCATGCTTTGTTTCGCGCTCAATCTCCTTCACACGACTCAATTTGACATGTTCAACGGAAGCCATTGCGGCTATTTTCTCAGCATCCTTCCGCGGTATGTTTCCGACCTCAGCGTGAGCCCAAGCCAAAGCCGCTTCAACGTCAAGCATTCTTTGAACCCGGGTCTCCTCTTCAAAAATCCGCCTCATCTCAGGAGTTGAATAACTTGCGTCAATTGGCAAGATTGGCAAACGTTATCACTAAAGCAAAGAAAAGAATAGCGAGAATTAATGCTTTGTCAAAAGTCATACTGGTGACGTATTGGACGAAGGTCTACAAATCTGTCTACAGACTGAAAAACAAGATATTAACAGAATCTGCGGCTCACTTTAGTTCACTCGAGATTCTGACACATTCTATTACCCGAGCACTCTAATAGTCTAAGAAAAAACCTTTTCTTTGCGCTGTGCATTACATTTTCTGATGAATAGTCATGTCTTCAGAGGAACAGAAACGATTCTTGAACGATATCGTGCACGAGATTGAAAAGCACAAAGACATCTATAGGCTCGTCGAGTTCAGAAGCGTCATAGCCAAAAGTGGGGCAGGAAAGTGGTATAATTTCGTGACCCTTATCAAGATGCTGGAATCAGGCAGTTCCAGACCTTGGGAAAAGCAATTGGAAAAGAATAATTTGGTCATTCTGTCAGCAGTCATCACAATTGACGATTTTAGAAAAATCTTGGAGCGTTTAGTCAACGATCAAATTCTTGAACTTGAAGGATACCAAGCAGGTGGGCCATTCAATTTTGCTCAAAAGAATTTTCTTGACAGCTTACAAGCCAGTAGGTCTTATGACGTCGATTGGGCTGTCAACGTTTGGCGCATGAATGGAAAGGAAAACCTCGGTCTCCCAGATAGCCGAAGTCTAGAACTTGAATCAGATGACGTTCCATTCAGTGACACAAATCATGCCATCAGATACTACACTGGCATAGCAGTGCGAAACGATAGCAGTCTCCAAAACGCTATACACATTCTCGCCCCATTGTACTATGGCAAAATTTTGCGAGCTGAGCTATCTAATCAAGCCTTGCTCATAGAGACCAGCTTAAACGTAATTGGTTCGCAAGGTTTCCGCATCAAATATAACACAGAGGGACCCATTGAACGATCAAATTATTATGAGACACTGGAGGGGGGTACTGTAGACCTAGCAAGTGCCACTACAATTATTCAGCTTAAGAAAGACGCTGCGATGGCCACAACATGGCTGTATCACGCTGAAGGATTCAAGATTGATTCTCGTGTAGCAGGGAGAAAACAGTCAATCGAGGGTTTAGAAAAACGTTTTTGTCAAGATAATCCATATTTGTATGATGAAGACTACCCTGCCATTACTGATGCCATCGTTTCTTTCCCAAAAACAGGAATACCTGAGTTGGTGACAACTGATTTAGGTGTGGACAGTATTGACGTGGAGATTCTTAAGGCTTTGAAAACATATGGAGGGGATTATGTCAAGTTTATTCCCGAGGTCCTAAAGTACCTCTCGTTAAGAATACTGTTATCCCGTTTGGCTAGGTTGCGAATACTTGGGTTTCTGACTTTGCAACCTCCAAAAAAGATACTGCTCACATCTCTTGGAGTCGACGCAATAAATTTTCCACCAGGCGTTCTATCTGCAAAGGTTCCTCCAGAGGTCGACAGAAAGATGGCGGAAATCAGGTCAGCCTTCAAAAATGAGGATTATGACGAAGTGACAAACAAATCGACCAAGTTGCTTGAAGCACTTCTCAGAGAAAAACTTGAATCTAAATTCAAGGGGCATGCCGAAGACATATGGCCCAATCTAAAAGTAGGACCATATGACAGAGCCTCCCTGGGGATACTGAAGGAGGCATGCATAAACCTGAAAGTTTTTGAAAGGAATAGCATATCAGATCATTTGATTAGTATCGTTCTTCAATTAAGAGTTCCCATGTCTCATGAAAAAGAAGACACCAAATCACCTTCCAACATCGCCTTCTTGACGGTAAGATTGATTGAAACGTTCCTCAGAAACTGGTATTATCTTGAAGCATAGCAAGCAATCAGTTACAACATAAACGGAATTAGAGTCACTCCTGTTCATGAACACTTGTTGCATCCTATCAGTGCAAGAAACACTGCGAGCCTGAGTGCCCTCAATTTCGTGCGTCAGCAACCCGCGGAACTATAGAAATTGATCCTCAAAAATCTCTATTATTAAGGCTCTATTAGGAGGAGACAGCGAAGGAAAAAATCAGGCTTGCAGGACGCGCGTGTGGCATGTTTTTACTAGTAAGTTGGTGCTGAAATCCCTTCCCCGGCGCCATTTTACTAATTAAAGCCCGTTTCTTGGGGCTTGAACCTTTTCGTATTTTTCTATGGGTGGCACACAGCACAAGGTGAGTACTTGTATCCTTTTCTGCGGATCTCTTCTGCTTTTGAATCAGCTTCATCGCGTTTTTCTGAATACCAGAATTCTCCGGTTTTGTTAAGTATCTTGCTGGATGGTTTGACACCGATAGAAAGGCCCGGATTGCAATACTTACAGTCAATCCTGTGCAATTTTACATCTCTCGTCGGATAATCTATGTTAACAAGAAACCCGGATGTTGACAGTAGCTTCTTTAACTGGTCATCACTAATAATCTTAGTAAGCAATTTCTAAAACACCCGCCCTCTTTTATGGCTGTCATTGGCAATAAGATTTTCCTGCCTTTCTTTTTTGAATGATTTGATTTATAAAACAAGACTCTAAATGGGATAATGCGGAATTTGGATGTTTGGTCTAAAAGAACTGAAGAACGCAATTAAGATAACAAATACTACAGTTGAGTGCCCTGTTAGAGATTGCAGTGAAACGGTTCCAAGACAAAGAAGAAACTTCAAGCGTCTAGAAGAGTTCAAGTGCCCTAGGCATAACATTTACGTTTCACCGTCAACATTTGAGTACGAAAACGAACTGGATAATGTTCTCTGGAAAGATGAAATTGATTTAGACTTGCTCAGACGAATAAGAAAAGTGAAGCGTGAAAGCAGGATTGCGCGTGAAAATAGTGAAGATGCAGTCACTTGGAATGTTTTCAGATTCCTTGAGAAAGAGAAGCTGCTGTTTGGATTTCTATCTGGATTGACCAAGAATACTGTTGAGAACCCTGAAGTTATCTATTGGTCCTATTCCCAATCTGAGCGAGATATATATTCACTACTACGAGAAGCGAGAGAAGAGTTTGAAACTAGGCCTCAAAGTGGCTCTGAACCAGATATTATTGTCAAAAGCGATAATGCACTCTTCTTTATAGAACCCAAGCTTACAGCTAACAACAACACAGTTCTACGATCTAAGAACCCACTGGTTCGGGAAAAGTATGAGATTGGTGGTAATGAATGGTATTCTCAAGTTGTTGGCTCAGATTTTGAAACAGTCGCAGTGACTGAGAAGAGATATGAACTGCTCCGATTTTGGCTGATTGGATCTTGGATGGCACAATGTCTAGGCCTCAAGTTCTATCTTGTCAATCTTGTACTATCCGAAAAAGAGAAGGATGTCGAAAGAGCATTCAAAAAACACATCGAGGAAAACCCAAGAAGGATTTTCCTGAGAGTTGCATGGGAAGATGTTTACCAATCTATTTTAGACAGTAAATCGAGAACCATAGAAAGGAATAGAATGATTGGATATTTCGAAAACAAAACCATTGGCTACGACAAAAATGGCAAACTGCAAAAAGCCTTTCAGCATCGCGGTAATTCGTGCTTTCCGAACTCTCGTGCTCATGGCGAAATTACGAGTAGAATGTAGCCAATTCAATACGAGTCAGCTAGTTTCCGCCCGCAAAGTGTGAGTATTCAGAGAAGTTTGAACCGAGAGTTTGAAGCTATCCCGAAACTACAGGGGCCAAGCACTTTTACCGGTAAACATGTGTTCAAATTTCAACCCTCCACTCACAACATCCTAAATTCAAGCCTTCTTAGCTAAAATAAGCTGGAAAAATGTGTTAATTTGAGTGCGGAGGGCGAGACGCCCAATACAAACGTTGCACGCGCTATTATATTTACCCCAGTAAGGGGTGTGCGTGGTTCCCCAACTTAGAGCTGAGGGCGCACGCCACCGCGCATGCGCTTAGCGTCAAGTCTTCAAAGAAATCAATATTAAATTTACGAACCCAGAATCAATCTCTACGATGCCTGCGATATGCTTGACGAGAATTTGAACCTCTCGTGGACTACCATAGAACCCAAGTCAGTACGACGCTTAGACTAGCTTGGAAAAATGATATAAGTTTAGATGTTGATTGGTCTGTAGAATTTGAGGCCATCTAGTGGGATCAATATTGTCCACGTTCAAATTAGATGAGGGATTAGCCAGCTGGTATATTCGTAGGGCCTATTGCAGTTATAGACAAGCACAAAATCTTTTCAACATATTCAACTATGTTGAATCAGTAATTTCTTCTTTCGAGGCTATTGAATTCTCTATAAAGGCATCCTGCAAGCTCCTTGATGTTTGTTTTGAAAGAGAGCATTTTGTTGATGCCGAGACATTAAGTGTTCTTGCGGAAAAGGTTGCGAAAGAGCACTTGGGAGACAAGGACAAAATCCTTCAAGTGATTCCCATAATACTTGGCTATACTGAAAAACTGCGGAACATATCAAGGTATGGTGTTGAGAAACAAGGTGTACCTCCTGTCTCTCCGATGGCGATATTCAAAAGGAGTTACGCTGCCTCTCTATTAGATGATGCGAGAGCTTTCCGCAACCTTCTTGGGGGCATTGAAATGAGAAAAAGGTGGAAACCGAAAGTAAAACTGGCAGTATTGAATGGGTACGTGACAGGAATGGACGAACAAAAGTGTTCAAAGTATCCGTATACCAACAGCAATCCTGATTTTTGGAAGAACAGACTCCAGGGACTAAATGCAACTTCAGATATGTTCGAAATCAAAGAAATAAACGCCGAAGAAATATGCGAAGAGTTTGCGATTGTCGTCAATCCATTCGGGGAGGCATATCCAGAAATTGACGTGAAAAACAAGGCTGTTTTTTACATCATTAAGAATTACATTGAAGACGGAGGTATTTACGTCAATACTGCTGGGTTTCCTTTCTTTTATGCTTGGAACGTTAAAGAAGGAAAAGACTACCCGGTCTCGGATGAGAAAGTGATTCTCCCAACAACGCTTCAAGTATCAGGAAAACTTGTGACTGCTAGTCAAATGCAAATGTTTATCCAATTTACTGGCACTTTATTTTACAAAGAGTTCAATGCGATGCCTGCGCCTGTTTCCAAAAAGAGAAACGTGTGCCAAGAGAACGAAGATAAGGATAAATTTGGAGACCTTGTTAGTGGTCTTGGAGATATTGACGAATTCAGGGGGCTACCAAAGCAGACATCAGATTGTACGCCAATTATCAGAGCAAAAGATGAAGTTGTTGGAGAAGTCTACCCAATTTGCGCATTGAAACGTGGAAACGGGTATCTATTGCTCGCTGGAATGAATACTTCTAATGATGTGGAGGCAGATCTATTTGTGAAAGCATTGAATAGTTTTTGTCTTTGGAACATTAGTAGCTTGCCCTAGTTCCGCAAGTCATTTATAACAATTGTAACAAAAATAACAAAATCATGTATAAAACATGCGCCATCTGTGGCCGTAAAGTTTACCCTGGAACCGGAACTTATTACGGCGGCAGGTTAGTTCATCTTAGTTGTTTAGGTATAGCGAAAATTCAAAGATACAGACTTTATGGAAAGAGAAGCAAACATGCCAGAAGAAGGAGAAGATAAATGGCTAAAAATAACAATCATAACAAAAATAACAAAGTTCTGCCCAATCCATTTTCACCTCAATACCCAGCTGACCCCAAATACTTTGCAGACAGGACTGAGCACTTGGAGTATTTCACTAAGGCTATTGCGAATTCTGCGAAAATTAGACCACCAGCACCCAGCAACTTTATGGTTCTTGGAGATTGGGGAATGGGAAAGACTTCTCTCCTGTATAAGATGAGAGAAGTGGTGCTAAGGGAACTAAAAGGTGAAATCAACGCATTTTGCTTTCATTTCTCGCTTGATCCTTCGTGTTGTAGAAATTGGGATGATTTTTCGCTAGCTTTTCTGACGCAATTGAAAAAGAACTATGAGACAACTGCACGACTCAAAGAAAAACTGGTCAAAGAGCTTTCGAAGTGGAAGATAGCCTTCTCTGTTTCGCCAGTTTCTGTCGAGAAAAAGGAGAAGAAGGAAAGGCTTTCCTTAGTAGACAGTCTTGAGGAACTTTGGAAGAAGCATCTAGCCCCTTCAAAAGTTGACGCATGCATTCTCTTCATAGATGATGCACACTATTTTCTCTTAACGGGACAACCGGACGCGTATTACACAATAAGGAATACCTTCCAAGAATTAGCCAGAAGAGGGTGCAATTTCTCACTTATCATGACTGGCCCAAAGATGCTATTCAAAGATGTTGCTGATCTAGCTGAACCGTTTACAAGATTCTTCCATCAATTCTATCTAGAGCCTTTTACTCTTGAAGGAACAAGAGAAGCAATAAACAAGCGAATTTTCGCCGGCAATTTGAAGTTGGAATTTTCGGAGGATGTGGTGTCTGCCATCCATGAGAAATCTAGGGGACATCCGTATTTCGTCATGTTCATAGTGTACGAGCTCGTCAACTTAATCGGAACTGGAAGACGTGTCACTCAGAGAGAATTCGATAAGCTGTGGCCGCGAATAGTTTCATTGCTTGAAAAGAACGTGTTTGTCTATCGTCTTGGGGAAGTATCTGAGAGGGAAAAAGAGGTCTTGTTAAGAATAGCTGTAGTAAAGGAAGAACAAGTTTCCCCATCTGACATCCAAGGTATAGGAGGAGTCACACAATTCTTCTCTAGACTCGAACGGAAGGGTTTCCTGCTGAAGAAAGAGCGAGGACTATACGAACTCTTCCATCCACTCTTCAAGGAATACCTGCGGAAACTTCCAAAAAACTGAACAATGTTCCATGTGGCCGCCTCAGAGACGACGATTCTTTGGTGTTCGAATTCAACGTCCATCCACAACGCTCAAGCTGAGCTTCTTTGTCCAAACTAGTCTAGAAACACGCTCTAACTGGTAAAATGGCGCCGGGGAAGGGACTCGAACCCCTGCGAGCCCAAAGGCCCACTGGCTTACTTGTCCTCTTCCATTTCTGGGCCCTCTTGCTTTTAGAGCATGATCTCGAGGCCAGCGCGATAACCACTCCGCC
>Ga0315289_10008491_pt1 | contig 14851 bp, 10 predicted proteins | sample YL17G11_40_MG_FD_203452 | JGI IMG/M metagenome (GOLD analysis project Ga0315289, IMG submission 203452) | Sediment microbial communities from Yellowstone Lake, YNP, Wyoming, USA - YL17G11_40 | ecosystem: Environmental > Aquatic > Freshwater > Lake > Sediment | place: USA: Wyoming | collected...
CGCAGCTCGCCGCCAGGAAGGGCACCCTCCCCACCCGCATCGCGAGCGCGACGAGCGGCAGCTGCGCGCCGACGTACCCGAGGAAGAAGAGGCTCGAGCCGACCCCGTACTGCTGCGGGGTCAGCCCAATGTCGGCGCTCATCTGCATCGAGGCATAGGAGAGATTAGTCCTGAGTTCGTTTTTTTTAATGGGGGCGAGAGAGAGGGAGGTGGAATGAGAAAAAGCACAAGCAAGGGGGAGGGGGCGGGAAGAAGAGAGGACATGCCGAACGAGGGGAAATTCAAACACGAACTGGAAAAAAATGAAACAGGCATACCTGTCCAAATAATTGACCAAAGTCAAGGCCATGAAGCAGGGGAGGACGGCACGGTCGACCTTGCGCATCACCGATGCCTCGTAGTCGCGGGCTGCTGCTGCCGAGGAAGAGGAGGCGGGGGTCGACGGAGGGCGTCCCTCGACCTCGAAGGGCGCGGCGGCGCCGCCGCCGCGCTCCCCTCCTCCCAGCAGCGCGAGCCCCGACTCCCCTCGCTGGAGAGAGTTTGGTTGAGGAGCAGAGGCTGCTTTTTCGACGCTGTTATCTCTGACGACCTTCCTGAACGTCGCCGTTGCGGCCGCGGCCGCTCGGGCAAAGGGGTTTGGGGAGGGCTGCTGCTGGAGAGAGTCGAGCGCGGCGCTGCCGTCGTCGGACGCCGACGCCGCGAGGGCCCTCGCCGCGGCCCGTCTCGGGGAGACCGCCGAGAGGCCCGTGCTGCTCCCGCCGCCAGGAAAAGAAGACTTCGAGCCGTTTCCGGCGTTGTTGCCGAGCTCGTCCTCCACGGAGGCCGTCGTGGCCCTGCGGCGGAAGTTGAAGGCGTTCATCTTGACTTCAATCGATCAAAGCAATTGACGATGTTGGCTCTCGTCTTTTTTTTTGCGCTCGCCCGCTGCTTCGCCTTCTCTCTCGCGCGTCCACTTTCGGGGGGAGCAAGGAGGAAACGACGGTCCGCGAAGATTCCCAAGAAATTCAGGGCGATGCAGCGATCTATAGAGGGCGGGAACGAGAGAACCGAGAGAGAAGAAGGGGTACCTTTTCTCCTCCTCCGATTCAAAACAAGTGTTTTTTTTCTGTCGAGGTTTCGAGGCCGGGTCGAGCGAGGAAAAAAAAAACTCTCTCTCCCTGGCTTGTGCGAGTCGAGTCTCTTCCTCTTTTCACTATTCTTTCGTTTCTCATTGCAACTTCTTGCGGCGCCCGCTTTCTCCACGCAAGAGCAACTCTTTCTCTTTCTCTCTCCTCTCAGCGTCACGCTCTCGAAAAGCACGAGCTCGCGCGCGTAGAGAGAGAGAGAGAGAGAGAGCGACAGAGGGAAAAGAGAAAGAGAGAGAGAGGAGAGCAAGCCATCAGTTTTGCTGTCGTCGCCGCCAAAAGCATCGCCTCTTCTTTCTTTCTTCTTTCTTCGCGGCCCCTCTCGCTCCCTCCGTCGCTGTTTCGTCCTCGCCCTTTCTTCCCTCGAGCATAGAGAGCCCAGAGCTACGAGAAGGAAGAGAAACGCCGAACGAACGCGAGATGCGCATCGAAGAGGTCGCCTCGACGGCCAAGCAGTCCCGCGTCGCCGCCCACACGCACATCAAGGGCCTCGGCCTCGCCGCCGACGGCTCGGCCCTGCCTGCCGCCGCGGGCTTCGTCGGCCAGGCCGCGGCCCGCGAGGCCTGCGGCATCGTCGCCGACATGATCCGCGCCAAGAAGATGGCCGGGCGCGCGTTGCTGCTGACGGGCGCGCCGGGGACGGGCAAGACGGCCCTGGCCCTCGGCCTCGCCGCCGAGCTCGGCGCGAGGGTGCCCTTCTGCCCTCTGGTGGCCTCCGAGGTCTACTCGGCGGAGGTCAAGAAGACCGAGGTGCTCGCGGAGCACTTCCGGCGCGCGATCGGCCTGCGGATCAGGGAGACCAAGGAGGTCTACGAGGGCGAGGTCACCGAGATGACGCCCGAGGAGACGGCGGTGCCGACGAGCAGCAGCGCCGCCGGGAGTTCCTCCTCGGCGGCGTCGCCGTCGCCGTTTACGTACGGCAGGGCGGTCTCCCATGTCGTCCTCGGCCTGAAGACCGCGCGCGGGTCGAGGCAGCTGAGGCTGGACCCTGCGATCCACGAGGCGCTGCTCCGGGAGCGGGTGTCGCCAGGGTGAGAGAGAGAGAGAGAGAGAGAGAGAGAGAGAAGAGAGGTTTGACACATTTTTTCTCCTTCTTTTTCTTTTTCGTTTCCCGGGCCGAGGTCGAGCGTCGAAACGTCTTCTTTTTTCGAAAGAACCTCTTTTTCTTTTTTTTCCATCATCTCACGCTCCCTTTTCCTCCCTTCCGAAACAACTCTCTCAACAACTCTCTCAACAACTCTCTCAACAACTCTCTCTCTCTCTCTCTCTCTCTCTCTCTCTCTCTCTATCTCTCTCTCTCTCTCTCCCTCTCTCTCTCGCGCGCGCGCGCAACCCCCCCCCCCCAAATAAAAAAAACAGCGACGTCATCTACCTCGAGGCCGCCTCGGGCGCCGTGCGCCGCCTCGGCCGCTGCGAGGCGCACGCGGGCCGCTTCGACCTCGAGGCGGACGAGCACGTCCCGCTGCCCAAGGGCGACGTCCACAAGAGGCGCGAGGTCGTGCAGGACGTCACGCTGCACGACCTCGACTCGGCCAACGCGAGGCCCGCCGCCGGCGGCGGGGGCTTCGGCGGCGCGGGGGGTCCGTCGGACCTCGCGGCAGCGCTGGCGGCGGCCTCGAGGCCGCGCAAGACGGAGATCACCGACAAGCTCCGCGCCGAGGTGAACCGCGTCGTGAACCGCCACATCGACTCCGGGGGCGCGGAGCTGGTGCCCGGGGTGCTGTTTATCGACGAGGTGAGTGGGGTTTTAGAGAGCGGTGGGAGCGGGAGACTGGAAGGAAGCAACGGGAGAAAAACAAGGGGGAGAAAACTCTGGTTTCTCGACTTTTTTCCTCGAGATAAAAAACATTCGTCAAAACTCGAAAAACTCATAACTCTCAAAAGGTCCACATGCTCGACGCCGAGTGCTTCGCCTTCCTCGCCCGCGCCCTCGAGTCCCCGCTCGCGCCCACGGTCGTGCTCGCGACCAACCGCGGCGTCTGCGCGGTCCGCGAGGGCGGCGGCTCCGGCGGCGGCGGCGCGTGCGACCCGTTCCGTTCCGAGACGCTGGCGCCGCACGGCGTGCCGGTCGACCTGCTCGACCGCGCCGTCATCGTCAGGGCCGCGCCGCTCTCCCCGCAGGAGGCGGCGCAGGTCATCGCGCTGCGGGCCGCGGTCGAGGGCGTCGCGCTCGACGAGGCCGCGCTCGCGGCGCTCGCCGCGGCCGCGGCCGGTGCGTCGCTGCGGCACGCCGTGGGTCTGTTGGCTCCCTCCGCCGTGCTGGCCGCTGCTGCCGGGAGGAAGGAGACGGGCGTGACGGCTGCGGACGTGGCCTCGGCGAGGGAGCTGTTCTGGGACGCCAAGGCGTCGGCGAGGAAGCTGGCGCAGGCCGGTGGCGGGTTTGTTCAGTAGTTTTTTTCTGCTTCTTCTTCTTTTTCTGACGGAGAGAGAGAGAGAGAGCTGAGAGAGAGAGGGGGAGAGAGAGGTGCTTTTTGTCGGAGCTTTTTTCTTTTCTTTTCGAATTTTGTGTGTGTGAAGCTCAAGATGTGATGAGACAAAAGAGAAATCGTCGTGTGGAATCTGCTGACCCTCGCTGCCCCGGAGTAGGAGGAGGAGGAGGAGCGAGTGTCGGGGCGAGCAGAGAGAGAGAGAAAAGAGTGAGAGAGGTTTTGCGAGAGAAAGCAAAAAAATCACATATCCCTCTCCTTTCTCTTTCTCTTGTGCCTTTCTCCCTCTTCTACGCTCTCCGGGAAACCTCCTGCCGCCACGCTTTGTCGACAGAGGAACGCAAAAGACCTATCTCCTCCCATTGTTTAGAGCACAAAAAGAGAAAGCGCAACGATATGACGAAGAAGCGCCCCACTGGGGGCGGCATCGGCGGCAACGGCAGCGTCAACGAGCACTGCCCTGAAAAGGTCCGTTTTCTGGTTTCTTTTTTTCGCTAATCTCTCTCTCTCTCTCTCAGTCTCTCAGTCTCTCTCTCTCTCTCTCTCTCTCTCTCTCTCTCTCTCTCTCTCTCTCTCTTGTAGCGGGAGCACAGAGGAAAGAAGGATCGAGCTCGTCGAAAGTCACGTAACGCGAAACTGATCAAGATGGAAACGAGGGAGAAAGCCTTCAATGTTACGATTGAAACGAGCTAGCCGCCATCGAACGGAGAAAAAAAAACTCACCTCCTCCGGCCCTCTCTCGACCACCTCCTCGCAAACCTCAGGGAACCGTCGGCCACCCGCGCAAGCGCTTCTACCGCGCCCGGGCACACGCCAACCCCCTCTCCGACGGCTTCTATGCCGATCTTCCCGACTCTCCGAAAGACATAGACTGGGAAGCTCTTTACAGAGAGGCCTTTGCCGAGGCGAGGGAGAAAGGGGAGGCGCCCCCTCTGGTCACCGTCGCCGACGTCGGCTGCGGCTTCGGCGGGCTGCTGACCAAGCTGAGCCCGCTGACGCCGAGGGGAGAGCTGCTGGTGGGCCTGGAGCTGCGGTCGAAGGTGTGCGACTACGTGAGGCAGAGGGCGGCCGTGGCGCGGGCCCGAGCAGCGGCAGCGGCGGAGGAGGGGGGAGGAGAGGGGGGGGAGCGAGGGGAGGAGGCCGCGACAGCAGCGGCAACGGCCGATCTTTCTTCCACCGCCGCCGCCGCCACCGCCGCCACCGCCGCCACCTCTTCCTACCCGTCTTTGTTCAACGTCTCCGCCCTCCGCATCAACGCCCAGCGCCACCTCGTCAACCTTTTCCGCAAGCACCAGCTGAACAAGATCTTCTTCCTGTTCCCAGACCCGCACTTCAAGGCGAAGAACTGGCGGAGGAGGATCGTGACGCCGAGCGCCTGCGCGGAGTTCGCGTACGTCCTGAGGCCCGGAGGGAGGCTCTACACCATCACGGACGTCGAGGATCTCGGAAAGTGGATGGCGGGCGTGCTCGACGACAGCCCGATGTTCCGTCGGCTCTCGGCGGAGGAGCTGAGCAGCGACGCTGCGGCGGGGCTGCTGTTCGTGGCGACGGAGGAGGGGCAGAAGGTGGCGAGGAACGGTGGGAAGACGTTCAGGGCGTGCTACGAGAGGCTGGAGGCGCCGAGGGTGCTGCCGGAGTGAAGCGCGAAGAGAGAGGGGGGAGACAGAGGGCGTGTAAAAAGAAGAACATAGGGAACAAAGCAAAGGGAAGAGATTTTTCCTCTGTGTCGTCAAAAACAGCTTATTTTCCTCCACCACCTAAAAGCCACCTTTTTTCCATCTCATCCTTTTTTAACGGCCAGCAGTAGTAACTCCTCAAGGTGCGTTCCAACGATCAATCAACCACTGCTGCGCTGCACGACCGAACATTTCCTTGAGATCGGCTAGGAGAGACGTGCATGATCGGGGGCGGAATGGGGACTTTGGCCGGATTGCGTTTTCAACTTCGGCTGTCGAATGCCGTCCTCGTCACCTCGTCATCAACGAAATGGCTAGCTATTTTTCGGCGAAATGGGCCCGCTTTGAGGCCTAGCTAGGACAGAGCGAACGCTCTGGCTATTTGTAGTCGATCGGCAAGAAGTGCATTGCAATCAAGCGTCGACCTGCGCCCGCAAGCCGCCCGTCTTTCGCAACCGGCGGCGACGGCCAATGATCTTGCCGGGCGACAGCCCCGATATTTCTTCTCTCCCCCTCTCTCAACCCGCTCCTCTCTCCCGCTCTCTCTCTTTCCCGCTCTCTCCCTCTCTCCGACTCTTCTCTCCCTCTCTCTTTCTTTCCCGCTCTCTCTAACTCTCCAAATCCCTCTCTTTCTCTTCTCTCTCTCTCTCTCTTTCGCTGAAACCTTGCCCCGCACCTTTTCTTTTCTTGTTCTTTTTATCAGATGGCGACGACGCAAAAGATCAAGAGCACGCTTAACAATTGGGCGACGCTGGAAACGCCGCCTTCGCGGTTCGAGAAACTCGTCCCTTCCAAGCTGAAGGGGCAATGGGGAATCTTTCCGTTCGCCTACCCGGTAAGAGGAGAAAACGGGGAAGAGACGCGGAAACCGAACCAGCTATTTGCTTTTTATTTTATTTATTTTAACTAGAATTTTTTGCTCATCGAAATCTCATTCGTCCCCCAAAAAAACTTCAGCGCATCGGCGAGGCCGTCAACAGCAACTTCCTCAAGGCCCTCGGCGCCGAGTTCCTCGGCACGATGATGTTCATGTTCATCCTCGTGTCGCAGATCGTCTTCTCGTGCTACATCGGAGAGGGCGCCGAGGGCAACAAGCTCGGCGCGTCGACGTGCCTGCTCAACCCCGTGCGCGTGCTGCCGATAGCGGCGACGGCGGGGCTGACGATGTTTGTGCTGATCTACGCCACGGCGAGCTTCTCCGGAGGTGAATAGTTTGGGTTTGGTTTCATTAGTTATTTTTCTTTGAGAGCGAAAGAGGGAGAGAGAAAGGCGAGTTGAGGGAGAGAGAGGAAGCGAAGAAGAAGAAGAAAACCGACGGGGAACGAAAAAAACCCGAAAAACCTCGCAAAACCTCGAAAAACCGAAACCAAAAAAGGCCACCTCAACCCGGCAATCACCGTCGGCGCCCTCGTCGCGAACAAGATCTCGTGCATGCGCGCCGTCGCCTACGTGTTCATGCAGATCGCCGGGGCGATAGTCGGAACCGCCTTCGTCTGGACCATCGACTCGGTCGGCCCTGCCGCCAACGTCCTCTCCCCGACGGGCCGCGTCGGCCACGCGGGGGCCTTCACGGTCGAGTTCCTGCTGACTTTTGCGCTGATGTGGGTCACCCTTGCGGCCACCGACGCGTCCCGCTACCGCAGTGTTTCCCACCTGCCGATTCTGGCCCCCTTGGCGATCGGGATGACCTACTTCATCGCGCACATGGCGGCGATCCCGATCGACGGCTGCTCGATCAATCCGGCTCGGTTCCTCGGGACGTTTACGCTGAGCGGTGTCGGGGGCTGGGCCATGTGGGTCTTCTTCGTCGCGCCCTTCACGGGAGCCATCGCCGCGGCCTTCGTCTACGAGCTCGGCTTCAAGCCCGACTATGACGGCCTGATCGACCTCGAGGGAGGAGCCTCGGCCGCCGCCGCTCCGGCTGCCGTCGCGCCTGCCAAGTAAAGGAGGAAGGAAATAACCCCTCTCTCCTGTCTCTTTCTCACTTGAGAGCGGGATTGGCCCTTTCTCTTCCGCTCTCTTCTTCTTTGCGCCGCTCCTCGTGTTCCTCCCCCTCCGGAAGAGAGAGTATCGGAGAGGGAGAGGACTATTAAAAAAAGCTTCTTGATTTGTACTATCGAGGCAGCACGAAAAAAAAAAAGTCTCTTTATTGCCGCCGCCGGTGGGGCAAAAGGGAGTTTCAAGGCCGAGTTTCTCTCGCCCTTGTGTTTTCCCTTCTCTCCCCCGTCGTTGCGCCCTTTTACTAAAGAAAAGTCTCTCTCCAGACGAAAACTTCCCCTCTTTTCGCTTCGTTGTTTTGACCTATGTGAGAAAACCGATGATTTTGGAAAAAGAAGAAAAAGATATAAATAAATAAAAAAACTCTCAAACTCGCACAAACCTCCCCCTCGCGAAAACTTTGAGAGGCTAAGGAAAAAACTCGGAGAGGAGAGTCTCTGTGCCGCGCTTCTCTTTTCGATTTTCTTCAGCTGCGTTCGCCTACTCTCCCCTTGCTCAGCCTCATCTGCAGTCGCATCAGACGACGCTTCGCGGGAAGAAGCAAGTGGATAAAGCATTATGGCGCCGCCGCCGAGATGGGTAAGGAGATTTGAATTGAAACCGAAAGAAGCATGGCGACGAGGGGAAATTGCGGCGAAGAAGTTACGCATGCGGCTTTGTTCTCCAGGCCTCGCCGCTCACGATCTCTTCAGTCTGCCACGACGGAACGGAAAGAGTCTTAAAAAGCGCTCACTTATGAACTGGATAAAAACCCTAAAACGTGACAGGCTCTCCTAGGCCGCTGCGCGGCGACATTCTTGCTGCTCTCGCTCTCCGCCGCCGCGCAACAGCAGCCGACGACGACAATGTCGACTCCCTCCTCTTCAACCCCGACAGCAGCAGCGGCGGCAGCAGCAGCAGCGGCGGCAGCAGCAGCAGCGACCGCCGCCGCCAACTCCACCACCACGGCCAACAACGCCACGGCCCCCGGGCTCACCTGGGCAGCAGCGGCGGGCGCCGCGGCAGCCGACGCCGCCGTCGCCGCCATCGAGAGGGCGCGCGTGTCGGCAGAGACATGGGCAGAGACGGCGCTCGGTGTCGCTCCCTCGGCGACTGCTGCTGCGGCTGCGGCCGCCGCCACCGCCGCTCCCGCTGTTCCCGCTCCCGCTGTTCCCGAGGCTGCGGCTGCGGCTGCTGCTGCGACGTCCGAAGCGCCTGCCGCTTCCGTCGTCGTCGCGAAAGAGCAGCAGCAGGACGCGGCAAAGGAGGAGGAGGTCGCGGCGGCGGCGCTGCTGCGGGCGCAGAGGGAGGAGGAGGAGGCGAAGGACGCCGCGAGTGTCGCCGCCGCGAATGCCGCCGCAAACGCTGCTGCCTCGGCTCCTGCATCCGCTGACGCGGCGACGGCAGGGGGGGCTTCGGTCACGGCAGCTGCTGCTTCGGCGGCGACTCCTGCTCCGGCGCCCGCGGCGGCAACTTCCGCGGCGCCGCCCTCGGAGCCCGCGCCGGCTGCCGCCCCTTCTGCTGCCCCCCTCCTCTCCTCCGTCGCCGCTCAGGCACCGGCCTCCGCGGCAGCTGTCGGCCCCGAAGCGTCAGTGGAGGCGCCGGCGGGAGTTGCGGCAGAAGCTGCGGCAGCGCCCGCTGCTGCCGCCGCTTCTCCGCCTCCCGTCGTCGCGGCGGAGGCGGCGGCGGGCGCAGTGCCCCCGCAGGGCGCCGTCGCCGCCGCCGCCGCTCCTTCCGCGGTGCCTCTTCCCACTCTCGTCGCTGCTGCTGCTGCTGCTTCTGCCGAGACTCCGATTCCGACCCCGACCCCCTCTCCGACAAAGGTCAACGCCGCCGCGGCGACCGCGGCGGCGATCGCGAAATCTCAAGCAGAGGCCGCCGAGGCGGAGGAGGCCGCCGAAGCGGCAGCCGCTGCGGCAGCGGCGACGCCCGTCCCCACCCCCGCGACCAGGGTCATCGTGACGGCCTCCTCGAGCCCCAACGCCGCCGGGCTGCTCTCCGCTGTCAACTCGGCACTCGGGGGAGCCGGAGCTTCGTCTTCGTCTCTGGCGGCGGCGACGGAACTCGGAGGCGGCGCCGCCGCCGCTTCTCCCTACAAGAATGCCTACTTGCCATATTACGCCGCGGCGCTCGGAGCTGGACAAGCAGCGGCAGAAGCAACAGGGACAAGCGACGCCGCCGCGGCAGCGGCCCGCGCCGCCGAGGATGCGGCGGTGCTCCGCGCCGTCTCGGCCGTCCTCAACTCGCAGTCGTCGTCAAAGGCTTCTTCTTCTTCGATGCTTGAGTCTTCTCTTTCTTCGTCTTCTTCTGTTCCTACGACTCCTGTAGCGACAGGAGTCGGCGCGAGAATGCCCGTCGCCGCCTCTCCCACAACGGCAGCAGCAGCAGCGGCAGCAGCAGGGACGACGGCGGCGGCGGACGAAGAGCCGCCCGAGAGGGCCCTGCGCTTCTCGGACGCGCTCGCCGCCGCCGCGGCGCTAGCGGCGGACGCGCGGGCCGCCAACATCTCCCTGCCGCCGGGCAGGTCCCCCATCGGGAGGGCGGCGTCGAAGCTCGCCGCCGCGGCGGCGGAGGTGGCCACCTCGGCCGCGGCGGCGGCGGCAGGAGCAGCGGGGGCTGCGGCGGCAGCGGCCCCTTCGAACGTCGCCGCCGCCCCCGCTTCCTCCGCGCCTTCTTCTCCTCCCCCCGCCACGCTGTCTTCTCTGGCAGCTCCCGCTTCCCAGGGAAACCCGAAGGGCGACGACGATGGCTATCTCGCCGGGATGGCGGCGGCGGCGGCCGGGCGGCCGGTGAAGCCCTCCGACCTGACCTTTCTGGACGCCGCGCGGAGCTATCTGGGCGCTCGCCTGCAAGCGGCGGCCAGGCTGAGCGAGGCCAACGATGCGAAGAAGAGCGGCGAGGAGGAGGCTGCCGCCGCCAAAAACGGGAGTGAGAACGGGAACGGCGGTGGCGGCGGGTTTAGGTTTTTGGGGCTGCCCCCGCTGTCGTCCGCTAACGACTACGGCGGGAGTGGCGGCGGCGGCGGCGCAGCCTCGAGCGAGGGCAACGGCGACGCGCCGCTTCGCCTCGGTCGCATCTTTGCGAAAACCTCGTCTTCTCCCTCGGCCGCTGCTGCGTCGGCGGGTCCCCTCCCAAAACCGCAGCCGCTGTTGCCCGCCGCTGCCCCTTTCAGCCGGAGCGGCGGCGGCTCCGCCGCGAGGCCTGCGGCGGCTCTGGCACCGGCAACAACGACAGCTCACGCCGGCTTCTCCCTCTCGCAGATCCAGCAGGAAATGCTCGAGAAGGAAGCCGCCGCGGCCCTCTCCGCCGCCGTGGGCGGAACGAGCGACGTCGCCGCGGCCCTGGACACGGACGGCGGCGACGACGACGACGACGGCGAGACCGACGGCGACGACGAGGCGGACCGAGCCCAGGCCCCTCCGGCCGAGGCCCCCCCCCTCCCCGCCGCTCCCGCCGCCGTCGCCCCGGCTTCCTCCGGGGGCTTCCTCCGCCGCTCTTCGGCGACTTCCGGGCCCTCTTATGACAAGGTGTTCTCCGTCGCGATCAACAGGGCCGTCGCCGCGGCGAGGGCGAAGGCGTGGGGGGTCGGCGGCGGCGGCGGCACGCCCGGAGCGAGGGGCGGCGCCGCTCCCAGGGCCGTCGGCGGCATTTGAATTTCGCTGGCCGTCATCTGTCTTCGGCGTTTCATTCCCTTGAACCTCTGTTGTTGCTCTGCTTCTGGCTCTGCCTTTTCTTTTCGCGTGGAATCCAACTGCCTCCATTTCCCCCCTGTAATTTGATCGAAAAACAAGAAAGAAAGAAAAAATCGGCACGCTCGACTTTCTGACCAAGGGCTGCCCCCTCCTACGCGCCTTAATACTGCCCAATGGGACCTCGACGCAGCCTTGGACTCCGGAATCGTGGGCGCACCTCAAAGCCTTCAAAACGAAGCTGCTCGCGGAAAATCGGAACGTCAAAATGACATTCGTGTGAAGGGCGAAGCGTCTTCTTCTCCTTTTTCTTTTCTTGTGTGTTTTGTTTTTGTGCACGCGGTGTGTTGACACGCAGGGGGGAAGGGGGAGTGTTTTGTCGTGGAAGGAGAGAGAGAGAGTGGAGAAGAGAGAGTGGAGAGAGAAGAGAGTGGAGAGAGAAGAGAGAGTGTAAAGAAAAGAGACGTTTTTTATATATAAAAAATGCGGCTAGCACTCTGCTCTCTCTCCCACTTTTTTCTTCGTCGGAAAACGTTTTCAAGTCCGCATCCATCGGCCGTTCCTCTTCTCTCGTGCCCTCCAGAGAGCCTCTGCAACGCGCCGGCGACTCCTCGTCGATCTCGGCCATCACGCCATGCGTGTGGCTCGGGGAACGACGAAGCTGGCGGGGGGCGCCGGGGCGCCGCATCTCGCAACGGCGGCGGCAGTGCCGGCAGCGCCGGCGCCGGCGATGCGACGAGGCCACCTCGCTCGCTCCTTCACTGTCGCCTCCACTGCTGCCGTCGAGGGAGGAGCCGCCGCCACGGAGGCGACTGCTCAGAGACGCGAGATCCCCGCCGCGGCCTCGCGAGCGCCGGACTTTGCCCCGCGGCAGACGATTCGGAAGATCCTCGCCGCCGCCGCCGAATTGTCGGCGTCGAGCGACACGTCGACCTCACCTCCCCTCGTCGTCCGCGGCTGGGTCCGCACCTGCCGCGCCCAGAAGACCCGCGCCTTCCTTGAGCTCACCGACGGCTCCTCGGCCACGGGACTGCAGGTCCTGCTCGAGCCCGAGACGACGCGAGGCTTCGATGCCTACGTCTCCTCGGGGAAGACGCCGACGGGCGCGTCGGTCGAGTGCGAGGGCGAGCTCGTCGCGTGCCCGCCCGGAGCGAGGCAGCCCTTCGAGCTCCGCGCGAGCTCCGTCTCCCTCATCGGAAGCTGCGACGCCGCAACCTACCCGCTCCAGAAGAAGAAGCACACCCTGGAGTTCCTGCGGGAGAACGCCCACCTCCGCCCCCGCACCAAGACCGTCGGCGCCGCGCTCCGCGTCCGCGGCTGCCTCAGCCGCGCGACGCACGACTTCTTCGGCAGGAACGGGTTCCAACAGGTGCACACCCCGATCATCACGGCCAGCGACTGCGAGGGGGCCGGGGAGGCGTTCCAGGTCACGACGCTGCTCGGGGAGGTGGACGCAGCTCTGAGGAGGAGAGGGGGGGGCGGGAGGGGAGCGGACGCCTCCGCGGCGCTGGCGGCGGCCGACGCGGCGGTCGCCGCCGCGGCCGGCGCCGTCCGGGCGGCCAAGTCGGCAGCGGCGGCGCCAGACGAAGCGGCGGTCGCCGCGGCCGTCGAGCGCCTCGCCGACGCCAAGGCCGCCGCCGCCGCCCTCCGCCGCGGCGCCGAGGCCGCCTCGGGCCCCGCGAGGACCCCCGAGGGGACGTCGATCGACTACGCCCGCGACTTCTTCGGGAGGCCCGCCTTCCTGACCGTCTCTGGCCAGCTGCAGGCCGAGGCCGCCGCGTGCGCGCTCGGCGACGTCTACACCTTCGGCCCCACCTTCCGCGCCGAGAACTCCAACACGAGCCGCCACCTCGCCGAGTTCTGGATGGTGGAGCCCGAGATGGCCTTCGCGGACCTGGCGGTCGCGATGGCGACCTGCGAGGCCTACGTGCGGCACGCGCTGCGGGCCGTGCTCGACGAGTGCGCCGACGACCTGGCCGCGCTCTCCTCCGCCTCTGCCGGCGGCGGGGGCGGCGAGGGCGGCGGCGAGGGCGGCGGCGGCCTCGCCGCGCGGCTCGAGCGGATCGCGTCCACCAAGTTCCACGTGCTCAGCTACACCGACGCGATCGCGGAGCTCTCCGGGGCGCACGCCTCCGCTCCCGAGGGGGAAAAGTTCGAGTTCGAGCCGCACTGGGGCGGCGACCTCGCGGCGGAGCACGAGCGCTGGCTCGTCGACGTCGCGTTTGGCGGCGAGCCCGTCTTCATCACCGACTGGCCCGCGGAGATCAAGGCCTTTTACATGAAGTTGAACCCCGACGGCAAGACCGTCGCGGCGATGGACCTGCTGGCCCCGAAGGTGGGGGAGCTGGCCGGCGGGTCGCAGCGGGAGGAGGGGCTCGAGGCGCTCGAGGCGAGGATGCGGGGGGCGATGGGCGACGAGGCCGAGAACCTGCGGTGGTACTCGGATTTGAGGAGGTATGGGACGGTGCCGCACGCCGGGTTCGGGGTCGGGTTCGAGAGGCTCGTGCAGCTGGCCTCGGGCGTGGACAACATCAGGGACACGATCCCGTTCCCGAGGTACCCGGGGCACGCGGAGTTTTGATTCATTTTTTTAAACTTGTTTTGGATGAAAAGTTTTTTTTCCCTCTTTTTGCATTTCATTTTTTCTACAAAGAGAGAAAAAACTTCGTATAATGGCCGCGAGCACGCGCGCGCGCACGGTTGCTAAAAAGATATCTCTTCGCTATTAGAAGTGCGCGGCTTGAGTTTGGGGATATGTAAGGATCAGAGAGAAAGCGTCAGCTGCGTCGCGAACAAGAAAGAACATGCTAAAAGACGAGCGCAAGATTTCGAAATCTCGCCCTCGGCAATTTCCTCGAGAGACGAAATTTCAGGTCAAAAGAGAGCAGAGAAGGAGGAGGAGGAAAGAAAGCCTCTCCTCTACTTGTTGTCGCAGTAGCCCTGCGTGGCCTTGTTGGCCCAGTTGAGCTGCAGCAGGAACTCGCGGCCCCCGACCTTGGCGTTGGCGACGCCGCCGGCGCCCGGGATCGCGGCAGCGGTGGCGGAAGGAGGCTTCCCTCCGTTGCTCTTGCCCGGGCTTCCGGCTCCTCCGCCGCCAATGACCTTCCAGACGGAGCCGTAGGTCCACGCGCACTTGTCCGCGTTCTCCTTCCCCTCTCCATCGAACCAGGCCGAGAGCTCCGGGTCGGTGGCGGCCTCGGTGACCTCGTGGGCGATGATCGAAGCCTGAGAAAGATTTGAAGTTTTTTTTTTTTTTGGGGGGGGGGGGGCGTCAAGGAAAAATCTTCCTCTCGTCTCTCGACACCGACGACGGGGGGAAAAAACTCTCTCTCACCATAGCGTCCGCCTCCACGTTCCCGTTGGGGCTCGCCGCGCTCTGCCCCGCGCACGCCGACGGGCACCTCGCCGCGGACCCCACAAACCCAAACTTGAACGGCCTGCCCCGCGCGTCGTAGGTGTACGAGTGCCACCCGCAGAAGTTGCTGCAGAACGAGCCCGTCGCCGACGCGCCCTGCGAGACGTCGGGGCCCGTGAGCACGAGCGTCAGCGAGTTGGCCGCGTACGGGACGCGCCCGGCCTTGATCAGGCAGGTCACGACGGCGCCGACGGCCGTGTCCGTCAGGGCCCTCCCGGACCAGCACGCGTCGCCCTCGTCGACGAGGGGCGAGGGGCCGCCAAACCGCAGCGCGGGCGTCATCGAGCCCCCCGCCTTGGTCGGGTACGAGCTCTGGACCCTGTACCACGCGGACTCGCCGAGCCCCCTGCCCAGGTCGTCGAGGATGGCGCGCGTGGTGGGCTGGAACTTGGGGGTCGAGTAGTAGACGAAGTTGAGGGTGGGCACCCCGGTCATCATCGGTCCCCCGTGGTGCTGTTTTTTTTTTTTTTGGGGGGGGGGGGGGGGGAAAAAATTTTGTTATTTACCCCCCCGGGTTTCGGGGTCGGGGTCGAAAGCAAAAATT
>Ga0315289_10008492_pt1 | contig 14851 bp, 40 predicted proteins | sample YL17G11_40_MG_FD_203452 | JGI IMG/M metagenome (GOLD analysis project Ga0315289, IMG submission 203452) | Sediment microbial communities from Yellowstone Lake, YNP, Wyoming, USA - YL17G11_40 | ecosystem: Environmental > Aquatic > Freshwater > Lake > Sediment | place: USA: Wyoming | collected...
GATACGCATTGGATTTTTGACATCTATGAACAAGAAGGTGAATTTTATTATTTAGAATATACAGGAACAGCAAAATGAGCAAAAAAGACGAATTAATAATTGGAATTCTTAATAAAGAATTAAAGAGCATAAAAAAACTTCTTAAAGAACAAGAGGCTACTCTGGAAGATATCAGAAATAATGGTTTTGATAAAGAAATTCACAAAAGCAATCATGAAAGCATTCTTACTGGTCTAAGCTATACCATTGGCTATTGCACTTGCAAGATTGAGGAGACAAAAAAAATAATATATCTTCTAAAAAAAGAAGATGCAAGATGTTATCATTTCAACAGATATTGAGGCCATCATCGAAAAGAATAAGGAGATTGAAAAGTTGAATAAAAAGGAGATGGACAAAATGTTTGGAGAAATACGAAAAAGAATTAAAGATACTTCAGATAAAAACAAAATAAAGAAAAAGTAATGGAAAGCTTATACGAAAAAAATGGTCTGATTTTTTGGACACAAGAAGAAATTAAATTGAGAAGAATGTTTGAGGATTATCTCTCAGCTGAAATCCTTGCGTCCTTAAGAAAGCAGAATGCAGCCTTCCAGATGATTCAGGTTGAAGCTCCGTTATTAACTCCAAGAGAATTGATTAATAAGGGTTACGATGAAAAAGACATCTATGTATTAGAAGACCTTGCTTTGCGACCAGAAACAACGATGGGTTCTTTTGTTTATGCAAAACATATTCTTAGTGGTTATCAGGACATTAAACAAAAACCTCCTGTTGTCATTTTCCAGCATGGTAAATCTTTTCGTAGAGAACAAGACCAGCCATCAAAATTTATGCGACTTAAAGAATTCTATCAATTAGAATTCCAAATCATTTATGGTCTAACTACTGCTAATGATTATTCGTTAAAATTATATCCTGATGTGCTAAAAGCTATGTCAAATATGATTGGAGAGTGTCGTATTGAGCCTAGTGATAGACTTCCAGACTATTCAGAAGAAACCACCGACATTGTTTGTGTTAAATCTGAAATGGAAGTTTGTTCTATGAGCAAAAGAAAAGACCTGGAAGGTTATAAAGTAATTGAAGTTGCTATTGGTACTGACCGTATGATATTTAATTTTCAAAATAAATAAAAAATGGAAACAAATTTTAAAGTAGAAGAAATAATTGATGGGAATATCGTTAGGATATCTCCTAAATGGATTGTTGGCGAAAAAAGCGGTGACACAGTTTTTATTCGTGGGTACGATTTAAAGAAAAACAAATCAGAAGATGATGAATCTTTTTTGCTTGCCAATGAAATAGCTAAAATGAGACTTTCGTGTCTGGTATTAGATAAAGATGTGGAATTAAAAAATTTACCATATCATACACCTGAATCAGTTGACCTACATGGTAGATTAAAATGCAATATGTATGTGAACAACAAAAATATTTCTACATTCTTCAGCGAATTTAATTAACATGAATATTTTGTTTGTATGTTCGGCCAACAAAAAAAGGTCTAAGACAGCTGAGGATTATTTTAGCCAAAAATACCCTGGCTTAAATTTTCAGTCAGCTGGAACCAATCACAAGATATGTCAGAAAGAAGGTACAACTCCTCTTGAAGAGGATATGCTTGAGTGGGCTGATGTTGTTTATGTTATGGAAGGAAAACATAGAAAGGAAATTAAAAATCATGTTGGTGATAAGTATGGTAAAAAGATGTATGTCTTAAACATTAAAGATGATTATGATTATTATCAAAAAGAGCTAATATCTATACTAGAAGAAAAATGTTCAAAATTAAAAGAAAAAAATGACTTTTCAGGAGGCAGTAAAACATGTGAATAGTAGGTCTGGAAATATAAACCTACAATGGTTTGTATGTGAGTGGAATGATGGGTATATAATTCACTCTTCTACTTATATGAGAAGATACCCTGATACAAAATATGAATATACAACTGGGGATGGAAATATAAACAAATCTTGGTATGTAGAATTTGATAAAAAAGAAAAAAGATTTAAACACATAGTGAAATAATGGGAGTAATTACAGTAGAAAGAACCTATAAAAAAGGTAAAGGATATGATTCTAATATCCATCAAAAGTGTCAATATTATACAACTGCAGGTTTCTTGAGTTTAGATTTTGGCTCAGGGCCAAGAGTTGAGATTTCTATAGGAGAACTAAGGTCTATGGTGGATATCATAAGCGAGTGTTTAGAATCGCAAGGAGAAAAATTATAACTTTTTTAATTTTTCAACGTATAACATAGGCATTGTAAAAAAATTTGCATGAAACAAATTTAATGTATACTTTCGTAAGATGGAAAAATTAAAAGAAAAAATAAATGCCGTTGTCGTCTCTACAATGAGCAATAAGGAAATTGTTGAAAAATGTGATATGCTAGCTAAGGAATATACACTGAAAGTATTGGATAGTTTAACTCATAACGGGTCAGGCTCATTCAATGACCTCTATTTAAGAATTTCAAAAACAAGAATGGCTGTACAAGCTGGAGATATATAATGAAATCTAATTTTAATATCACCATACGAATTTCCAGAGACAGTGCTGGCAAACCTCGATTTACAAAAAAAGAAGTTCAAGCTCTTATAAAAGATGGGAAGGATTTGATGTTCTCAAAAGGTCTTATGGTTCGTATAAGTGATAAAAAAGTTATTGGAGAAATTACTGAAGTTAATATAAATTAAGATATGATAAAGAAGATTTTTGACGAAATTGCTGCCGAACCAGGCTCGAATATGAAAATGACCATCCTTGGAAAATACAAGGATAATAAATTGCTTGAGCAAGTTTTATATCTTGCCAAATCTAAACGTGTAAAATTCTACATTAAACAAATTCCTGAATACAAGACAGATTCAAATCACACCTGGAGTCTGGAAGAAGCTTTAAAGAAACTCGATAAACTAAGTAACAGAGAAGTAACTGGCCATGAAGCTATTGCTCACTTGAAAGATATTTTAAGTAGTGTAAGCAAAGATGATGCTTACGTTATTGAACGCATAATTGATAAAGATTTAAAGATTGGTATGGGAACATCCAATATCAATAAAGTATTTTCAAGCCTTATTGAAAAAACTCCTTATATGGGAGCCAAACCATATGACCAAAAACTTGTAGAAAAAATACTTGTAAAAGGAAAGGCGAAGAGTCAATTGAAAATGGATGGTCGTTACCAGAATGCAATCATCCGTGATGGAGAAGTTATTCTTGAAACTAGAGCAGGCGAAGAGACTGTTTTAACTGGTGCAAAATTTTTAAAGGAACTATCTACCCTTACAGACGAAAAGGTTCTTAATGGAGAGCTTACAATCACTGGGGTGGCAGTTAGAAGTATTGCTAATGGAATCATAAGTTCTCTTGATGATATCTTATCAAAAAAAGAAGAAAGAACTACCACAGAAACAGATAAGAAAATAAGCGAATTTTTCAAAAAGCATGCTGAAGACTTAGGTGGTTCACATGTTACAATGCAAGATGTATTGGATAGAATTACTTATACTTGCTGGGATATTATTACAGTTGATGAATACTATGCTAAGGAATCAAATACTCCTTACGATGAAAGATTTGATACTCTTGAAAAAATACTAAAAACTAAAAAACCTAGTCAAATACACTTGGTTGAAAGTGTTGATGTGACTACTATGGAAGAAGTGATGAAACACTTCCATGAGGTTCTTAAAAAAGGTTTAGAAGGAACTATATTAAAAGAAGCTAAAGGTGTTTGGAAAAACGGAAAGCCAAACTCTCAAGTTAAATTCAAGCTTGAAATTAATCTGGACCTTAAAATCGTTGGTTTTCAATACGGAGAGAAAGGTTCAAAAAACGAACACGTAATTTCTACTTTACTTCTTGAGTCTTCATGTGGTAAGCTAAAAACAAATCCATCTGGAATGAACGAGAAGATGATGGCCGATGTAACTGCCAGACAAAAAGAATTATTGGGCACAGTGGTAGAGATTAGATGTTGTGGGTTATCACAATCAAAAGGTGAATGGTCAACAGCGCACCCTTCGGTTGAAGAGCTTAGAACTGATAAGAAAACATTTGATTCTCTAGATTCTGCTATTGATATAGAAAATGCTGCTAAGGGTTTAAAAACAGCCTAGTTATGGAAAAAATAGAAAAAGGAGTTGTTGTTGAATACGCTGGTAAATATTGGGGCTTGGCGTATGATGATGGAAATAATAAATCGTATGGCTGGGTTGATATTGATGAAGCTATAATATCTGACTCAAGATTTTTAACTAAACCAGAAGAATTGACATATATTAATTCGCCATTCATATCTGAACTACAAAAAGGTAAATTAATTAACGTAATCAGAGTAACAACTGTAACTCATATATTTTAAAAAAACAAGATGAAAAAACTATTAATAATATTTATTTCTCTACTAATCGTCTCTTGCACTAAAGATGCATCTGATGCAAGACAAGTTAAAGTCGGAATTTCAACAAAAGAGTTAAAATATATCATGGGAGAACCACGTGAAATAAGAATTCAAAATGGGCATGAGAGATGGTATTTTAATTATAACACAAACGGCACATTGAGCCCAACAGAAACGCTTGAAGTTACTATTATAAGTGATAAAATAACAGATTTTGAAAGTTATTAACTATGGAATATAAAAATAAAATGTCAAATTTTTTATTTAGTGTTATAATTTATTTTATAATCCTAACAGCTATTGTATCTGTATTATATTATTTATCAAACATACATGCTAGCTATGAGTTTGTTTTAATACGAATGTTTTTAGCAGTTTACTTAGCATCAACAAAACGAATTAAAATTTTTAAAGAACAATAACATGAAAGACAGGACAGCTTTTTACTTATGGATTGGGTTTGCTTTGATTTGTATATTAGCAGGAATTAATGCTTACATCAATTTCAGACAAACATTTGATGCTGCTCAAGAAAGAATTGAGATGCAGAAACAATTAAATAAAGAATTGTTAGAAAAGACATCTTGCGTATCTACTAAAGATTCTTTGTTTAGAGAAAATACCAAGTTATCAATTTATAAAACATTGACACAGGCAATGGTTTACAGAGATGATATTACAAAACAATTAAAATATAAAGTTGGCGAAATGGTCTATATTAAGAGTGATTCCGCTAGAGTTGTTATTGAAGATATCGTAATAGGTGGCTCCAAGTATAATTTTTACGTGAAATACAAGGTAAAGTACAAGGACAATACTTCTCAGGAACTTATTCCAGAATTAATATATTAAAATGAACAATACAACAATAATAGGATTAATAGCTTGTCTACTTACAACTGGAGCTTTCCTGCCACAGATACTTAAGACAATAAAAACTAAAGAAACAAAAGACATTTCTTTGGCCATGTATGTTATTTATAATATTGGAGTTTGTGTGTGGTTCGTATATGGATTTATGATTCATGAAACGGCAATTTTGGTTGGTAATACCTTTTCTCTTATCTTTGGATTGACGATGTTAATAATGAAATTAATTTATAAGTAATATGGTAGATACAAGAACGCCACAAGAATATATGAGACAAGTAAATATGGGAGGTCCATATACACTTGACCAAGCACTTGATATTGTTGACCACATGAATACAATGCCAACAGGTTTTGACACGCAGATTCAATGGGTAAACGCTAGAACTGGAAACCCAGTTGCAATAGGAAGATGTGGCGGAAGTGGAACTGGTAGGAGACCAAACAAGAAAGAAAAACCAAAACCTATTATTAATCCATTTACTCAAATGACACAGAAGCAAAGTTTTAGAAATTTGAGCAACTTGCATTCAAGAAAATTTAGATGACAAAGGTAGATGATAGTTTTATATTTCCACGTGGAAAATATGAAGGAAAATCTTATGGCTTAGTCAAGAAGATGAATCCTCAGTACATTGAATGGTGTCGTGAGAATTCTCCAAACATATTCAAGGTAAAAAAGAAGCCAGAAGCTCCAAAAGAACCTGCAGCTAGAAAGGAGCCTCCGAGTGATGAAGATGCACCTCCGAGCAAGTATTTGACCGAAAACACCAATTTTCTTAATGAAGGACCACATGGGAAATTAGATTAAAAATAAAAAATGGGATAATAATGACATACGACCAATTAGAAAACAACGAAGCATTCATGGAAAAGCTTTCGAACAAAGAAAAAGGTTCAGGTACAATTGTAGAAACAAAACTTGGCCAGGGTATAACAAAAAATGAAGACGATGCTATTAATGGTAAAGTTCCTGTGTACCTTGACGATGGTAGAAAAGTTTTATGTAGTATTGAAAAAATCAAGGTAATAGGATTCTATGACTAAGCCAAGTAGAAAAAATTTAGAACTGGCTAAAAAAGCTTGTTTTGGAAAGATAGGTCATGGCTCAATGTTGGCTGCTCAGTTTATTTTAGATAAGATGGGCGGTAAGGATGGCGCTTTATTAGGTATTTACAAGTGTCAATTTTGCGACAAATATCATATTGGTCATGATTGGAAAAAATCTGACGTTCCTATTAAAAAACCTCAATACGACTCAAAAAACATTATTCCAAGAAAGCCAAAAAAGAATTCTCGAAAAAACTTGAAAAAAGATTTTGATGAGATGTTTTTTTTGAATAACTTTAGCGAATAAGTTTTGCTAAAATGGGAATATTAAAAATAAAAGACTTTAAAGCATCTGCTATATTTTTGGAAAATTCCAGAAAGGCTGTTGAGCAAATGAGTGGTTACGACTCTTTTCTCCCAGAGAATTTCAAACAAATATCAAACGATTTATTTTCTTTAGAAGGTGTATATGCAAGCGATTCTTTATGTATAAATGAAAAGTATGCTAGAACAGACAGAAGTTTATCGGATAAACATATTATCAATAGCGTTAAAGGATATTTAGATTTGGGAGCTGAAGTTCATATGTATTGTTATTATGGACTTAGGCAAGGAGTTGTAGGAAGGCAAGGAATGATAAATACTTATTGGTGGAGATTTATAACAATTAAAAAATAAATAATATGTCAAATATCACAAATGTTTCAAAAGGGCTGCAAATTATAGAGCAGTATGAAGAAGATGCAATAGTTACAGCTGACCATGATGTCATCTGGGCTGGACAAGGAAATGGAAAATCAATAACAGACATTACTGCAGAAGGTAAGGTAATTCTTGAGGGTCTTGGCTGGTTTATTGATGAGAGTTTAAATTGCTGGTCTACTTTTGTATAAATTAATAAATTAATAACTAAAAAAAAATAAATTATGGGATGTCCTTACGATGCAAAATTGGTGTTTGGTTTTAAGCTAACCGAATCAAAAGCAAACAAGATAGGAGAAAAGCTTAATGAAATTGAAGAAAACTTTCCAGAAAATGGAAACTGGCAAAAGGAAGTTGGAGATTTTGAAGCTTGTGTATCTAGCGATGAAGAGAATGAAAAATTCTATTTAGAGCTTCATGAAGTTTCAAGCGCAAGTAATTGTGATTTCATGGAAGAGGTATCTGAAAACAAATTTGAGTCAGCAAAAAAAGAAGCTTATAAAATTTATGATACATCTCCTTTCTTAAAAGAGAATTTTAAAAAAGAGGATATTAAATTGTTGCTTATATGTAATTATTGTGGATAAGTTATGGCTTTAATAGACAGAGGAGATAGCGAAAAGGAATATCAAGACAGAACAGAATTCATTCCAATGAAATCAATAGGATTTATGTCAAGAGAAAAGCCACACCCAATTGATTGGGATAAACTTGATATTAATCCAGAGTGCGATTGGAATGATGAAGTGGAAGTTACTATACTTAGAGCTTCTTTGTTCTTTCATTCTGAACAGAAAATAACTCTTGGTAAACTAAGAGAGTTCTTTACTCCGAAGGCAATTAAGTTATTGGAAAAAGATGGTTATGTAAAATTGAATTTAAACTTTGACGAAATGAGAAAGGAAGCTGGAATATGATTTGGGTATATGTAAGACTTTATTTGATGTTTTTTCTTAGGGTTATGCTTTTGACTATTGGAGTAGAAATTGCTTATTTTATCATTTGTGGAATTAGGACTTTATTACACATGATATCTTTTAGTAATCGACCAATAGTATTTCCTGATTTAGAATATGTAGAACTAATTTCTTTTGGAGTTGCAGTTTTACTTTCACTACAAACAACATACATTATAGATGGAAAAAGAGGAAAAGTTTGGAGTAACGAATTCGGATTTGACAAAGATAAATTTAAAATAGATGGAGAAGATAAATAACATAAATAAAGAAGAATTTAATTCTTATCTTAAATCTATTGGCGGTCTTGAGAGTGGCTATGGAGGAAGATATTGGGGTAAAAGTAAAATAAGGCGATTATTTTTTAAAACCACTGATTGGATTATATGGAGACTTCCTTATTATCATGAATCAAAAACTTTTTCCAAAAAAAGTAATGTCATATTATTTTTGCGTAACATATTTTATTGGATGTTTAAACCAATTTTAAAAGACCAAAAACCAAAAAATCCATTTAGAAGCATGATTGATACGGCTGGTAGTTTTTCTGTTGGCCCAGGATGGTACGGTCTTTTAAAAACACTTATTGAAGAGTCTATAAATAATGGATGGGATAAAGAAGTGTGTCAGGTTAAGGAAAAATTTGGCGGATTGAGATTTTATATAAACGGAGCCTCTAGTGAAGTTCATGATATAATTCATAAATATGAAAATATGTCTTATAAGATTTGTGAAGATTGTGGAGAACCAGGAAAAGAAAGAACTGGCGGATGGATTCGAACCCTATGTGATAATTGTTGTAAACAAAAATAAATTATGAAAAAAAGATATTTGGTATTTAACGAGCTTGAAGAAAATGTTTATGACTTAGTTGTTGAAGAAATTGATGATGTGATTTCTTACAAATTGTATGCGAATAAAAACGAGATTTGGACGGAACATTTTCAAGGAACAGAAATAGTTAGCATTATTGATGAAGGAGATTTAGAGTATAAAATTAGAATAGAAGGAGAAAAGATTGGTGGAAGGCTTGACGTTTCACAGATTGATTGTTTGAGACTTGTTTTGAATTTTATTGATAATAAGGATTATGGTGGGAAAAATTTCTATAAATTATTTGAAGATATTGATACAAATTATATACTTTTGTAATTATGAAAAGACATGACCTTAAATGTGTATCAGGACCCTTCCAGGCTAAATGGGATAAAAAAAAGGATTGGGAGTTCAGAAAAAACGATAGAGACTTTCAAGTTGGAGATGAGCTGAATGAGAGAGAATATGAACCTTTGACAGATACATATTCAGGAAGAGAGATTTTAGAAGCAGTGATTTGGATTCTTCACGGTGGCGCATTTGGAATTCCATCTGGTTATGTAATAATGTCAACTAAAGAAATTTATAAAGTAAAAATAAACGAAGAGCAAAATGAACAAGGCGTTTAGTAAAAAAGCAGTAGAGGCTTCAAGAAAGCACGAAAAAAAAGGAGAATCAAGAAATAGAAACTGCTTCGTAGAAGGAGTAAATTTTTGTGATAAAAACTCTCCAAAGCAATTTACAGAAAAAGATATGTTCCAATTACTTTATGATGGAATTGGACATTTTGCTCACAAGAATAATCTGACCATTAATGGAAAAGACCTTCAAAATTGGTTTAAAAAAAATATAAAAAAATAATTATGTCAGAATTAATATTGAAGTTTAGTATACCAGAAGAAAGCGAAGCGGCTGAGATTGCAGTTGGTGCAAACGGAATGCATTCTGCTATATGGGAATTTAAAGAGCAATTAAGAAGTAAAATAAAACACGGAAGTTATAAAGGCAAAGAATATGATTTGCTAGAAGAAATAAACGAATTGTTAATAAAAGAACTAGATGACAATAATGTTTTAAAGTTATTTTAAAATGAAAATATTTACACTACATACTGGAACATGGGACGGATATCACTTGACAGGCCTTTTTTCTACCAAAGAAAAAGCGGAAGCTTATGTTAAGTTTTTCAATATAAAAGACAATCCAACAATTGAAGAAAAGGAATTAGACCCTCTATCTGTTGAATCTGGTAAGACTCCATATCTTGCAACGTGTACAAAGAAGGCAAAAGTTAAATTGACCAAGAAAGATATTTATGACCACTTTACTACAAATAACGTACATTTTTCTCATGGGTATATGTATTACTATTTGTTAGCAGATAATGACGCACAAGCCATAGAAATGGCAAATAAGATGCGTGAAAGATTCACTTATTCAATACAAAACGATTGGCACAAACAATCAAACGAAGGAGAACAAATATTATGATTGTAACAAGTGATAGAGCATTAGATTTTTTTGCGTTTTTTCTAGGTGGAGAAAGAGCCAGGGCTATGGCATTTTTTCCGTTTGTAATTTTAGCTTCAGACGCTGAGCCAGATGAGGAATTAATTAACCATGAAAGAATTCATTTGAGACAACAATTAGAGCTTTTGATAATACCATTCTACATTTGGTATTTAATTGAGTATCACACGAAGGGTTATTATAATGTGAGCTTCGAGAAAGAAGCATATGATAATGATGCAAATTTAAATTATTTAAAGACAAGAAAATTATTTGGCTTTATAAAATATTTAAAAAAATAAATTTATGACAGACATTAATATAAAAAGAAATAGAGCCATGGCAATGTTTTTAGGCGGTAGCTATAGAAGCGAAGATTCTGTATGGGACTTTCCTATGGACTACCCTTTGATGATTGGTGGACAAGCTATATATTGGGTAAATGATATTGACCTCATATTTGATAAGTCTTGGGATTTTCTGATGCCAGTTGCCATTAAGGGCTCTAAGATGTGTGGAGAAAATTGGATTAAAACCAAAGATGGTTTAGATATAAAAGAAATTTTTGAATGGCTTGGAGATTGGTGTATAAAAGAGTGCGAAGAAAATAAAATGATTTGCTGGTGACTAAAATTAGATATAGCATACTGAAAGTAAAAGAATGGCTTAAATTTAGAAAGCCAGATTACGAAGGTTTTCAAATGCATGTAGAAGTATGGGAAAAGGAAGGCATGCCATACGGATTCAAAGACCTTTTAAGGATAGCTAAGGCTTATAATTGTCCATTACCAATCAGAGCAAAAGATGGTAAGCTTATATTCGAACCTGAATCTGGATTAACTTATATAGAAATGAAGGTTAAAATACTTCCTACTGGAGCTGAATTTTTAGATTAGCGAAACTTTTCCTATCTTTGTACGTATAAGTAACACGCTATGAAGAAATCTGAAGCAATAGATATTATAAAAGGCTTATATCCTACGGATAGCCCATACCCAGATACAAACGAAGTTGGAAAAAAATTAATGCTAGAAGCTATTGAGGAAACTCGATTTGATTGGCGAGACCTTCCTATACATGTTCTAGTTAGATATGCTGAAAAGTGCATAGCTAAAGACAATGAAAATATTCATAGATTTAATGAAAAATATCATGGCAAATAAAAACCACAGCATTACTAAAATTTATAAAGTAAGTGACTCTCTAACTGAAATTGATTTTATTCTAAGAGATAAAATTCTAGGTAAAAATTGGGTTGAAAATGAGGAGAGATTTGGTCATATAACACTGAATAATGACTACAAAAACTGGCAAGGAGAAGTCCACCCAATCAACATTGATGATGCCATTAAAATTTTGGAAAAATTGAAAAAAGAAGGTTCTAATTATGTTGAGATAATGTATCACTGTGACCACATAGGATATTATTTTAACGGTCTAGATATCCATCGTTCTACTGATGAGGAAGTGGCTAAAGATAAAGAAAGGCTTGAAGCAAAATTAAAAGCAAAAAAAGATGCTGAAATAAAAACATTGGAGGCTAAATTAAAAGAATTAAAAAAATAATGGCAGATTGGGACAAAAGATTTATAGATTTGGCGCATAACATTGCTTTATGGAGCAAAGACCGAAGTAAGAAAGTCGGCTCTGTTATTGTCGATGACGATAGAAGAGTTATTTCCATGGGTTACAATGGATTTCCACAGAATATCAATGATGATATTGAAGAAAGGCATCAAAAGCCACTTAAATTATTTTATGTTGTTCATGCTGAAGCAAATGCTCTTTGTTCAGCTAATCGCTCTGGAGTTAAAACTAAAGGAGCAACAATTTATATTACATTTCCGCCATGTAGTGAATGCGCTAAACTAATAATTCAAAACGGAATTAAACGAGTGGTTTGTTGTCCAATAAATTCTGATAAAAGCTCTTGGGTAGAAACTACTAGAGTTGCAAAAGAAATGCTTGAAGAAGCTGGAGTTGGATTTATATATCACAACGATTAAAGTATGAAAAAAAAATTAAAAAAAGAAGATACACAATTAGATATTGTATCTCTTGAGCAGGCAACAAAATTAAAACAGCTTGGATTTGACTGGCCTTCAGAGTGTCACTATTCTCATGGTGGTATACTTTTTAAAGGGATGAGTATAAAATTAGAACAAACGTTAAACTTAGATGCAGCTTTGGCTCCATCTATTCCACTGGCTTTAAAATTCTTAAGAAAAGTTTATGAAATTTCCCATAACATTTACACAAGAAGTTATTCTGATGACAGACCATGGGCATTTAGTGTAAGTCATTGTTACAAAAGCACACATAAAGAATTTAGGCCAATCATAGTTGAATATGGAGATATATCTAAGGGCGCTGACGAGGAAATGGACGGTGTTATTTTCGGATATGATTTAGCTGAAAGCAAAGCTTTAGATTACGCACTTGATTGGTTGTTAGAACAAAAAGCAAAAGGTAGTATATGAAAGTAAAAGACTTAAAAAAATTCTTAGAAAAATATCCTGACAATATGGATATAAAAATGGAGTTGCCAATGGTTGGCGATTGGGCTGACATTAAATTACATCACACTAAACTTCAACGAATGAAAAAGGAAGAGTTTGTTGGTATGTGTAACTGGCAAAACAAAGAATATAAGCTTGGCAGAAAAACTATGAAACTTTCAGACTCAGATGTTAAGTCTAGAAAAATAGAATGGGAATTTGCGCAAATCGGAACCAATAAGCAACTTAAAATAGAAGATGTTTATGAATATAAAGAAGCACTTGTTATTACCAATAAACCTAGAGGCAAAAAAACATTTGATAGATTGGGCGCTATAGAATATTAATTCCTATCGTATCTCTTCACAATATCCTTGACCATTAGAACTTTTACATCAGAACTATAATCACTTTTGATTGCTTCTGATATTGCTGCTAGGAATTGGTTTTCTTTTGATTTCTCTCTGTAGTTATTTAGAGTAAATTGCTTTTGCTCTTCGATTGCTTTTTCTTCGGCTTGAGTAGCATTGAAAATGTTTTCCATAGCCCAATTAGCTAATGGAGTTGAGCTTAAGCCTTTTATCTTATTTATACGATTTTTAATTTCTTCTTGTGCATTTTGCTTATTGTAATAAACAAAGTATTGAGGAGTAATAGACATAAAAAAATCAACGCCAAAATTTCCTCGGCCATCATTTATTTTTTTTGAATTAAATTCTGGGCCATAAATACCGCTGATTCGTAAATCTATAACTGCTTTTAACTCATTGTTAGGAAAGGCATTATCACCCCAGGTTTCAACTTGCGTAAAATAAGGTACTCTTCCTCCTTCTTTCACAACTAATATATTCATACCATCACTAGTCTCATAAAATATAGGACCATTAGAAATAAGACACAAAGAGGCTGTAGATTCTGATTTTGATATTCCAAATTCATTGCCTAATTTAAATGAAACTGAATAAATACCGTCTGTAAACCAATCTGCTCTGATTGTTCTATTTTCTCCAGTTGTTAGTTTTGGTTCTTTCATGATTTTAATGTTTTATAAAATATAGACAATTATATTCTTAAAATCAAATTGTTTGAAACTTTTTGTCTTTTTTATCGTATTTATAGTGAAAGGTATATGAAAAAAATAACACTATTATTCTTGGTTTTAATAACCAGCATTTTAAGTTCTCAAAACATTAAATTTGACACATTAATTACAACAAAAGCTTATAAGTCTTATTATAGCAAAGCAGACCTGGGCCCAGCTATTGTAACTTATACGATATTCAAAGCTGGCGGAGATTGTTCGAGAGATACATTTGCTTTCTTTAATGACATAAAGACTCTAAAAACAGCTACCAACAAAGATTATGCAAAATCAGGATATGACAAAGGACACATGGCAAATTCTGAAGATTTTGCGTATGATTGTGGTTTAGACGAGGTTACATTTAGATATTATAATTGTGTTCCACAAGACCCAAAGCTAAACAGAGGTCCATGGAAAGCCTATGAATCTAAGATTAGAAACTTATCTTATACTGACTCCTTGTTTGTAATTTGTTATAACCACTTCTCTGACAAAAAGTTAAATGAAAGGGTCTCAATCCCTGATACTTGTTATAAATTTGTTTATACTCTTAGTGACAAAAGACTGGTAATTTCAATAGCTTATACAAACGATAAAAAGCCAGTTCGTTCTGTCCCATCTGATTCTATTTTAGTTAATGTAAAAAAAACAATCAAATTCAAATAATTTTTTAACAATTTTATCGGGTTACAAAATTCGAAACTATGTATTAATAGTTAACAATTTAAAACCAAAAACCAAAATGAAAAAAGTAATCCTAATGTCAGCTTTAGTTGTTCTATTAGCATCTTGTTCTAGTTCTGTGGCTCCAGAGGCAACTCCAGCTGTAGATAGTACTTGTGTTAAAACAGACACAGCTTGTACTGTAAAGTGTGATTCTGCAGCAGTTGCTACGGCTACTTCGCCAATTGCTACTGTTACTGCACCTACCACTTTTACAAAGTAAGAAAT
>Ga0315289_10008496_pt1 | contig 14841 bp, 18 predicted proteins | sample YL17G11_40_MG_FD_203452 | JGI IMG/M metagenome (GOLD analysis project Ga0315289, IMG submission 203452) | Sediment microbial communities from Yellowstone Lake, YNP, Wyoming, USA - YL17G11_40 | ecosystem: Environmental > Aquatic > Freshwater > Lake > Sediment | place: USA: Wyoming | collected...
CGTCTCCAAACACCGTCTACATCCATTCTGCTTCAGAGCCTCACAATGAAGAACAGGTGATAGATCAGAGGCGCCTAGACAATTGGCTGGACCATTTCAAGATCAAGAAATTTCATTACCACTGTTCAGGTCATGCTAGCGGGCTGGATATCAAGAGGATTGTGGAAAGAGTGAAGCCCAAGGTGCTCGTACCTATACACACAGAGAGACCTGAGCTTTTCAAGGAATTCTTTAGTAACGTGGAGGCGCCGACGCTCGAACCTTTCCAGACGGCATGAAGCACTAACCTGCTCCAGTACTCGGGTGAAGAGGGCTACCGCGTGATAACGGCCGGTTAACGCCACAAGTGACAAATATCGTGCAGAGTCCAAGAATAGCTCGTGGGATGAAGCATGAATATTGATCAGTTAATAGCCCAGTTGAAATCGTCAAGGCTCATCGCGGAATGCTCTGATTGCGGTCAGAGCTTTCCACTGTCGAAGGCCGTCATGTTTGACGGACTCGGGGACTTCCCCGAAGCTGCTCAACTCACAAGAGAAGCGATGCTCAGCACACTTCAACAACGACTGGATGAACTGAAAGGACGAGAACATTCGGCTGGTCCCGGCGCAGAGAAGAAAGCTATTGAAGTCGGGATTGGAAAAATCATTGAGAAAGTGGTCCCAGCATACAAGGGGTTTGGATTCCCGATCTGTGACTGCCGTCCTCTGTTTGAGCCGATCGACATGATCATTTTCAACGGGTTAAGCAAGGCATCTGTGGAATCCATCACGTTCATGGAGATCAAAACAGGTGCATCAAGACTCAAGGATCACCAGAAGCTCGTCAAAGACGCAGTTTGCGACGGAAAAGTTGGCTTTAAGGTGGTCTGAATGAACCAGACTGTTGATACCTTCCAGGCTTTCCAGGCTTTTAGAAGAGTCTTGTGCCTCTGCCCCCACTGCAACTCTATCAAGAGATTGAGCGACCTACATTTGCGGTACCAAGGGGTAGGACCGAAGACGTGGCTTGATAGTTTCGAGACAAAAGTATCAGTTCTAACGCGAAAGGAGGAACTATTTGATGAAAAAGAGCAGAAGTTGCGACACGAAGCCGCAGAGAGAGGCAGACTCAAAGTTCCGGCCTTGGTAAGGAAGTCAATGGATTCTCAATTTGCAAGATTGAAGTACAATCCCTACGACATTAAGGCTCTCTTGCATCCTGTCGATTTTGTGGTCTTCGATGGCCTGGAGACCAAGAACAAACTTCGACAGATCGTATTTCTATCCAAGACAGTTGAGAGTGAGTGGTTAACCGGTCTACGCAATTCTGTGCAGAAGGTGGTTGAACAGAAGAACTACAACTGGCAGGTCGCAAGGGTCTCAGTGGAAGGCAAAATAGACATCACCGACAAATGAGGGACGACTGAAATGGCCAATGAGCGCATTGCCGGGACAAAATGCGCTGCCAATTATGATCCATCGGAAAGAAAGAGGCAATTTGCCGAACCATCCCGATCTCATGATGAGAGGTCGGAATTCGAGAGAGACCGATCTCGCATAATTCATTCCGCAGCATTCAGGCGACTGCAAGGCAAGACACAAGTCTTCGGACTAGGAGGTAGCGATTTCTTCAGAACTAGGTTGACACATACGCTGGAAGTGGCCCAGATTGGAAAGGGAATTGCCCTCCGCAGCAAGTATGCTGATCCGGATCTTGTGGAGGCAGTGTGCCTAGCTCATGATCTGGGGCATCCGCCTTTTGGGCACGCAGGCGAAGAAGAACTGTACAGTTGCATGAAACGGTGGGGCGGATTCGAGGCAAACGCACAAAACCTGAGGGTAATCCAGCAGTTGGAAGCCAAGTCCGGTAGCTATGACGGTCTGAACCTCACTCGTGCGACAATCGACGGCCTTCTAAAATACAAGAAGCCGTATCGCACGCTAAGATATGTCAGACGCTCCAAATTCTTCTACAACCCTGATGCAAGCCTTGTGAAGTGGGCCTGCGAGGGCAACAAAAGCGACTTGTCATTTGAATGCCAAATTATGGACTGGGCTGACGACATAGCCTATTCAGTTCACGATCTTGAAGATGGTATTAGGGCGGGCATGATCTCTGAAGATCTCGTGCAAGATAGCACCTTCACAAGGAAGGTCAAGGAGGCCTTCGAAAGAAAGGGAGGACACTTTGAGCAGAAAGACTACAATTCCATTTATCAAATGATTCGGAAAGCGTTCCCCACGGCTGTCGGAACCGACAACAATAGACGTGAGCGAGCCCGAAAGGCACAGAGGAAGTCTGTTATGGCTGACCTCATCAATTCGTTCATCGACAGGACACACACTAAGACCAATGCGGGCAAGAAACCCACAAGATACCAATACTCGCTCGACATTCCCAAGGAAGTGACAAACGAATGCTACCTTCTGAAACAAGTTGTGTGGGAAGCAATTATCAACGATGAGAGGATAGCGACTCTTGAAAGAAAAGCCAAGACCATTGTTAGATCCCTGTTTGAGGAATTCACCCAGCCTCGAAGTGACACAAGAGAACTGTTCCCTCCTGACTTCAGGGAGCGGCTAGATCAGGCGAACACGGTCGCTGACAAGGCACGAGTAGCTTGCGACTATATTGCTGGGATGACGGATGCGCACGCGTTCAGAGTGTACTCACGCCTGAGGGAACCAGAGTTGGCATCCATTTTCGAGATTCTGTGATCTTCGGAGTTGAATAACCCATTGGCAGACTACTACTTCGATATCGAGACTGTTCCCAAAAAACCCGACGATTTGGATAGGAAAGCCAATCTTGAGCCCAGCACAGGAAAAATTGCCACGATTCAATACCAAAAGCTGAGCACTCGCACGGGGGCACCCATTGAGCCCTTGACCATACTTAAGGAGTGGACAAGTTGTGAACGCAAGATTCTGGAGGAATTCAAGCCATTCATCACTGCGAATCCCTGGCATTTCATACCCGTTGGGTACAATCTCAATTTTGAATTCAAATTCCTGAGGCACAAGCTCAGAGAATACTTTGACCATGACTTTTCCGCGGACCACTTCTTAGAGAGGCCGAAGAATGACTTGAAGCTTGTCGGGGTGATTCTAAACGACGGGCAATTCACGGGATCGACACTTGACAGTTTCACAGACAAGAAACACGGAGGAGAGAAGATCCCGTTGTGGTACAAGGAAGAAGACTGGGATAAGATCACGGACTACGTAAGAATGGAAGCCAATGCTTTCATAGCATTTTGGCAAGAACTCAAGACACAACTGCCCCAGCTATTCCCTAGATAAGACACTCACTCATCAGCAAAGCTTCTGCAACCGATTCGATCGACCGACAAGTTCACAGAACCCTGTTCCTTGTGTAGTCCGACAGATCTTCACAGTCTTTGAATTTCTCATGTCTTTCTCGTTTTTCCAATACCAGGGAGATGCTAGTGCTACAATTCCCAGAATCCTTTGCGGATAACCCTCATCCAAAACGCTACTAGCCGGAGAATATTGGGGATGAACACAACTGGGTAAAACTGGCGATCGTTTTCGCAATCGGATAGCAACCAATTTGGTAGACGGCAACGCAGTTACTAGGAAGTCTTTTACAGACATTGAAGAGCCCTTAGCTGTTTGTTGTTAGCATTGCCATCTCCACGGCGTAAGACCTATGCTGCCTCTCTGCTTTTTTCCGTTTTGAAGAAAGCGTTTAGAGCAATGGATCTCGACCTACTCAGGCTTGATGTTTACAGAGAGATTTTTCGAGTGCCCAAGGGCCAAACAATTGTCGAACTCGAATCCTTCTGCGATGTCCAAGTAGGGAGGAAGCTCGCTTTGTTCTTGACGTGCAAGCGTAATGGGCGAGACTTCGAAATTCGGGCGATTTACAACGTACGAAGCGGCGGTTTGGAGGAATATTACTTCGACCTAAGCAACTGGAAGGAACTGCACTCAGAAACCCCCAAGAAATCGGAAAGGGCGTGTCTGACAGCCAAGCATCGTCGACATGCCCGAATTATGCTGGTTACGGTCGTAGACTTCATCATAGGAACTCCGAGGCTTACGCCCGAGATGAAACGTATGATCGTCTCCTGGATCAAATGGAATTGGGAGAACCGCCTGTAGGATCCCGGAAGAAAAAGCGAGGCTAGGGCAGTTCTTTCTTGAGCTTGGAAAGTATCTCGTCGACCTTCGGGGTTAGCGTGTAGAACCGGCCTGCCCTTCCTGAAGGCGAATCCGGTTTGTTGATCTCTCTGACTTCACTGGTCAAGAATCCTTCGCGCTGCATCAGCACCAGATGGAATGAGACAAGTCGATGATTTTCATTGATTTCTCTCGCGATTTCCTCGATGTACATCGGCTTGCCTCTCGCTCGCACTAGAGCCATAATGATTCTGTAGCGCGTAGGCTGGAGAAGCGCGGCTGCCTCGCTAATTACGGACAATTCCCCAGGCTCCGATAGTCCTAAAGCAGCGCATATGTCGGAGTTCGGTATTTGAGTTTGTCTGAAACAATCGGACAACTTCTACGACTGGGAGATTACCAGGGGAGAGAGCCCGAATGCCGCTCAGCTCGCTGTTCATTCTGACAGGCATATGATAGCATCTGCAATCGTGGTAATAAGATTTCTATGTAGAAAAAAGACTACGACGTCGACACAGCGAAAGAAGTCTTATAAGGCTATAGTAATTGTACTACTACGTGGTAGCGACATTGCTTCCAGCGCGATTCTCTTCGGAGGTGAACGGTGAATGACAAGTGCGAAGCGCAAGCAACAAGCACCGGATACGAAGACAAGAATAGCGGACTACCTGAAACGGCGCAGCATCAGATCACTAGCTACCTCTGTAAAGACCTCTGAGATTGCAGATTCATTGCATTTGGAAAAGGAGCTTGCGTGGCGTACGTTGGACTCGCTTCATGAAGAAGATGCCGTTGAACGCTACCCCAAGAAGAGGGGAGGCATCAAGTACCTCAAAGAGGACAAGACAGGCAAGGCATTTTTCCCACCTGACGATGCTGAACGAAAATTGGGGGAATGTGCAGAAGAACTTGTTGAATTGGTGCAAAGGAACCCGAGGCTGCTGACTGTTCTGGGATGCAATCTAAATGACATCACTGATCTGACCAACTTGTCTAGATTGGCCGAATACAATCGGTACGTCAATAAGCTGACGGGCTATGGCGTCAAAACTGGCCTATCAACTCTCTCATGGCAGACTATGGCCGTCCGATGGTGGCTTGGGTAATCATCTCTCAGGTAATAGCTTCTCTTTTCTCCTACTCTTCATTCATTTGGCTTAATCAAGCCGCGTCGCCACATCTTGGCGTACTCTCTATCTGTGACGAGCCACCACCTTAGTTCGCCGTCTGCATCCATGGCATAGTCAAACTCGAACGACAAGAAACCACTCAGCAACCCCTTAGCTAGCGTTTCATCGCAATTGCCTCGTCCCATCTCAGTGATGAGAAGATCTTCTAAGCGCCTTACGCGTGGCGCTTCGGGATCTCTCATCAGCCTGAGCGATTGACCAATTTCACCAGGCGTCATGATAAGTAACACTCAGATTGAGCTGATATTTCGAATATGTGTCACCAAAGGAAAATGAGTGCGGTGAATGCCCCGAAGAGGGAAGGCTGAAAAACTTCATCTTGAATGACCGGCGTGCCAAGCTGGTCTATGCTTGCAAAAGAATCCAGCACTATGTACTCGGCACCTGTTCTACAACAGTTCTTTAGGATCCTACGAACATGTTTCTGTGGCGTTGTTGGCGTGGAAAATGACCTAAGAAAAGGTGAAGAAGAGCCGTTAGAGTACCTCTCGAAGCTTGGGTACAAGCTGATTACTGACATCGAGATCAATCCCAATAACCCTAGAGAGCAGCGTGGCAAATTTGAGGTTGACGATCTCAAGGAGTCGATCGCGAGAGTAGGCGTGCTAGTTCCGCTAGTCGTGTATCCGAAACCCAACTCACCGGGCAAGTTCATCCTTCTTGAGGGAGAACGGAGACTTCATGCCTGCGAGCAGCTGTACGAAGAAACCAAAGACAAACGATTCTTGAAGGTTCCCGTCAATATCCTACGCGCTCCCCCCGACCCACTTGGGAATTACATCACGATGTTCAACATGCATTCGAATAGAAGGCGATGGAACAAAGCGGCTGAAGCTGAAGCACTAGGAAAGATGCGAGAGCTGGCCGGTGAAAGAGCAAGTAATGCTGCCAAGCTTTCGTCACTGACAAGTCTCTCTAACATTGCTGTCGAGGAGGAATTGACTTATCTCGATTTCTCGCCTGATCTGAGGAAACTGGTCACTGATGGAGAGATTGGTCAGTATAATCTGATACTTCTCGGAAGGAACTTGAAATCACTCCAAGATGCAATGCCCGAGATTGCCCAGAAATATAGTTGGCATAATGTTACACACACGCTCGTCAGGAAGGTCGAATCAGGAACGATCCCCAAAGCACGGGACTTCAACCTGCTGACTTCGTGGGCCAAGACCTGTATTCAGAACGAAAGCGAGCAAGTTTTCGTGCGTGCTTTTGATCGTCTGATGAAGGACCCCGAGTTCAGCATAGGTGATTTGGTCATGTCCGTTCAACAGGAACTTACTTACAAGATTCCAAGGTTCTTCAGAATCAGCTCGGAAAACTACCGGACAACGCTCACATTGTATGCAAAACATCACGGCTACAAAGTTGAGAAAGTGATCTACACTATTCTGACAGAAATTGGCAATGTCATTGGAAAGTTGAAGACCGAGAAGGGGTAAACTGATGCCCGTTGATCGACAAAGCCCGGTCATTGCAAAGTTAGAACATCAGCACGAATACAATCATAACATACCCGACATACTGATTGAGCTGGCTCAAGATTTCAAGAACATCGCATTTCGCGGGGCTATTACGAATTTCGCTACAACATACTATTCTAAGGAGTTTTCAACTCTCCGTGACGAAGTCACTATGATAAGGGACTTCGAGTCCAGATTGGTAAAAGAATATCTTGGGGCTGACATGGCGAACGTGTTAGACAGAATGATGCGAGCTGACCTCGCGGCTGCAGCCATCGAAGAGAGTTATAGAGACCATTTCATACACGCGTTTCAGGACTTCCTCACTGGCACAGTTATAATCGATCGGTTCTATGATGATTTCTCGAAATGGTATTCCCCTATTCTTAACAGGAATCCAAGAACGAGTCTTGAGGCTTCCTGGCTTCTAGCCGCCTTGCTCCATGACCAGTTCAAACCATTGCCGGTGATTAGCAGATTCGTACATCAAGAGTTTCAACTTCCTCCGGATCTTCTCGATAATGAAAGAAACACGGTGCTTGTCGGAAACCTCTCGTCATTGTACAACCACGTTTGGAGTGGAGGATCTTTGGAATCCTGGATACCTCCAAACTCAACCTTCATACATCCGTTGTCAGATATTCTCTTGACTCATCTCAAGAACGGGAATCATGGCGTCGTAGCCGGTCTTGCACTATTGAATGACAAGCTCCAAGATGACATCAATCGAGCGATGGTACACTCAGCAGCTCTCAGCGTTGCGTTGCACGACGATAAGGGGAGAGGGCCGAGAGAGATGCTCCTTGCCCAGAAGATATTTCCAATCGAGATGGAGAAATTCCCACTTGTAGTTTTGATGCTTTATTGTGATGCGGTCCAGGAATGGAATAGATCCCTCAACTCAAAAGCTGATCTTGTGGAGATCACGTTTCTAGACAAGGAAGTCATATTCCTGCTGAGATTCAAGAGCAAGTTGTCTAGGGAGGAAAAGGAGAAGGAGTTCTCAAGTGTAGACAAGTGCATAGCTACTTGCCCGATCAAGTTGAGCTACGCGAACGCCACGTATCTCGGACCAAGTCCTCCTTAGGGTGCTGGGTTCGTCAAGATTTCTTTAGGTCATGTGCCGCCTTACGAAGTTGTCGCTCCGTCAACTTGGCGAATGGCACGGTGGGATTGGTGTCTCATGCTCGGGGTGATAGAGATATCCTCCGCGGTGACTTGCGCCGTCCTCAGTATATAGTGGTCTGTAGCAACTGGACGATGGTGGGTCGACGGAACCCTAAAGGAGAGAACGAAAGTTATGCGTGCGCCAAAGACAAGCGATACAGCCGTTCTTGATGGTCAACGCATCTACTACAACCACATTCGACCAAACCAAGGCTTGAATGGAAAGACCCCTGCTCAAGCGGCAGGACTTGAACTGGACTTGGGCGTGAACAAGTGGGAATCACCATCAGGAAATCCTCTATCTCAGAGAAAGTCTAATGTTGCGTCTCCGTAAGATGAAATGCTGAAAAGAGGCTAGGTATTTTCATTATGGGAATCCGATTGAGCCGAAGGTTACTGTTGCTTGTCTTGCTTGGACTAGGCATAATAGGCGTGACATGGTACTCGATTACTGAAAGTGGAGCATTTCTAGGTGCGCGGAGTTATCATCTGACTAACCCGTCGTCTCCTCTTAGTATTGCTTGGAGTTGGTTGAGGCTCGATTTCCAATTGCGGGTTAACGAGACAGCGGCCCAAGTCGAGGGTAAGTTGGATTATGTTTCCAATGCAACGAGGTTCGCCGTCGTAGATGTTGTGTTCGGTGCGACAGCCTTGGGTCAGCCTCAGTCTGTCAGCCACTGGGAGGGCTGGCTAGTTCTCGGTCAGCAAGTCACTCTTGGTGCTTGGATAAATATCCCAACACATGAGTCCTATGACTCGTACCAAGTTGGTTTCATTGTCAAGTTCCAAGATGGCAGTGGCGTGGGTCTTGGATACTATCTGAAAGTGGCTTCTGGCAGAATCGTTTCGGTTACTGATGGCAATGGAAATCCCCTTGCGATTGGTTTGCTGGCTAAGTGTAGAGAACCATCTACTTTCCTCTAGAGCAGTCCAATCGTTAGGTTTCAGAGAGACTCCAAATCGGGTCTGGCCCTAACAAGTGATAAATACAAACAATCGCTAAACCGTGAAAGCGCGTTTGAGTTGCGTCTTTCCTCACTGTCCGTTCTCTTGCTACTGTTCACCGTCGTTTCATTAATGCAGATAGTTAGTAGTACAAGCCCTCAAGAAGGCAGGTTCGCAACTGACGCGCGACCCCCAATTGATGTGAACCTTCGCATAGTCTCCCTAAAAGGGAGCATTGCGGATCTGTTGTTTGAAGCTACTCCGAGGGCATCTCTCAAGAGTCTCACGATAGGTCTCTTGCTGCCCCGTAGCGTCGCACTTCTCACAGGTAACATGTCTATTCCGTGGGTGGGTAGTCCTCCACAGGATTCCGTCGTCACAATTCCTTTCTCAGTGAATTTCACGGAAGATGGCAATTGGGCAATTGGAGCTTACGCTAGGTCAGACACAGGTTTCCAAGCAGGAACTCAAATCAATCTGCAATCACATGGCAACGAACTCTCGACAACGAAGACGAATGCTGCTGTGTTGGTGACTGACACTCAAACCTCTTCAGCAATAGCAGTTCGTAATTCGTCGATTCCGACCAACCTGCAAAGCCCAGGATTGGTGACTCTAGCCTTGACTGTGCAAACACAGCTGAGGGATACGGCGCAGACAACCAACTTGCGCTTGATAAGTATCGAGGTCTGGAAAAGAGGCTGCTTGGGTCTATGTGATAGCAACGTCGCTTCAGGAGTTACTGACCTGTCGGGACAATTCGTAGCGGTAGTCGATGTCGGATCTGGCGGCGACGACTTCTACTGGAAATTGTGGGCGAACGACGGTGTCGCTGCAAACGTAATGTCACCTGACTGGCCGTACTCCACCTATTCGGCCCAGACTGGCCTTGTTCACGTATCCAGCTCTGCCGGATATGTCCTAACGCTGACTGGGGATAATCGCGGAGGCTGGTACATACATGAACAAGCGGTAATTGGGTATCTCTATGCGCAAAGCCTTGGTCACACACACAACAAGGTCAACTTCTACTGGAAACCCACGTACCAGCCGAACTCTCCAGACTGGACCAGCGCCACTGCTCTAAGTGGGTACTCAATCTACATCGCTTCTGAAGATAGTGGCAACGGAGACGAGTGGGCACCAAGTGTAATTCTCCACGAGTATGGACATTCAGTTCTCTACCAAGTCTATGGCAACAGATGGGTCTGCACAAGCTGTGGTGGACGTCACTACTGGGGCCAGACTACCGACCCAAATTTCGCTTGGTCTGAAGGGTGGCCCAGCTATTTTGGACAGACAGCGCTCAACGGTCCTATCTACGACACGAGTGCCAATATCTACAACTCAATCTACTGGGATCTCCGTTGGACCCCCACCAACAATGATGGCCATCCATACGCGGGGAGTGATGCGTCAGAGGTTGCTGTGGCGAATGCTTTGTGGGCATTGTATGATAGTAGTCGAGGCAGAAGTCTTAGTCTAGGGGCAGGCTATTCATGGAACGTCTTCGCGTACTACAATCCGGGGACTTGGAATTACCATGTTGATTCTATTCTGGATTTCTACAACGGGTGGAGGTACTATGGATACACTTCGCAGATTGATGGGCCTTTCATAGACCAAGGGGTACTCTTCGTCACAACGCAGTACATGACCATCACACAGACTTCGACTTCATATTCATACCGAACCACAACAACGACATCCACGAGTTACACTAGCACGACCACGTCCACGAATACGATTCCGACGGTCACAACTGTTGTCTTGGTTCCGTTGACAATTACCTCGACCGACCAAAGCACCCAGTCTCTAACCTCAGTTGTTACCACAACGGTGACTAGCTACACTAGCACGACAACCTCGACGAGCACAATCCCCACAACCGTTGCTTTGGTTCCGTTGACCGTGACCTCAATTGTCCAGAGTATCCAATACCTGACATCGATTCTTAGCACGACGGTTACGAATTACATTAGCACGCAGACTTCCACGAGTACGGTCGTGGTTCCCACAACGGTTGTTTTGGTTCCGTTGAGCGCGACCTCAACGGTCGAAAGTACAGAATTTCTTACTTCGACTGCGACAACGACGGTGACCAGCTATACTAGCACAGTGACTTTGACGAGTACGGTCCCGACTGTGACAACTGTTGTCTTGCTGTCGTCTACGACGACCTCAACTGTCCAAAACACTCAATTCCTAACCTCAATTCTCACCACGACGACGACTAGCTATACGACCACGGTAACCTCCACAAGTACCAGTGTTGTCTACACTACCGTAACCGTGAGTCTAGGAGCCGCAAGTGGTGCTGGATCGATTCCGTTGACCTACTTCAGTTTCTTGTCTCTGCTTGCTATCACCGTTGGGCACAAGGTTGTCGCCAGTAGACCCAAGAAGATACCGAAAGTACGGTCTGCCATTCTGCCCCCACAAGTTACCAGTGAAGAAAACTCGAATTGACCCCGCATTCAAGTTACCAGAACTGTAATTTCACCATTATCAAGAATTATCAAGAATTTTCCGCAACTCTTCATATCGTTCCTTGATTCAAGGTCATCTGTCGCGGGGAACGGAGCGAGCGAAAGAAGATGAGCTGAAGCTGATCCTCGCCGAAGAAAAGCTAATGCAGGAGTTCGAGACGGAAGACGAATCGGTTGAAACGCCCTGAGTGTGCCTTCGCTTAGATGTGTTTCTTCAGGAAAAGAATGTGTTCTGATCGCATCACATTCTGGATTCCCTCAATTGGGCGCTCGAACCTTTGAACAAGGTGAAGGTTATGCTTTTCTCCGATCTTCACTAGCTCATCTTCAAGTCTTAGCCCAGTGGCATTCAAAACCTTCTCCAGTTGTACAGTGTTCGAACCTATTATTACAACCGCATAACGGTCTGGTTTGAGTACACGCGCCATCTCGCTCAAGACGCGATTCATGTCTTCCGTGTACGCGTACACTTGGTTTTTCAATCCCTTTCCTCTCAGTCCAATCATGGTGTCGCGGAGTGCCTTGATGTCATATCCTAGGTATTGTAGTTGAGGGGCATCGCCTTTGATGTAGTCGATGGCAAACGAGTATGGTGGCGAAGTTACTATGCCGTCCACTGAATCTGGAAGTATATCTTTCATTTCTCTCGCATCCGCGTGTTCAATTCTGGCATTACCAAGTCGTAGATCGAGCTGATCCCGCACTTCCGAGAAATTGCGAATGGCTGTAACATAGCGGTGAAGGACTATTGGGAAAAGCTCCTGTAGCGTTTTGGTCTTTACTCTCGAAGAGTAGCCGACCGCGTCCAAATAGCATAGAAGAACAATCGGGTGGATCTCATTCAACTTCAATTGCTTCGAGTTTTTGGTGCCCTTTACCAGCCCGTCCTCGCGATTTGACAACGCGGCGAAATCAGACTTTGCCGTCGATTCAAGCTCCGACAACTGCCTATCTGTCAGAGAGAGCCCGTTCAGCTTAGCTCTAGCCATAAAGACAGCAAACGGATTCATGTCCAAGCCAATTGAATTAATACCAATAACTGATGCCTCGATATTTGTTGTCCCACTTCCCGTCATAGGATCCAGAACGAGGTCTCCCGATTTCAGACCAATTATGTTCATGATTGCTTTGATCAACTGCGGGTGAAATTTCCCTCTATATGGAAACAAACCGTGAGTCGCATAACTTGTCTTGAACTTGAATATGGTGAAGAACGCCTTCATTCTGAATGAACTTTGGTCGACTTGAAGCGGCGAACCAGAACAAAGCTTGTAATGAAGGGTCTCTCTTCCATCGATCCTAGCGAAATACGCACTCCTTCTCACGGCATCGTCTTTGCTTAGTGCCGAGGCTTCTGCGAGCGCCAACTCAATTTCGTAGATGCTGTTCAGTCCTGGGACGAGTTCGTAACCTTCCGGCAGAACTCTTGTTCGTATGTCAGGAATAAGCGGTTGCTGGGGAACTTCCTCGACTTTCAATTGTGTCGCACTCTCCAGGAATTGCACCACATAACTCTTAAGCTTACAACGACAAACGAGCAATTAGGCCCTAAGGTGACATTCTCTTGAAACTCTGTAGAACTGAGATACTGATCGACCGAGGACAGTTCTCTGCAAGCGATGACTGGAGTGCGACCCGTAGCGAGATAGAGAACGCTATCAAATCCATGGAATGGCCTCCGGGATCTGGAAAGTTCACCTTGTATGATGAAAGTGGGAAAGGGAGAGGTAAGGGCAGCGGAGTCAAGCCGATCAAAGACATGTTTGTGAGAGAACTTTGCCAACAAGGGCAGGGTTGGGAGCCCGAAGTCAAACTGGAGATTCCAGCTCGCGTCTCTCCTGGACCGATAGATGTCATGAAGAGAGTAGGCTCCAAGAAATTCGCTGTCGAATGGGAAACAGGGAATATCTCTTCTAGTCACCGGGCGATGGACAAACTCGTAATGGGTTTGCTTAAGGGTGTTCTCGTAGGAGGAGCTCTGATAATGCCTACTCGCAGGATGTACACCTACCTCACGGACCGTGTCGGGAATTTCGAGGAGCTGTCGCCATATTTCGATATGTGGAGAGCGATCTCGGTTGATGACGGCCTTCTCGCAGTCATGGCTGTCGAACACGACGACGTAAGCAAGCATGTTCCACGGTTCCGTAAGGGGACTAACGGTAGAGCGCTCACGTAGTTTCGCTTTGATTATGCTCTCCTCCTGCCAAGCTCAGACTCAGTTTCTCCATTAGGTCATTGAGCCGTGAAAGAAGCATCCCAACCTCCGACAAGAGCCATGTCACCTCAGATGGGACTCGATTTGAGTTTGAGTCGTTGGAATACCTGACAGAGAATTTGCGGAGACACTCATTGCATCTGTAACGACGCGAAATGCCGTAGGTATTGTACCTGAACCCACAACGACTGAGATCAGGCGAGCCGCAGTATCTGCACCTCATCGGTCTCCCGTCAGCAGATTCAGGGGATTCTTCCGAGTCGACCCGTAACGTTGCGACTGAGAGCAGGACGGCATATACGTGAGCACAGTTGATGACTTCGCCAGAATCTTTCTGATTGCAATCACATGCCCACTGTCCCTCTTTGAGCTCCACCAGGAACCAACCTTTGCCCTCTTCCCCTCTGACTGCGAATAGGCTTGGGTTGAATCGTCTGACGGCCCTCTCCTGAAAGAGCCTGTAGCCCAGCTGATTGACAACGTCATTGATGCCATCGCTGGGCGATTTCTCGATAGACATATTATATGGCACTCACGTGGATTTCATCTGGCCGAGAGGTCGACATGCATGGGCCTTACCGCTGAAACCAAGATTGTGAGGAACCCGAAGGCGCACACGATGTACATCACGATTCCAGCAGTTCTGGCTCAAGACAGCGCATACCCCTTCAAGGATGTGACCGATGTCGAAATTGAGATAATCCCCAAGGAAGGCGTACTTATTGTGCGGCCCCGCCCTCGGTCGGCATCTGCTGCCAAACGTAAGCAGCCCTAGCGGACTGTTCGGTACTGGAATTGTTGTGACCAAGACTAATTCACCGAAACCTTAGCCTTTCATTGCTCCTACGACGAGACCGAACGCGAAGCTACCGTTCACAGGAAACATTCGCACCATGCTCGGGGAGACTGCAATGGCGAATTGCGCCAGGCGAGTGAAAAGTCTCTCAAGAAGTCTAGCTAATGCGGCAAAGTCCACCTGCACGACTCCAAGGGCCGCCAACGCCATCAGTGGAATCGTGAATAATGCAACAGCCATCGCTGTCACTTTGAGCGCGATGCCGACAATCTTCCGCAGGCCGTAGCCGACGAGGAATCCGATTATTCCGCCCGCAGTAACCTCCGTCATGAGTGTGGCGAGTACCAGGTTTGCTGCGCCTTGTTCCAATTTGCATATCTCCTGCTGCTAACGCATGATCTCTGGGAACTTGAGGGCCTGATCGTTTTGAGGGCATACGTCTGTGA
>Ga0315289_10008499_pt1 | contig 14837 bp, 11 predicted proteins | sample YL17G11_40_MG_FD_203452 | JGI IMG/M metagenome (GOLD analysis project Ga0315289, IMG submission 203452) | Sediment microbial communities from Yellowstone Lake, YNP, Wyoming, USA - YL17G11_40 | ecosystem: Environmental > Aquatic > Freshwater > Lake > Sediment | place: USA: Wyoming | collected...
ACGCCCGGAAATTTCCAGAGCATTGACGAAATCGGCAAGATCATTATCTCCAATCCACGCGGCGTGCCCACTTACCTTAAAGATATCGCGCAAGTCAAAGATGGTTTTGCCGAAGTGTCAACCTACAGCCGCCTCAACGGCAAGGACACCATCGCCGTTTCGATCATCAAGCAGTCCGGGACCAACACCGTGCGCATCGCTGACGAAGTCAAGACCGAGTTGAAGAGCGTTCAAAAAGATTACCCCGATCTCAGCTTGACCATCGCCAGCGATCAGTCCACCTTCATCAAGTCGTCCACCGAAGACTCGCTCACCGATCTGATCCTGGGCGGTCTGTTTGCCGCGCTCGTCGTGCTCTTCTTCTTCCGCGATCTGCGGAACACGCTTGTCACCGTTGTCGGCTTGCCGGTGATTCTGATCGGCACCTTCGCGGCGATGAACGCCTTGGGACTCGGCTTGAACATGATCACCTTGATGGCGCTGTCGCTGGCAGTCGGCTTGGTGATTGACGACGCCATCGTCGTGCGCGAAAATATTTTCCGCCACATGGAACGCGGCGAGACGCCGAAAGAAGCCGCCGCGCGCGGCACGAACGAGGTGTCGCTCGCGGTGTTGGCGATGACGCTGACCGTGCTCTCCGTCTTTTTGCCGGTCGCCTTCGCCACCGGGATCATCGGCATCTTTTTCCGCGAGTTCGGTTTGGTCATCGCCTCCGCCGTCGCGATCTCGCTGTTCGAGGCGTTCACGCTCGCGCCGATGCTCTCGGCGTACTTTTTCAAGCAACGCACGCCCAAGCCCGGTCACGCAGGCGAAGCAGGGATGACGAGCAACCTGGGTTGGCTCGACCGCAACTATCGGCGGCTCTTGGGCTGGACCCTGGAACACAAAAAGATCAGCGCGCTGATCGGTCTCGTCGTGTTCTTGTCCATTTTCGGGCTGGCGATGTTCGTCGAAATGGCGTTCCTGCCGACGATTGACAGCGATACATTCTCGATGGGGATCCAACTTGCGCCCGGCACGCCGCTCGCGCAGACCGATGCGCTGGCGCGCCAAGTGGAACAACGCTTGCAAGACATTCCCGATGCGCAAGATGTTTTCGTCAGCGTCGGCAGTTCGAGCGCGCCGGAACGCGCGACTTTCACCGTCAAGATGAAAGAGAGCGGCTTGCTCAGCAATGCCGAACCGGATATTCGCAAGCGGTTTATGGATCTACCCGGCTTGTCGTTTGCCTTTGGCACTTCGATGGGCGGCGGCGGCACGGGCGTCACGGGGCGCACGATTCAATTGAACGTAAATACCACCGGCTCGCTCGACGAACTCGGCCCGGCTTCCCAAGACGTGATGAAGGCGATTGCCGATGTGCCGGGACTGGTTGATTTGGATCGCAGTTCGCAGCCCGGCAAGCCGGAATTGCACGTGGACGTCGATCGCCAACGCGCGTCGCGCGTCGGACTGAGCACGGCAGCCGTCGGCGCGACAGTGCGGACGCTCCTCAACGGGCAAACCGCGTCGCGCTATCGCGAAAAAGGACGCGCGGCGGACATCGTCGTGCGGTTACGCCCGGAAGATCGTTCGCGTTTGGACGACATTCTCTCACTCTCGCTCACTTCGACCACCGGGCAAATCGTGCCGCTGCGCAACGTCGCGTCGATCTCGTCCAGCACGGGACCGACGGTGATTCGCCGGCTTAATCGTCAGCCCCAGGTCGTCGTCGGCGCAAACTATGTTGGGCGAACCGAGGGCGCGGTGATGAATGACATCCGCGCGCGCCTTGCCAGGTTGTCACTACCCCCCAGCGTCACCATTTCGTTTGGTGGGATGACCGAGATGATGACCGAGGCGTTCAATTCACTCTTGTTTTCGCTGTTCCTCTCCATCGTCTTTGTCTATATGGTCCTGGCGTCGCAATTCGGCTCGTTCACGCAGCCGTTCGTGCTGATGCTCGCGCTGCCCCTCTCCATCATCGGCGCGTTCCTCGCGCTCCTCATCGTGCATTTTTCGTTCGATATGACGGCGATGATCGGCATCATTCTGCTGATGGGCTTGGTGACCAAGAACTCGATCTTGCTGATTGATTTTGCGAACCGTCTGCGCGATCAAGGGATGAGCCGCGACGAGGCATTGCTCACCGCGGGTCCCATCCGGCTCCGCCCGATCTTGATGACGACGCTGTCGCTGATCCTGGGTATGACGCCGGTCGCGCTCGGCTTGGGGGCGGGCGGCAGTTTCCGCGCGCCGATGGCAGTCGCGGTGATCGGCGGCTTGATTACCTCGACGCTGTTGACGCTCGTGCTGGTGCCGGTGGCGTACAGCATTATGGACATTTTGCTGGGGCGCTTGGGCGCGCGGTTTGGCGCGACAAAGACAGAGCAAGTTACAAAACCCGCGCCTGCACCGGCGGGGAAGTGAGAAAAGAGAAACCCGTTTTCCGCCGAAGGCGAGAAAACGGGTTTCTGTTCTTCATTCATCATTGCTCTACATCTGCGAGCCAAAACGCCTCTCCGATTTGATTCGTGATCTCCACGTCACGGAAGCGCAAGCCGCGCACGTTCCGCGCGAACAGACCCGCCGCGCGCTGTTGCGGAATGTCGTCCGCCATGTCCGCGTAACCCGCCTCTGCATTGCGATCCATTGTGATCGAAACATCGTCCAGCGTCACATCTTCAATTGGCATTTCCGGCAAGCCGTAGAGAAAACCCGCCGCGATTTTCGCGCCGCGCGCCGTGATGTGGCTCAGGTGAACGTGCCGAACGCGCGGCGTGCCATCGTTGATCGGTCGCGCGTTCTTGTCCGCGATATCTGGGTCCCCCTTTTTGCCAATGTGATAAAACAGATTCATCGTGAACGGACACAGCACGTCACGCATGATGACGTTCGTCACGCGCACATCCTCGACGAAACCGCCGCGCCCGCGCCGCGATTTCAGCCGGATGCCGCGATCCGTGCCGACGAAAACGCAATTTGCGATGACGACGTTCCGCACGCCGCCGCTCATCTCACTCCCGATCACGACGCCGCCGTGACCATGCACCATCGTGCAATTCGTGATCGTGAGATTCTCGCACGGTGTGCGCAGTTCCGGCGCTTCGGTTTCGACACCAGACTTGATCGTGACGCAATCGTCGCCCACATCAACATGACAGTTCGAGATGTGGACGTTACGGCACGAATCGGGATTGATACCGTCGGTGTTCGGCGAATCCGGCGGATTGACAATCGTCACCTTGTCCACCGTGACATTTGTGCACCGCACGGGATTGATCGTCCATGCGGGCGAGTTGGTGAGCGTCACGCCCTCAATCAGCACGTTCGTCGAATTGGCGAACGAAATCAGGCGCGGGCGCGGCATGTCGAGTGTTTTCGAGCGGTGCCTCTGCCACCAGACCGCGCCGCGTCCGTCAATCGTCCCGCGTCCGACAACCGCAATGTGATGCAAGCCATCTCCACCAATGAGGGACGCGTGCGTGTCTTGTGTAACTCCTTCCCAGCGCGCGCGAATCAGCGGATAGTCGGCAGGGTTTTCGCTCCCCAGCAAGACCGCGCCGGCATCGAGAAACAATGTGATGTGCTCGCGCAAAAAAATTGCACCGCTGACGTACTTGCCCGCCGGAACGAGAACCGTACCGCCGCCGGTTTGCGCCGCCGCGTCAATCGCGGCTTGCAGTGCGCGCGTGTCAAGCGTCGCGCCATCGCCGGCTGCGCCATAGTCGCGCGCGTTGAAAAATGGCGGTTGCTGATTCACCTTTTCACCAGTTGAAAGGACCTGCGTCGCTTTCAATAGATGGTATCACGCTTTCTATCGGTTCGATCTTGGTGAAGAGCGTTGGTTTCCAACTTACATTGCCGGAAAGTTTAGGGTCATTCGCGGCGTTGTAGGCGGCGAGGACGTCAAGGTCTGCCTTTGCGTCGTTCACCCGCGTTCCCGACACATAGATCGCGGTGCCGTTGTAGCGACCGATAAATTTCTCCGGAGAGACCTTCTGATCCGTCTTAAAGTAGTTGTTCTCCGCGTAAATCTGGGACTCGACACCAACACCCCAACTATATCCATAGGTGGGGTTATTCACGATCTTGTAATAGTTGTTGTAAACGTGAACTTGGCCGAACCGAACGCGCGGTGTGCGTTGACCAACGTTGTCGAACAGATTGTGATGTAACGTCACGCGCAACTTGCCGCGATCACCGGTCGCTGTCGCGCCACTATCGGAGGAACCGATTAGCATGGTTTTGTCGTGATTCTGGAATCGGTTCCAGGAGACCGTCACAAGATCGGCAGCATTGGTGATATCGCACTCTCCGTCGTGCATCTCAAAGTGCCGGCCGAAGTAGGTTGGGGCTTTGCTGTCCACTGTTTCACGATCCTCGAAGGTGTTGTGGTCTACCCAGACGTGGTCAACGTATCGCAGCGAGATAGAATCGTACTGCGAGTTCCAGTTTCCTTCCGCCCCGTCGGTCGGATCCCACTGTGGGAAGCAGTCGTAAGTATCCTGAAACGTGATATTGCGAATGATGATATTGCTGAGTGGAGCAGTCGCTGTGCCTCGGACATCGAACCACGCGCCGCGAATCGTCGCCTTTTGGCTGAGACCAATGATCGTCGTGTTCGAGCCAACTCTAATTCTGACACGCTCTTCCTGTGCCTTCTGAGAGGTCACGCGGCCGATTTCGAGCGTCCCACTCACTGCCTTGCGCCCCCACACTGCCGGGTCGAAAGCCGCGACATAGGCTTGAATGGTGTAGCCGTCGCGGTTGTAGTCTTGACAGGTCAGCGGCTTGTTGTTCTCGTCAACATTGGCGTCAATCGTGCCGTCAACATAGATGATCTTTGCCGTATTGGACGGCGTCGTTGACGGCGGTGGGTACTTGCCGTCGTTGAGTGCAGCAATTAACTCCTTCCGGTTGCGCACCGTGTAAACTTGGTCAGCCGTTGCAGCCGTTCCGCCGGTCGTCCCCGTTCCCTGCGATGCCCAGCCGTCATTCGGCGCGAGTGTCTCGCGCCCGAGATCTCTTTTTGCCGCAGCCGTTGGTTTCGTCGTTGGCGCAACAGTGGGCGCGGTGGTCGGCGCGACAGTCGGTGCTGTCGTCGGCGCAACGGTTGGCTTGGGCACTTCAGTCGGCTTGGCTGTGGGCGCAACCGTTGGCACAGGGGTTGGCGTTGGCGCGGGCGCGCACGCCGCCAACACGATCACGAATACAATTAGACAAAACAGTAACGAACGAGACATTTCTCCTCCTTTGAAAATGTGCCGGGTGACAAGTGACAGGAAAAGACCTGCGCGTCACTTTTCATCCGAACATTAGCGAATGGTCAATGTCTGCAAAGACTCGATTTCGTCGCTGGCGAGAATGAACGCGCCAACGCCGTGATGATTGTCGGTGGCGATTGGCTCGCCGATGTAATACTCGAACGAACCGTCGCGATAGGGCGTCCCGCCCAATCCCGCGCTCCGGCACGTACCTTTCAGATGCACCTGACCTACGCGATCAACTTCAACGAATTGTTTGATGATGCCATCGTAGGCGCGTTGGGCACTGGCGAGACACTCCTTGGGCGAATAATTGTGACGCGCGCCCTTGACCATCGCATAGACGAACATGCACGAGGCGGACGATTCCAGATAGTTGCCCCCGCGCGCGCCTTGATCTGGCACTTGGTACCACACGCCGGTTCTCGCATCCTGCACGCGCGCCAGCGCGTCAAACATGCGATTCAAGATCGCGATGATCGTGTCGCGCTGCGGATGATCGCGCGGCAGAAAATCGAGCACGTCCACGATTGCCATGCCGTACCAGCCCATCGCTCTACCCCAGAAATGCGGCGAGCAGCCGGTGATCGGATTTGCCCAACGCTGCCGCTTGCTTTCGTCCCACGCGTGGTAGAGCAAGCCGGTTACTGGATCGCGCGTGTGCTGCTCGATCAGGACGATTTGATGCGCGATGTCGTCGAACGCACCCCCACCCCTGCCCCCCCGCTCCGCTTCGCTTCGGGGGCTATCGTCCCCCGTCGCTGACAGGAGGGAGAAAGTGTGCGCGTACTGCGCGTAAAATGCATCCGCCATGTAGATTCCGTCGAGCCACATTTGGTCGGGGTAAATCCGCTTGTGCCAAAAGCCGCCCGATTTCGTGCGCGGCTGCGTGTCGAGTTGCAGACGCAGGAGATCGAGCGCGCATTTGTATTTCGCGTCGCGCGTTTTTTCGTACAGCGCAAACAACACTTTGCCGGTGTTGAGGCGATCCACATTGTACTCGTCCAGCCGATAACCGCGAATCGTGCCGTCGGTTCGCACAAAGCGATCAATGTTGTGCTGGATGTACACGAAATATCTCTCGTCGCCGGTCGCGCGCCAGACCTGCTCGAACCCTTTCAGCACGAGACCCCATTGATAGTTCCATTCTTCTGCCAGCGCGGGCAAGCGCGCGATGGTTGAATCTGCCATGCGCAGCGACCATTTCTTACTTGGCGTCATTCACTCTCCAGGCGAAAATCGTGTAGGGGCGGGGTAACCCCGCCCCTACAGCGAATCGTCGTCGCGGTAGAGACGTTCTGTCAGAACGCCTCTACGCACAATCACATTTTTACTTTTTCAAGACTCCCGCATCCTGCAGAGTCTTCTTGGCGGCGGTTTCCCACTCGTTTGCTTTGACATTAGCGTCAAGCCCTTTGAGAAAGTCCGCCCAGGTTTGCTCGGTCAGGGGTTTGGTCCCCAGCGCGAATCCCTGGAAGTTCTCGTTGTAATAGCGCTGCAAGTCCGCCTGGTTCGACGCCTTTAGGATCACTTGACCTGGCGTTGAATCCAGCCAAGGTTGGGTCGAGAAGTAATTGTAGAAAGACATCGGCGAAATCGTGCGACCGTTTATGCTCTTGTGGTCTGGATAGCGCGCCTGGACTTCTTTGGGGGCGTTGGTGAAAATCAACTGGTTGCGCATTTGGGTCAGACTCTGCGTCCCCTCGGCACTCCAGGCGAGTTTCGGGTCGGGGAGACCATCGGTGGTCACAACGCCATCTTTGTCAATGTTGTAATTGACACCTTTCACGCCAAACCCCATCAGGTAGTAGCCCTCATCCGAAGCCATCCACTCGAGCAACCTGGCGATCGCGGGACCCTTGCCAGCATCCGCTGCTTTCTTGGAGATGGCAAAGATGTTGCCTACTGCACCGAAGGGACCATAGTATGCCTTCCCATCGGGTCCTTTTGGAGCAGGCAGGGAGATCCATTCGCCGTTAGGGAAGTTTTTGTCGAATTTCGGGTAGTTGGATGCCATGGCAAGGGCACCGAAATCCTCCCACATGATTCCAAACCGGCCCTGGGGCCAGCGAATGCGGAATTCGTCTCGATTGATCGTCGCCCAGTCTGGATCAATCACTTTCGCTTCGTTCCACCGTCGGAACTCCGCCAGCGCCTTGTAATAGTTCGGACTCCGCACACTCAGCCCGAAATTGGCAAGGTCAGCCCAATTCCACGGCTCGGCCAGTCCATAGGCGCCAAAGAAGAAGGCAAAGCGTTGACCCCCGCCCCACGACGCATCAAAGTATCCACCGAGCCCATAGGTATCGTTCTTGCCATTGCCGTCCGGATCCTTTTCGGTAAACGCCTTGGCGACGGTGAATAACTCGTCAAGCGTCGTGGGCGCCTTGAGTCCCAACTTGTCCAGCCAATCCTTCCGAATGACCAGTCCTTCGCGCCTGGGTAGATTGGCTACCTCGACGAATCCCCACTGTTTGCCATCCCATTTGAGCAATGCCTGTGCGGCGGCGTCCGCATAGTGCGTCTTGACCCGTGTCGGCATCAACGGCAGCAAGTCGTCAACGGGTGCGATCAACCCTTGTTTGTAAAGGTCGATCAATTTGTTGCGTGAGCTAGTGGCGCTTACTGCGTCGAAGAAGTCGGGCAAAGCATTCGCCGCGGCAGCCGCGTTGAGTTTGGTCTCATTATCCGGGGCTGAGGGCAACGCCACATACTTGAGATTGATGTTCAATTTTTCGCGGATGGTCTTGTATCCAATCCAACCATCTGGCGGCGCCGGCGCTTGCATGGACGTCGGGGTTGACCACATTTCGATGTCCACTGGCTTGGCTGGCGTGTCTGTGGGTTTGGGTGTTGGGGGAACGGTGGGTGCAGTAGTCGCGGCAGGTTTTGTTGCAGCGGCAGTCGTCGGCGCGGCGGCAGGCGGCTGCGTGGGCGCAGCAGTAGGGGGCACTGGCGTCGGTGCCGGCGCGCACGCCGTCACGAGCACGACCACCGCCAGTACCACCAAACCGATTTTCACGAACTTGATTGTCTTACTCATCGAAATCCTCCTCGAATCCTTTTCGATTTGTTTAGGGGTTTGTGAACATTCGTCCTAGTTTGGATAATCTTGGTTCTCCTCCTCCTTTCATTCAACCCGCACTTACTCTTTGACACCACCGAGCAGTGTCCCCTTGGTAAAGTAGCGTTGAATCCACGGATAGACGAGGATCATCGGAATCATCGTGAGCAGCACGGCTGCGGACTTGAGCGACTCCATTGACGTGACTCGCGACATATCATACTCTACGTACTCGGCCAAACTCGTACCAAGAAGGATGTTTCGAAGGAGTACCGGCAGCGGCTGCAAGTTCTGGTCGTTGAGGTAGAGGATGGGAGTGAAAAACTCGTTCCAGTAGTGGACGGCGTAGTACAAGCCAATCGTGAGCAGGATCGGTTTGGACAAGGGCAGGACGATTCTCCACAGCACCTGCATATCATTCGCGCCGTCCATGCGTGCGGATTCTTTGATCTCTTCGGGAATGCCTTCAAAGAAACGCATCATGATGAGTGTATTCGTCACACCGACCGCCGGAGGCACAATGATGGCAAGAATATTGTTGGTCCACCCCAGCGTCTTTGCCACGAGCAGATAGACTGGAATCAAACCGACCTGGAATAAGAAAGTGAAGAGGATCAGCGCGATAATGATGTTCCGCCCCGGCAGAGTGTGCGCGGAGAGAGCATAAGCCAGCAGTACGGTCAGCGTTAGACTAAGCGTCGTCCCACAAATTGTGATAATAAAACTATTCAATGTTGCACGCGGAAATGAGGGATGGGTCAGCATTTGCTGGTACGCGCCAAATGACCAATCCCAAGGCCATTGAAAGAAGGGAACACCTCCTTTCATGTACACATCCAGCGGCGTCAAGGAGGTCATGATGACACGCCACAGCGGGATCAAGATCATCAATAGAACGACCAGGAGAAATCCATTGACTAACAACTGGAATCCCCACTCGTCTCGATTAGACGATCGAAACATAAATACCTCCTGTTATTTTCCGAACAAACTCTGGTTTGCAAAACGTTTGGCTGCCTCGTTGGCGACGACGATCAGAACCAACCCGATGACTCCCTTGAACAGACCCACGGCCGTTGCCAAACTGAATTGAAAGTCAAGGATACCACTGCGATAGACCCATGTGTCAATGATATCTGCTACGTTGTACACCGATACCGAGTACAATGCATAGATCATGTAGAATCCAGCGTCGAGGATAGTGCCGAGGCGCAGAAGCGTGACTAGCACAATCACGGGAACGATGCCCGGCAGTGAGATATGCCAAATGCGGCGCCAGCGCGAGGCGCCATCCACCGCGGCTGCTTCGTACAGGTCCGGATTGATGCCTAGCAGCGCGGCAAGGTAAAGGATTGTGCTCCAGCCAGTCTCCTTCCAGATGTGAGAAGAGACGACTACCTGCCGGAACCAATCGGGCGATGCGAGAAAATTGACCGGCTGACCTCCCAGCGATTTGATGACTTCATTGAACATGCCACTGCTCGGTGCAAGCATCGCCAATAGAAGACCATACATAATAATCCACGATAGAAAATGCGGCAGGTAAGCCACTGTCTGCACTAGAGAGCGAAACCGCAACAACTGCGACTCGTGAATGGCAAGTGCCAGAATGACTGCGAGCGGCAGTCCAAGAACAAGGTTGGCTGCGCTGTAAAATACCGTGTTCGTTATGAGTTGACCGAAGTAGTACGAGTTGAAAAAAGTCTCGAAATGCTGAAACCCCACCCAGGGACTACCTTCCACACCTTTGAGCGCGAAAAACTCCTTAAAGGCAATCTGCGCGTTGTAGATTGGGATGTACCTGAAGATCAAATAGTAGGTAAGTGGGGGAATTAGGAGCAAATAGTACCAGCGATGCTTCCACATGTTGCGCGCCAAACGCTGCACGCGCACTGCGAGCGTAGTCTCCGGCTTGACCGCCGCCCGCGCCGCGGGCGCCGATTGCCGAAATGCTGGATGACCTACATATTGGCTCATAGATACCTCACTCTGCGTTGACAAGCCATTGCGCCGATGTTATGATTAGCGCAGTGCAATTATAATAGATTCCGCGCCTGATGCATGCCAAGAATTTGCCAAGAATTTGCCAATGGAATTTGACACTTTTCACAAGCAAGTTAAGGACGCGCTGGAGCATCTCCACGATGCCGCGCACCTCCAAGTTCACTCGCTCCTCTCGCAAATGACTGACGCGGTTGCCGACAGCCAGCAAACCCGCGCGCAGCGACTCCGCGCCTGGCTCAAGAACGCGATCGAACAACTACGTCCACCGCAAGACTTGCCGTCCAATGCGCCCGAGTGGCGCAGTTATCTCGCCCTGCGATACCGCTATATCCAAAGAATGAACCCGGCGAATATCGAAAGCGAACTGGGGATCAGCCAGCGCCAACTCTACCGCGAATTGAACAAGGGACTCGACGCGTTAGCGAATTTGCTGTGGGAACAACGCACGCCGCCAGATCAGACGACCGCGCGCGCGCCGGCAACCCAGGAACTTGAAAACGAGTTGAGCCAGTGGACGCTCGCACGGCAGAGTGGCGACGTGCGCGCGCTCGTCCAAGAAACACTATCCACGCTCAAGCCGATGATCGAAGTGCGCGGCATCGTCGTGGATGTTGAATTTCCCGCCGACTTGCCCAACGTGTTCGTTGATGCAACCCTCACGCGCCAGGCATTGCTCAACCTCTTGCGCTTCGCCATCAAGCAGGCGCGCCACACAGTCGTCCTGCGCGCGGGCGTCCAAGAAAAACACGTCGGGATTGTAATTGTGGTGGAAGATGTTGCAGTTGACTGCGCCGGAGAAGATTGGCACAACGCTGAATTGCTCTTCAACGCACAAGGCGGAATTCTTGACCTGAACCACGCGGGGCAAATCACGATTCTCTTGCCGCGACCAACGCAACCGCGCGTCCTCGTGATTGACGACAATCCGGCGATTCAGCAACTCTTCGAGCGGTACCTCGCGCCGCAGCAGTATCAAGTGCTGCACGTGCAATCCGGTGAGGATGCTTTGCGGCTGGTGGCGGAAACCCAGCCCGACGTGATCACGCTCGACGTGATGATGCCCAATATGGACGGCTGGCAAGTGCTCCGCGCGCTCGCGCAAAACCCCGCCACCGCGAAAATCCCCGTCGTCGTTTGCTCCGTGCTGAGAGAGCCAGAGATCGCCCTGTCGCTGGGCGCACGCGCGTACCTCAAGAAACCGATTGATCGGCTGACGCTGGTGCAGACGCTGGCACGGGTGCTCGCCCAACCCCCCTTCCCTGGTGGGGACGTTTGAAAAAACGTCCCATCCCAATAGGGGTCAACCCTTTCCCTTGATGAGGAAGAACAACACGCACACGAGGTAAACAATGCAATCCGCTTGCGTCGTTGCAAAGGAGCGCGAAGCCCGGCGAGCGTTCACGACTATCGCAGCGGCACAAAGCAAGCGGGGGGATTTTCAAAAAGAAAAACGCACCTGCTGCATTTCTGCAACAAGTGCGTTTGGTCTACAAAGAGCAGTATGGATTTTATGCCATGTCCTTGCCGCGAAGCATTTCTCTTACCAGCCGACACAATTTGGTGATCTGCGCCTTGCTCATTTGGTATGGCACAAAATGAGGAGTCAGGAATATTCGGATCCTGTGATCTCGACCAATTCTAAATGGTGCACTGTCTTCCCACTCAGCTTCGGGGAAAAGTTGTTCATAGTATTTCCAGTCGCCGCGTCCGTAGCAGATAACAAGAGAAGGCTTGTGCTTGGAAATCGATCGGCGAAGCATTTTGATTCGCTCGGGTCGAACCTTCTTCTCATATTCCTCCCTCTCACCAAACAGCGATGCGAATTCCCACTCACGACGATTTGGCGCAGGAATAGGCAGTAGTTCTGTTAAGAACGTATCCGAGTCAAACTGTCCTAGTTGTGCGGTTTGATACCACCTCAGATTATCTTTAGTCGGTTTGATATTCGCCAACCGTAGCATGATCTCGCACATTGTGCGCCAGGTGGGTTGAAGTTTGAACGGTGGATGGTGATGTTTTGTAATTCCCAGGATATCGTGCGCTCGTGCCAGATCCTCAACACGTCTGAATTTCAGCCGTTGCCTCAATCTCTCTTCGGTGTGCCCGCGTTCTTCCATGCCAATGAACCAAACAGGCGCCCCAAGATTACCGTAACCGATGAAACCAAGTAGTTTTGCTCTTTCTTTTGAGGATAACCGAGTGCCCATCTTTTCTCCGACTCCTTTGCCTTTCGCTTTGTGGCGGTCAGGTCATTCCAATCGCCGCACACAGTAGTTTCCTAGCGTCTTCCATTGGCCCTTTGCACTTCTCCACGCGCACATCGCCATTCTCAGTCAAGAGTTGCTTGAGATGCTCGCCGCTGTCGGCGCGCACTTCTTTGACATCCTCAGTGACCGTACCCGTACGCGCGAATTTCTTGTATATTTGCCCATCGAGATCGTCGCGGTCGGTCACAACGACGAAGGTAAAGTTGTTACCGAGTTTGCGCAAGACCTTTCGCGACAAAAAGATCATTGATACGACTTTCGCTTGTCATTTCGAACGAAGTGAGAAATCTCGTGATTGCGGTCGAGATTTCTCGCAAAAACTGCTCGAAATGACACTGGAGAGCGAAAGTCCTGATTGAGTAACTTTTGCCGCTCCCTTGGGTGTGCCAGAACACGCCAAGCCGTACGCGATTCTCACCGATTTGTTCGACGGCGGCAATGGCATCGTTCACACCATGATATTGATGGTTGCGCGCGACGAGTTTGCGCGATCCACCCTTGATCTCTTCATAGAGGATGAAGTTCTCGACGATGTCGAGCAGCCGTGTCCGTTCGCAGGTCCCGCGCAGCATCGTCTCGAGTGAGACAGCACCCTGTTCTTCGGCGCTGCCGATTTTTTTCCATTCGACAAAGTGCTCCCATTCGGCGGTGATACTACCGATACGGCTGTCTCTGCCATTCGAGAGGATGATAAGCGCGTTGTACCAAAAGAGTTGGGGAATTGTGGTCTTATAGTCGCGCAGGTTGTCGTCGAAGGCGTCTTTGACGTTTTTCTGTGCTGCTTTGAGTTCGATGAAGACGAGAGGAATACCGTTCACAAAACCGACCAGATCGGTGCGGCGTTTGTACATCTCGCCTGTTACCCAGAGTTGGAACGCGAGGATATAGTCGTTGTTGGTGTCATCGTCCCAATCAATCACACGAACGGTCTCGGTCGTCTCTTGGTCATCTTCGCCGCGCACGGAAACCTTGACGCCGTTCTTGAGAAGTTGATACACATCACGATTCGCGGCGGCGGGTGTCAGCGTACTGCGGTCGCGGGTCAGTTCTTCAATCGCGGCATTGATGGCATCAGGCGGCACGCCATCGTTCAATTTTTCCAGCGCGGCGCGCAGACGCGCAACGAGGACGACCTCGGTGGAGGTTTCACGACCGAGGAAACTGTTGGGGAATGCCTCATCATAGCAGTTGGCGGTCTCCCATTTCAACTGCTTGAACAACGCGATGGCGGGTTGTTCGACAAGCGTGTCTTCGGTGTAGTCCGTGGACGACATTGTCTTTAGGTTCCTGATCCAAAGAGCATTTGACTTGTGCTTTGAATTCGATATAATCTCTGCAGACTCGTCTGCCAAGTGTAGAAGGAGATCTTTCGTCGTCTTTTCCGACGACGATTGCACGCACAGACAGCTCGTCTACCAAGCGTAGATGGAGTAACGATGCCGCCTACAATCAGGCGGCATCAGCATTTGATGCCGTGATTCTTCAATCCTCTACCTTGCCTGAAATCAATTTGGGCAGACGCAGATCGCGCCTTTGACGGCGTAGAGACGTTTCGCCGAAACGTCTCTACCATCGTCGCCAAACATTTCGCAATCACCTACATCCGCAACCCAGCGGGGTTATCCTTGTCCTTTTCCCAATTCGCAGGGTTGTTGATGCTGTACATGCGAATCGCGGTCAACGCGCGTTCGTTCCAGATGATTTCATCCCAGAATCGTTCTTGCCAGTCGAATCCTTCAAAGCCTTCTGCCGAAATTCGTTTGGTGCAAATGGATTTGATTTGCCCGATGATTGCACCAACGGATCGCGGTTTCAAGCGCGAGGGGTTCGTAGAGACGTTTCGGTGAAACGTCTCTTGTTGTTCCACCGAGACGTTCTGGCGGAACTTCTCTACCGCATCCGTAATTACAATGATCCCGTGAATGTGGTTCGGCATCACGATCCATTCATCCATTTGGACGGATGGGCGCACCTTTGGCGTATTTTGCCATTCTTCTGCAACGATTTCGCCGATGCGTGACAGATGCATTTCACCATTGACCACATCGCCAAAAAGACATTCACGATTGCGCGTGCAAATGGTGACGAAATACATTCCTGCCGATGAATAATCCCATCCTTTCAACCGCGTGGATTCGATGCGATATTTGTTCTTGAACAGGGTCATCGGGATTCCCTCTATTAGGATTGCTGCGCAAAGACATTCCGTGATAGAGACGTTTCGGTGAAACGTCTCGGTTGAGGAGACGTGTCATC
>Ga0315289_10008500_pt1 | contig 14836 bp, 9 predicted proteins | sample YL17G11_40_MG_FD_203452 | JGI IMG/M metagenome (GOLD analysis project Ga0315289, IMG submission 203452) | Sediment microbial communities from Yellowstone Lake, YNP, Wyoming, USA - YL17G11_40 | ecosystem: Environmental > Aquatic > Freshwater > Lake > Sediment | place: USA: Wyoming | collected...
TGGTAACCGCCGCCGAACCGCCTAGTCCGCCGTTCGGAGGCGGTGCGCCCTCTCCCGGCGTACTCGTCCGCCCGGGCGATAACGCGGTGGACGTGATCATCAACGGCGAACTCTTCACCCGCTATGTCTTCGCCGGCGCGGCGAAGCCCTACTGCTGGCGCCTCATCGGCCCCACCGGCACACCCGTCACCCGCGCTTACCCCATGGAGACCGTCGCCGGCGAAGCGGAAGACCACCCACACCAGAAGTCAATGTGGTTCACCCACGGCGACGTCAACGACGTGGACTTCTGGGGCGAGGGCGAGGAGTCCGGCACGCAGGTGCACCGCGCTTTTGAGATTCTCGAGAGCGGCCCCCTCTTCGGCACCATCCGCGCCCGCAATGACTGGCTCGGCCCCGACGGCAAGAAGATCTGCGAAGACGTGCGCGAACTGCGCTTCTACAACGTGCCCGGCGTCCGCCTCTTCGACTTCGAGATCACCGTGCTCGCCACTGAAGGCCCCGTCACTTTCGGCGACACCAAGGAAGGCACCTTCGGCTTCCGCGTGGCGCAGACGATGACCGTGGACGGCGGCCAAGGCCACATCGAGAACTCCCGCGGTGATCGCGACGGCGAAACCTGGGGCAAGGCGGCAGAGTGGTGCGACTACTACGGGCCGGTCGAGGGCGAGACCGCCGGCATCGCGGTCATGGATCACCCTCAGAACCTGCGCCACCCGACCTATTGGCACGTGCGCACCTACGGCCTCTTCGCGGCGAACCCGTTCGGCCTGTCGTACTTCGTCGGCGAGGGCAATGACGGCTCCTACACGGTGCCCGCGGGCGGCAGCCTCACCTTGCGCTATCGCGTGATGATCCACCGCGGCAGCACCGCCGAGGCCGGCGTCGCCCAAGCCTACGCCGCCTACACCCAACCGCCTGCAATCACCCTCTCCCCCTCCCCGTAGGGGCGACCCGCCGGGTCGCCCAGTGTCCTGTAGGAGCCCGCCTCAGGCGGGCCGCGATCGCTCTCTCGGGGCGACTCACCGAGTCGCCCCTACGGCCGGGGCCCCACAGCGTCGGGACCCCTACGTCCCACTCTCCGCCGGCTCACGCGACCGCCTCCCCGGCCCGCTTGACACACCCCCGCCGGCTGGGCCACTCTGGCCCAAACTCCAGGCTGAGCGGGGGAACGCAGGATGCATCACTTCGGCACCATAGATGCCATCGTGGTGGCGGTGTACCTGGTCGGAATCGCCGCTCTGGGCATCGTCCAGGCGGTCAAGATAAGAAGTTCCGGGGACTACTTCGCGGGGGGGCGCAAGTTCGGCAAATGGCTCATGGTGATGCACGCCCTGGGCACGGGGACGCACGCGGACGACCCGGTTGGCGTCGCCGGCGCTTGCTACAAGTGGGGTCTGCCGGGCATCTGGTACACCTACGGTTATCTCTTCGTCACCCCCTTCTACTGGATTATTGCGCCCTTCTTTAGGCGCTCGCGCTACATCACCACCGCGGATTTCTTCGAGGCGCGGTTCGGGCGGGGGCTGGGGCTGCTCTACGCCGTAATGGGCATCCTCATCTTCTCCATCAACACCGGCACGCTGCTCAAGGGAACGGGCACCATCGTCTCCTCCGTCACCCAGGGCACCGTCTCGGAGTGGACCGCGATTCTGGTGATGACCGTAGTGTTCGTCGGCTATGGCTTTGCAGGCGGACTAATAGCAACCGTGATTACCGAATCGGTGCAAGGCGTGCTGATCGTGGTAATGTCGTTGATCTTGGTGCCCTTCGGGCTGTTAGCCATTGGCGGGTTCCGCGGTCTGCACCAGTTAGTATCCGCCGGCATGTTCACCCTTCACGCCCCCAGCGAGATCACCATCCCTTGGATCATCGTCACCTCGTTCATGATGCTCATAGGGATTGTCTCCCAGCCGCATATCATGGAGGTCTGCTCCACCGGCAAGACCGAGTTTGAGGGCCGCGTGGGCTTCACTTACGGCAACTTCATCAAGCGCTTCTGCGCCATGGGCTGGGCCTTCACCGGGCTCATCGTGGTGGCCATGGTGGCAACCCACCAGTTGCCCGGACTGGAGAAGCGCGAAGAGGCATTCGGAACGGCCATCCGGGTCCTACTTCCGCAAGGCATGACCGGCCTGATGTTCGCCGCCGTCCTGGCGGCCCAGATGTCCACCCTCAGCGCCTTTATGGTCGCCGGCTCTGCCCTTCTCTCGCGTAACATCTACGCCCGCTACCTAGAGCCTGGCGCTAGCGACCAGCAAGTCCTGGCGGTAGGGCGCTGGGGGGGACTGTTGGTTCCCGCGCTTGGACTCGCCTTCGCGTTCATGGTGACGGGAGTGGCCGAGGGGCTGACCATCTTTTGGGCGGTGAGCAGTTTCACGGGCGTGTTCATGTGGTTCGGCGTGCTCTGGAAGCGCACCAACGCCCTCGGTGCTTGGATCTCCTGCGGGCTCATGACGGTCATCTGGCTCTGGCTCGGTCCTATTCCCGTGGAGTTGCACAACAAGGGGCTGCTCACCTTGGTATGGTGGTTAGGCCACTTCGGCGAGAAAGGACAACTCCCGCTCCTCGTGCTTTCGTACTTGCCAGTAGGGATTGTGGTCTTGGTAGCCGGGAGCCTGTTGGGAAAACGGACTGATTCTGAGGCGCTCAGACAGTTCTACCTGCTCATCAAGACGCCCGTGGGCCGCGAGGAGGAATTGGCCAAGCAGGGCGTCAACGTCGTCTACGCCGGCAGCACCGAGCCCCATCCCTGGGAGATCAAGCACCCGGTCGGCGTCAACGTCGGCGGCTTCCTCATCGGCCTGGTGTTGTCGCTCGTGATTCTGGGCATAATCTGGGGGCTCGCCCAGATAGGCAAGTAGCCGCGCGCGCCGCCGCGGGCATAGCGGCCCCCCTAGCCCAGTTCGCTTTCGACCTCCGGCACCGCCGCCGCCACCTCGGCGCACATGCGCTCGAATGCTTTCTGCCGCAGGCCGAATCTCTCCAGTGCCGCGTGCGGCGAGAGCAGGTTCATCCCCTCGAACCCCACTCCGCAGCCCACCATCTTCGCCACCAGGTTGCACACCTGCACCGCCGCGCACACCGGATTGTCCGCCGCCTCAGGATGGTGATGCTGCTCGATCGCCAGCGCGAGGGCCTTCCCCAGCCGCCACCGCTCCGCAATGCTCGCGCCCAGTTCCGCGTGCCCGAAGCCGAGCGTCTGCGCCTCCGCCTCCGCATACGTGGTCTCCCCCGGCACCACGCGCCGCCAGATCGCATCCAGCGTTCCCGGGTCAAGATGGCGCGCCAGCACCAACTTGCCGATGTCGTGCAGCAGCGCCGCGGTGAAGGTGAGCGCCGGTAGCCTGTGCCCCGTGCGGGTGCTCAAGATGTCGGTAGCCAGCGCCGCGGTCGCGGAATGTCGCCACAGTTCCCTCTCGCCAAAGCCGTACGAAGGCAGCGCCTCGGACATCGGGCTCCGAACCCACAGCGCCAGCGCCAGTCCCAGCACCTTCCCGGCCCCGAGCCGCATGAGCGCCTCCCCGACCGTCTCGATCGGCGTGCTGGGCGCCGACTCCGCCGAGTTCGCATGCCGCAGTATGGTCGCCGTCAGCGCCTGATCGTACCGGATTCCCCTGATCGCTTCCTTCAGATCCGCTCGGGGGTTGAGAATCACCTCCGCCAGCAGGTTGGCGGCCAAGGGCAACGGCCCCAGTTCGTGAATCTCACCGGCCAGTTGCTCTACGCTGACCATAACTCTTGGCACCCCTCGGAAGTGGTAAGACTCGCGCGTCCCGACCCAACGTCCAGGCTCAGCGCGCTAGGCGTATATCCGCCTACGCGCTCGGCCACAACGCGCACCCCCGCACTCTCCAGCGCCTGGCGAGCCGCCAAGCAGTTGCGCCTGCCCACCGCGAACTCGGAGCCCTCGCCCGGCCCCTCCACCCCGCCCGCCAATGTGGCCTCAAGCCTCGACGCGCCCGCGCCCAGGCGCTTGGCCTCCTCCAGCAGGCGGGCGACCCCCGTGTCGCAGAAGAGTAATGGGTTCTCCGTCTCCTCCGACTGCGTGACCATCGAAGACGGCAAGATGAAGTGCAGCACACCCCCCACTCCCGCCCGGGCGTCATGCACTGCCACCGCCACGCCTGAGCCCAACAGCCCTGTCTCAATCTTCCTCCCGCGCCTGTTGGAGACCGCCATCTCCCCTGCGCCTACCCGCATCCTCATCACAACATCAGCCCGCTTTCGTCCTGTGCGTGGCGCGGCCCGCTCTCTCGCCTGCGCGCAGCCCGCCTGCCGCGTGCGGCGCCCGCCCCGCTTGCGGCCAGGCCCTGCCGCTGTTCGACTCTCCACCCTCGTTATCGAGAGCCCCAGCCGCAGCATTAAGCCCCCTTGCACCCCCGCACCTCCCTGCCGTCGCCCATATGTGCCCGTAACTCAGACCTTTAGGTTTGACCCCGCTCTCCCGTAACTCACAGCCTTAGGTCTGACGCCCTCTCTCGTAACTCAAATCTCGAGGTTTGACCCGCCTGCCCGGCCAGGGGTGGTGGTGCGCTGAGCATATCCAGGCCAAAGCCTTGAGTTGCGGCTGGTCCTCGCGCCCCGCCCGGCGTAGGGGCCGATCCCTACCTGTCCGCCCCGCCGTTGGCGGGGCTCCTACCTGGCGACCCCGCCAGGCGTCGCGGCCCGCCCCTACCGAACCACGCGAATCGTGTCCTCGGCCTACGGGCGTATGCAATATGCCCCTACGGAACCACGGCGGGACGGTTGTGGCCGTTTTACTCCGGCGCGCCCAGATCCGCGGTGCTGTCCTTCTTGCCCGCCTCGGCGGGCTTGCGCGGACGGCCCGCGAACAGGCGCATGTACTCCTTGACCTTCTCCTTGACGCGGTCGCGGCCGGGCGCGCCCAGTTTGCGGAAGTCCTTCTCGGAGGGCTTCTGCTGATGGGCCCCCACGAATCCGTCAATGAACGCAATCGAGAGAATCGTGGCCACGTTGACCTTGCTCACGCCGCCGGTCTTGATGGCGTCCAGCAGCGTGCCCTCGCCCGCCACGAGTTTGATCCCCTTCTCTTGCGCGTCCTGAGGCGACATCAGTATGCCCGAGGAGCCGTGCGACACCAGGGGCAGCCGAGTCCTCTCCTGAATCGCCACCAGCCTGTCCACCCGCACCGGCCAGATGTCGTCCCAAACGCCGTGAATGGAGCCGAAGGCCGCCGCGAGAAAGTCAATGCCCGTCTGCTCCACAAATCGCTCCACGTCCTCGGGCTTGGCCATCAGTTTGTCGACCGACTCCCCGGCCTTCTCGCGCATTATCTTCACCGACTCCGGTGCGGACAGGCCGCGCAGATGCGCGATACCGTTGGAGTCGAAGTAGTCCTCAATCTTGGGGATCTTCCCCAACTCGGCCTCGACCGGCACGCCCTGCGCATGACACATCTGCACTACCTGCCGGGTCAGTTTGACGTTCTTTTCCATGGGCAGCGAGGAGCCGTCGAAGAGCGCCGCGGTGAAGCCGTTGTCCAGCGCCTTCTGCACCTCGCCGATCTCGGTGGCGTGGTCCAGGTTGAGCGCGACGCGCACCTTGCTTTCCCCCGACGCGATCTTGACCATTCCCGCACCCAGGGCCCAGCCCGCGTACTTGCTTGCCCCCGGGCTCAACTGAATGATCAGGTCCACCGGCTTGCCCAGTTCCTGCGTCATCTCCTCGGCCGCCCACACGAACGCCTGCACCATTTCCATGTTGTTGGCGTTGAACGCCCCCACCGCGCGCCCCTCTGCCAGCGCGGGCTTAAGCAACTCTCTCTCGTCAACTAGCGGCATCGCTGCGCCTCCTTACCACGACCAACGCAATCACAACCCTCTTGATTATCACAACTGCGCCGCCGGCGACAACAGGGGCGCCTGCACACCGGAGCGCACCCGGGGCCGGGGTTGACCGCCAGCGGCCCCTTGAGGAGGCGCTGGCCATCACGGAGAAGATTCGCAAGATTGTGGCCGGCTTCGGCGCGTGAGGGTACGTTAAGGAACTAGAAGCCCCAGAAAACCCAGCGGGGCGACCTGCCACCGTACCCCCGGCGGTCGCCCCGCATTGTTGATACCTCCCCTTATATACAAGACGCCATTCAGCGCCTGCAGGTTGTATGGCATTTTCCAGCGCGCTTGCGCGACCCCCCCCTCGCCCTACCGCGCTTCCAGCGAGAGCGTCACCGCGCAATACCCCAGGGGGGGAATGCTCAGCCGCACGCCGCCCTCAGTCAGCTCCGCCGTCCCCCCCTCGCTCGCCTCGATAGCGTGCACGCGGTAAGGCACGCCCACAACCCACTCCACCGGCTCTTCCTCCGTGCTCAGCGCCACCAGCAGCGCCTGGTCGCCGAGCAGGAAGAGGGCAAACTGCCCGGGATCCGCCGTGGCAGGCGCCTCGAGCAGATAGTCGGCCCGCGCCCCCTTGAGAAAGAACTCCTCGAAGCGAGCCAGCACCGCCGCCGCCTCCGAGGCGCCCCACAGTCCCCCTCCGTCGAGCATCTGCCAGTACCAGATCATCAGCCCGCCCCGCCCTCCGCCGTCGAGAAACTCGCCCAATAGCCAGACCGCCCAGCGCCGCGGATCGGGATTCCTCCCCTCCCACACGTTGAAGTTCTCCCGGTACATCACCCCCGGAACGTACGGTATCCCGCCGATAGCGGAAGTCGTCATAGCGGCGTCGCCGTATCTCGGCGCGTAGCCGGTCGAGGCGAGGTCGCAGGCGCTCGCCATGCGCCGCCAGTCAACGCTGTAGTGGCGCATGGTGTAGCCGGCCAAGTCGCCGGTCCGCTGCGGCCCGCTGTAGACCAGCGACAGCGCCTGGGGAGACGCTACGGCCAACTCCGAGCGCTCCGTTTCCGCTATGCCGCTGCTCTGCCAGCAGCGGAAGTTCACCCACTGCTCGCCGTACCGCTTGAGTATCTCCTCTCCGGAGGGCGGGGGGCCGGCCTGCCCAAGGCGCTGCCAGAAGTCGTTCCTGCAACGCGCGCAGAAGCACAACGCCTCGGCCGACTCCTCGAGGTCCACGAGCACACCGTCGTAGCGCGCGGGCGCCAAGGAGGCGAGATACGCTCGCAGCGCCTGCCGGAGCGCCTCATCCGGCTCGGCCAGAGCCGAACGGCATACTCTATTGGGTAGCGGCTTCCCCCCCGGGCCCAGCGCCTGCGCCTCCGGGTGCGTCTCGAGATATCCGGCGGCAAAGTCGCCCTCGTTGAGCCGGAAGATCGCCTTGCCGCCTGCCGCGCGGAAGCCGCTTACCAGCGCGCTTTCCGCGGACCAGTTGCCCATGACGATGATCAGGTTGAACCCGGCTGCAAGCGCGTTCTCCAAGGCAGCCTGCCGCAACGCCTCACTCTCATAGTCCAAGTAGCAGCAAACGGCCGTCGTCAGCCCCGCCGGCCTTTGCCCGCGCAGCGCGGGCAGCATCTCCACCGCCACGCTCTCCCGCGAGCCCGGCAACTCCGCCCCGTCCGCCTCCGCGCTCATCTCAAACGCGAACTGCTCTCCGGCCATCGCCTCTGCACTGCGGGAGCGCGCCTCAGGCGGGCCGCGATGCCGTAGGGGCGTATGGCCATACGCCCCTACCCTGGCGGCGCCGCCAGGCGTCGAGGCGTAGGGGCGACCCGCCGGGTCGCCCGTGCCAGGCTCCGCGCTCGCCCTCACTAACACCGCCGCCCTCACCGCCTCAGGCGCCCCCGTCACCGCCTCAGGCGCAAACTCCATCCGATATCGCCGCCAGCATTGCCCCTCGCTCTCGAACTGCTCTTGCTGCACGCTCGTCGGCACTGCCAACGGCGCCGGCATCACGGCGAAATCCCTCGACCGCCCACAATCAACCACCTCGAACGCCGCCGGCATCTCCAGAACCAGGCAGTAGCGGTCTATCTGGCCCGCCTCGCCATTCGCCTGCGCGACCGCCGGCCCCGGCTTGGGCAGCACCGGATAGATCATCTGCGCCGACCCCTCGGGAAAGTACAGGCGCGTCACATTGGGCCAGAAAGCCCCCACCGCGGCGGCAGCAGCCAGCCAGAGAATCGAGGGCATCCCACACCTCCCGCCAGATGAAAACACGTAGCGTCGGCGACACTCCTATCCTCCCAGCGCTCCCTTGCCCCAACGTGTTCAAGGCCCGCCAACGCATCGCCGCGTCACCAGTTGACCAGCGCCCACCACGGGAATACAGTGCGCCTGCGGTCGCGCGCCGGAACGCAAGGAAGAACGCCGCAGTGGGACAACTGGAACTTCCCTTCTCTGAGCCTGATGCCGAAGCGGTCGAGTGGGTCGTCCTCGCCCGCCAGCCCGGCGCAGCGGCAAAACAAGCGCTCGTGGCGGAGTTGGCGCGCGCTTTGGGCCTCCATCCCATCGTCGCCAAAGTCCTCGTCAACCGCGGATGCCGCTCATTGGAGGAGGCCCGCACCTTCCTCGAGCCCACCCTCGACCGCCTCCACGACCCCATGCTGATGCTCGGCATGGAGCAGGCCCTGGAGCGCATCCTCCGCGCCATCCGCGCTCGCGAAGAGATCCTGGTGCACGGGGACTACGACGTTGATGGCGTGGGCGCGACGGCGCTCCTGCGCACCATGCTGGAGCGGCTGGGCGCGCGCGTGCGCACCTACATCCCCCATCGCCTCGAGGAAGGCTACGGGCTGAGCCTCCGATGTGTGCGGGAGGCCGCCGGCCAGGGTGTCTCGCTGCTTATCACCGTTGACTGCGGCGTGCGCGACGAGGAGCAGATTGCCGAGGCCCTGCGCCTGGGCATGGCCGTGGTGGTCACCGACCATCACCTCCCCGGCGACCACCTCCCGCCCGCCCACGCCGTCCTCTGCCCCAAGTGGCACCAATGCCGATACCCGTTCCAGGATCTCGCAGGCGTCGGCGTGGTCTACAAGTTGGCCCAGGCCTTGTCCCTAGCCGCGGGTGCGGGCGACCTGCGCGACTCCAAGGAGTTCCTCGACCTGGTCGCGCTCGGCACCGTCGCCGACTCCGTGCCCCTGCTGGACGAGAACCGCATTCTGGTCACCGAGGGGCTCGCCGCGCTGGGCGAGACGGCCAGGCCCGGCCTGCGCGCCCTCATGGACCTCGCCGACGTCGAGCCGCCCGTGACCACCCGCGACATCGGCTTCCGCCTCGGCCCCCGGCTGAACGCGGCCGGCCGCCTCGAGCACGCGCAGACCGCGCTCGACCTGCTCCTGTGCGCCGACGCCGCCAGCGCGCGTGACCTGGCGGCCAAACTCCACGCCGCCAACAACGCCCGCCGCCACCATCAGGAGAGGGTCTTACGCGAGGCCTGGTTCCAGTGCGAGAACGAGCGCGACCTGGAACGAGAGAAGGTCGTCACCCTCTGGGGCGCCGGCTGGCACGAGGGCGTTATCGGTGTCGTGGCCGCGCGCGTCTCGGAGCGCACCGGGCGGCCGGCCGTGCTCATCTCCATCCGCGGCGACGCCGCCCGCGGCTCCGCCCGCAGCATCGGCAACTTCGACATCGTCGCCGCCCTCTCCCACTGCGACGACCTGCTGCGCCAGTACGGCGGTCACGCCATGGCGGCCGGGCTCCAGTTGAACCCCCTGCATCTGGAGCAACTCAGAGAGCGCCTCAACGCCGTCGCCGACAAGACGCTCACTCCGGCCGACCTGCGCCCCAGCCTGACCGTTGACGCCGAGTTGAGCCCCTCTGAAGTGACCATGGAATTGGCGGAGCAGTTGCAGCGCCTGGGGCCGTTTGGCGAGGCCAACCCCGAGCCGCTCTTCTGCTCCGGTCCGCTGTTCATCCGCGACATGCGCCGCATGGGCTCTGACCGCACCCACCTCGCCTTCCAAGCCGCGGAGAACCGGGAGGGGCCGTGGATGGACTGCGTCGGCTTTGGGCTCGGCCAGTTGGGCGAGGCCTTGGAGCAGGCCGGCCGCGCCTCCCTCTGTTTCACTGTAGGCGTAGACACCTGGAACGGCCTGCGCCGCGTCCGCCTCTTCGTGCGCGACGCCAAGCCCTGCCCCGCCGTTGGCGGGGTCTGCCTCAGGCACGACTTGCGCTAGCCCTCCGCAAGCGCACCCGGCCGCCTTCTTTGACAGCCAGGCCGGTCCTCTGGCAATAATCTACCGGCCGCTCACCGCACCGGCGCACGGCCATGGGTTACAGCGGCAGGCAGGCGAACCTTCATCTTGGAGGAGCAAAGCAATGAAGGAAGAAGTCTTGCTGATGATCCCTGGGCCCACCAACGTCCCTCACCGCGTCCTCCGGGCGCTCAGCAAGCCCATGGTGGGGCACCGCAGCGATGACTTCCACCGCTGCTTCGACGAAGTCACCGCCGGCCTCAAAGACGTCTTCCGCACCAAGAACGAAACCTACGTCTTTGCCGCCTCCGGCACCGGGGCGATGGAAGCCGCCCTCGCCAACACCATCTCGCCCGGCGGCCCCGTCCTCTGCGTCAGCAACGGCGTCTTCGGCGACCGCTTCGCCAAGATCGCCAAGGCCTACGGCTTCGACGTCACCCCGCTGTCCTTCCCGCCGGGAGTGGGTGCCGATCCCGACTCGCTCAAGAAAGCGCTGGGCGAGAAGAGGTTCAAGGCCGTCACCATGCAGCACAACGAGACCTCCACGGGCGTGCTCAACGATCTCCAGGCCCTCGCGGCCGTGGTGCGCGCGACGGACGCCCTCCTCATTGTGGACGCCATCAGCGGCGTCCTCTCCGCTCCCCTCGAGACCGACGCCTGGGGCATAGACCTCCTCATCGCCGGCTCGCAGAAGGCCTTCATGCTCCCTCCAGGCCTCGCCTTCCTCTCCGTTTCGGAGCGCGCCTGGAAAGCCGTGGAGACCTGCAAGTCCCCCTCCTTCTACTTCAACCTGCCCGCCATGCGCACCGCCGCCGAGAAGAGCGAAACCGCCTACACTCCCGCGCTCAACCTCTTCTTCGGCCTGCAAGAGGCGCTCGAGGTCATTACGGAGGAGGGCATCGAGGCCTCCATAGCCCGCCACGGCAAACTGCGCGACGCGGTGCGCGCCGGCGTGCGCGCGCTCGGCCTGACGCTGCTCGCCGAGGACTGGTGCGCCTCGCGCTCGGTCACCGCTATCAAGGCGCCCGCGGGAATAGACGAGGCCAAGATGCGCAAGTGGGTTAGGCAGCAGTACTCCATACTCATGACCGGCGGCCAAGGAGCCTTGCGCGGCGAGATCTTCCGCATCGGCCACCTCGGCTACGTCTTCGAGCCCGACGTCATCGCCACCATGGCTGCCCTCGAGCGCGGGCTGGCCAACGCCGGCTATCCGGTAGAGCCCGGCAAAGCCGTCGTCGCCGCGCAGCAGGTCTTCGCGCAAGCCTAACGGGTGAGGCACAATGAAAATCCTCGTCAGCGATAAGATGGCGGAAGAAGGGCTGGACATCCTGCGCCCCCACTTCGAGGTGGTCGTCAAGACCGGCCTGAGCGAAGCCGAGTTGGTGCAGGAGATTCCCTCCTATAGCGCCTTGATGGTGCGCAGCGCCACCAAGGTCACCGCGCCCGTCATTGAGGCGGGCAAGAACCTCAAGGTTATTGCGCGCGCCGGCGTCGGCGTGGACAACGTCGACCTGGAGGCCGCCACCCATCGGGGCATCGTCGTCGTCAACTCCCCCGGCGGCAACACCATCGCCGCCTGCGAACACACCATCGCCATGATGCTGGCCCTCGCCCGCCGCATCGCCCCCGCTAATGCCTCCATCCGCGAAGGCAAGTGGGACCGCGGCAAGTTCATGGGCGTCGAGGTCTACGGCAAGACCCTGGGCATCATCGGCGTCGGCAAGATCGGCGCTGAGGTCGCCAAGCGCGCCCACGCCCTAGGCATGGACGTCCTCGGCCACGACCCGTACCTCACCGAGGAAACCGCCGAGCGCGGCGGCGTCCGCCTCGTCCCCCTCGAGGAACTCCTGCGCTGCTCCGATTACGTCACTCTGCACTGCCCGCACAGCCCTGAGACCCATCACCTGCTCGACCAGGCGCGTTTGCACCTGATGAAGAAGGGCGTGCGTGTAGTCAACGTCGCGCGGGGGGGGATAGTGGACGAGGCCGCCCTGGTCAAGGCCCTCGACGAGGGCCACCTCGCTGGCGCCGCCATAGATGTCTTCGCCAAGGAGCCGCCCGAGGATTGGGCCCTCGCTCGGCACGAGAAAGTCCTGGCCACGCCTCACCTGGGCGCCTCCACCGAAGAGGCGCAGACCAACGTGGCCATTGACGTCGCCGAGCAGGTCGTGGACATCCTGCAGGACCGGCCCGCCCGCAGCGCCGTCAACATGCCCGCCATCGCCGCCGAAGTGCTGGAGCAGTTCGGCCCTTATCTGAACCTGGCCATCCAGGTGGGCCTGCTCCTCGGCCAGGTCGTCGAGGGCGCGCCGCAGTCGCTGCACCTCGAGTACTCCGGCGAGATCTCCGGCGACGTCATCCGCGAGCCCATCAGCCGCTCCGTGCTCATGGGCCTGCTGCGCCCGGCGCTGGGCGACTCCGCCAACGTGGTGAACGCCCCGGTCCTGGCCAAGGCGCGCGGGCTCGAGGTCTCCGAAACCGTCCATGCCTCCGCCCGCGACTACGCCTCCCTGCTGACTGCGACTGTGGGCACCGCCCAAGGCTCCCAGACCGTCTCCGCCACCGTCTTCGCCCGCAACGAGCCCCGCATCGTGCAACTCGAGGGCTACCGCATAGACATGATCCCCTCCGGCGACTTCGTGCTCATCTACCACCGCGACCGCCCCGGCCTCATCGGCCAGGTCGGCACCATCACCGGCGCCCACGGCATCAACATCGCCGGCATGTTGGTCGGCCGCGAGGCCGCCCGCGGGCGCGCCCTCATGGTGCTGCAAGTGGACGACAAGGTGCCGCCGGACGCGCTGCGCCAGATTGAACAAGTCGGCGACGTCTACGCCACTAAGGTCGTCCGCCTCTAGGGGCTGCTGTTGCGGATACTGCTCACCAATGACGACGGCGTCAGCGCGCGAGGACTGGTGGCCCTTGCCGAGCGGCTGCGCGATGTGGGCGAGGTCATTGTCGTAGCCCCCGAGCGCCAGCAGAGCGCCACCTCCCACTCCGCCACCCTCCATAAGCCCATCCGCGTCCACCCAGCCCACGTCGCCGAAGGCGTCACTGCTTACGCCTGCTCCGGCACGCCCTCGGACTGCGTCGCCCTCGGCCTGGCCAACCTGGCGCCCGGGCCGGTGAACCTAATCGTCGCCGGCATCAATCACGGGCGCAACCTCGGCATGGACGTCACCTACTCCGGCACCGCCATGGCCGCCCTCGAGGGCTGCATCAAAGGCGTGCCCTCCTTCGCCATCTCCGTTGGTCCCACCGAAGGCAAGGCGACCCAGGAACTCGAGGTGGAGGCCGCCGTCGAGTTCGCCCAGTGGCTCTGCCTGTGGCTCGCGGCTCATCCTCTGCCGCCGGGCATCTTCCTGAACGTCAACGTGCCCGCCCTCCCGCCGGACCAGATCCGCGGCCTCATGGTCACTCGCCTCGGCCGCCTGCGCTACGAGGACACGCTCGAGCGCCGCCTGGACCCCTGGGGGCGGCCCTACTTCTGGCGCGGCCTGCTGCTCAAGGAGCAGAAGGAAGAGGCCGACACCGACGAATACGCCCTAGACCACGATTTCATCTCCGTGACCCCGCTGCGCGCCGACCTAACCGCAACCGCAGTGTTCGCCGAACTCAACCAACTGAACCTGGCGCAGCAATGGGCCCAGCGCCGGACGACATGAGCGCCGGCCCCCCCCGCTTGCGGCCCTTGCGCGCGGTGCGCTACGCTCCGGCGCTCGCCGACCAACTGCCCCGCCTCCTTGCCCCCCCCTACGACCTCATCAGCCCGCCGCAGCAGGCCGAACTCTACCACGCCCACTCGCACAACATCGTCCGCCTCATCCTAGGCAAGGAATGCCCCGGCGACAGCCCCCGCGACAACCGCTGCCTGCGCGCCGCCCGCTCCCTCCAGCAATGGCTCGCCGAAGGCATCCTGGCTCAGGACTCTCAGCCCGCGCTCTACCTCTACTGCGTCGAATACCAGAGCGAGCAAGGCGAGCGGCGCCGCGCCGAGGGCTTGCTCGCCATGCTCCGCCTGAGCACTCCCGACGCGCCCGTGCTGCCGCACGAGTCCATTCGGCCGGCGCCCGTCGAGTACATCCTCGAACTCACCAAGCGCACCGGCGCGCAGCTCAGCCCCGTGATGACCGTCTATCAAGACTCGGATCACCAGGTGCGCCAGACCCTTAGCGAGATTGATTGGGGCGCTCCCCTCACCGACACCACCCTCGGCCGCGAGCGCCACTTGCTCTACGCCTGCGCCGACCCCGTCAAGCTCGCCGACCTCGATCACGCCCTGGGCAAGCAGCCTATTCTCATCGCCGACGGCCACCACCGCTACCAGGCGGCGCAAGTGTACCGCGATTGGATGGCCCACCACGGCGGCGAGCCCGACGGCCGCCACAACTACATTCTCACCTGGCTCCAGCCCATCGGGGGGGGCCTGTCCATCTGGCCTACCCATCGCGTCGTCCGCCTGCGCGACCTCTCGCCGGAGGAAGCGTTGGCGCGAATCCAGGGGCTGTGCGAGCTGGAGCGCCTGGCGGGCGTGACCTCGTGGCGCGAGGCGGCGCAGCCGTTGCACTCAGGCGCCGTGCCGCCCGTCGGCCCCCGCTTCGTTGCCCTCTATGGGCCCCCTTGCGAGGCCGCGGTGCTCACCGCCACGCCGCGCGCGGCCGAGGAACTCGAGCGCCTAACCGTTCACCCCGAGTGGCGGCAACTCGACGTCGTGATGCTCGAGGAAGTGCTGCTGCGCGGCGCACTCGGCCTGGCCAGGGAGGACATCACCTATCATCACGACCC
>Ga0315289_10008502_pt1 | contig 14836 bp, 18 predicted proteins | sample YL17G11_40_MG_FD_203452 | JGI IMG/M metagenome (GOLD analysis project Ga0315289, IMG submission 203452) | Sediment microbial communities from Yellowstone Lake, YNP, Wyoming, USA - YL17G11_40 | ecosystem: Environmental > Aquatic > Freshwater > Lake > Sediment | place: USA: Wyoming | collected...
TCAGAGTAAAACAGATGAGACTGTATACTCTTGATGGGAAATATATTAAGGAAACACAAGAGTTACCAGATGGCTTTACTGGTTGTGTCCATTATGGACATAAAATTCAACCAGACAAGGCCTGGTTTATTAATGGAGAATTTGGCCGGGCTGATGGTGGGCCAAACTGTGTTTATGGGGATGGCGAGCAACGATGATATAAAGGAAGCGCTCGTCCAGCATTACATCGCCTCGGCGGCCCAGCAAGGATACTTCCACGAAGTAACCACGAATCATATTATATTGATGGGAAACAAGTTACCAAAGAATCCCACGATTTTCTTGTAAACATTCTCAGACTAAAAAACGTGCTGCCATGATATTCAAATGTTATACCTACACTGGAGAGTTAGTCCATCAATCTACTGTCAGTATAAGTCCGCCAGAAAAGTTTACTGGTTTTTGTGTTGACCAAAGTGAAGTTGCCGGAAACATCAGTTGGTGGCTTAATGGTCAACTACATAATTTTACTGGGCCTGCTCTGGTGTTTGACGATGGAGAAGAATTTTGGTATGTTTACGGAAAGTGTGTTAGCAAAGAACATTGTGAGATTCTATACAAACTCTGCCAATTAAAAGGAATAGAAAAAATCCCTTGACAGCTTATTCCTAATATGAGATGATTGTTTGTAGCCAGAAATTTTTCTATATAAAGTTTGGAGAGTGAATCATGAGTGATACGAAGCCAGTTTTGCAGTATATGTATATCCACGATGAACGGACGCCTTCCCGTGTTCTTTCTATTGTCACTGAGTGTAGTGGTGACGACAAGGGAACCGTAAAGGTTGCTTGGTGTATGAACCGTGTTGCAGTTGAGACATACAACTTTGTGTCAATGGCAAAGAAGGGTCTTTTTGCCAAGACGACTGAAGTTCGTACAACGGTTTATGACGCCTTTGATAAGAGTATGGCCAAGACTATTCTTGCTGGCCGTCTGACAAAGGAAAGCAGCTCTCGTATGGTCACGACCTGTGATGGTGTTGGCACTGTCAAGCGTGCTGTACTGAAGGCCATCATGACTGATGCTACTGCATCCAATCATGTCAAGCGTTTGGCAAAGCAGAAGCTTGCAGAATTGCAGTCAAAGGTTGTTTCTGGTTGTGCTGGCAAAATGTGTGCCAGCAAGGAAAAGAGCCGGCGAGCAGTTACTGTCAGGGATCTACAACCAGTCTTCAAGGTTTGAACGAAGTAAGAAGGATTGGTGACTTTATGTTGACTCCCAATGAACTGAATTCAGCCATCTTCAAGGACGTGGGTTACGCAGCAGAGTATAGTGCAAGTTTAATGAGGCTTAGTGGCACCTACACGGTCTTTGTGGCTTGGCCCCATGTCAAGGTAGCTTTGACTACTGTGCACGGTCAGAAGGCTTTTAAGAAATTCGAGACACATCTTCGTAGTAAGTTTGTATCTGAATATCAGAAGGCAATGGATAAGATCAATGTTGCAATCACCACTGAACAGTCTAAAGAACAACAGACAATTCAGAACAGTACAGGACAATTGTAAGCCAGTTCGTACAAAGAATTTTCTGGTGTTCATGTTGCCCAACGGACTAAATGAGTCTAGGTTGGGCATTACTGTTACAAATCAAGTAGCAAACTCTCCTGGTCGTCGTAGAATCAAGCGTTTAATCCGTGAAGTGTTTAGATTGAACACCTTTGATACAAAAGGTGTAAATGTTGATTTTGTGGTGATTGCCAGACAAACAGAGTTTGAACACACATATCAATCAGTGTTGACAGAGATTAGTAATGCGATTAGGAAATGATATGCTGACAGTAGGTAAACTTTACAAGCTGCGTTATCCTTTAAAGTGGGAACATATTGGAGATAATCCAAAAGGAATTTTTTCGCAGCTTCCCGCTGCCGATCCGATTACACACGCTAAACGTGTTTATATGGTAACAAAAATATCTGAGATTAAACAAATCAATTCGGGTACGCCGAAGTTATACTCTGTTTCAATTCTTATTGGAGTGAAAGAGATAAATTTCAACTTGTTTGCCAAGGAAATCAAATCTTGGTTCAGAGAAGTAAAATGAGTATGATACCAGGCAAACTGTATGTGTTCCAATGGAATGAGAATCTACCTTACATGTTGATCAAAGCAGAGCCAAATAAAACCGGAGTTTTCTGTACTTTCCTTTGGGGTCTTCAAGAAAAAGTCTTGTATTTTGATTGGCATATGGTTGAACCTGGACTTGAATGTATTGTGAAGTTATATGAAGACTAAAATTAATATCATACCAGGCAAGTTATACCGACTAACAATTCAATTGGGTTGGGAACATCTGCAAACACACTCTTTCAAAGAAAGACTGCGTGAACTTGGGGATGACGTATATGACATATCAATAAAGCCTGGAGTTTATTTGGTGACATCATTTGTCGAACGATCAGATGGTAATCCTTACCATACAGTAAACCTTTTGATTGGTTGTAAAGAAGTGTCATTTTTTCTTCTTACTAAAGAAGTTAAGAATTGGTTTAAGAAAATCCCATGATAACATATCCTCTTACTCCTGGAAAGTTGTACTATCTGAAACTAATCCCAGCTTATTGGGTTAGGAATGTCAACATGCATTCCAATATAAAACCTGGTGTTTATATGTTGACTAACATTGTGATAATGCCAATGGGCGGAGCCATTAGAACTATTGAGAACACAAGGTATTGGATATATTTCCTAATAGGCATGAAAGAGGTTTGTTTTACCTTGACTAATTCAGATATCAAAAATTGTGTAAGACAGTCAGAATGACCAATAAACAACTGACAGTAGGACTTGTGCCAGGCAAGTTGTATAGACTTGCTGATGTAAATTGGCATAGGTTTTGTTCTCCATGTGTAGAATTTGAAGTATTCCCGCCTGGGGTTTATATGCTCGTAAGCTTTGATCATGTGTCATTACACCCCGATGATCAAGAAATTCTACCAGGTTTGCTTAGTCTTGAATTCCTTGTTGGAAGACAAAATATTAAGGTTAGATTGTGGGCAGATGAAATAGATATGTGGATCAAAGCAGTTAATTAATCGGCATTTAAAGCAAAGGCACAATCTGCATCGGACGATGGAGCTCCTCCGCCATCATTCATTGACACACATACAATCTTGATTCCATAAAGAAAATACAACTTGTTGATGATCAGAGCGTCAATGTCATTATAAAGCCAAAGATGTTTCTTGAGTTTAAGAAACATCAGTGGTTCATCTTTCTTGACAGCAACAAGTGGAATATGTTTTCCTTCTGCCTTCATCATCTCTTCAATGAAGAAGTCATCAAAGGCTTCACTGTTTGAATTCATAAACTCAGTAGTTGTAGCGTGCATTTTCAAAGACTTTTTGGTGATTAAAAGATTGCCCGGCCTTATTTGATCCATTATACTTTGTTGAATTATTGTTGTTATGGTCATGAGGATAAATATAATTACATTGTCATGAAACTGTACGAATTGTGTAGCAACATAGAGCCTGATCTTTTAGATCCTTTGGAAGCTCTTGAAATGCTTGCTCTTTATATTGATTGACTGGTACAACATAACAATCAATACCTTTAAGAACCAATAGAGCCCAGGTTGTTATGGTTGGCACTTCCATTGAGAGATTCTTTTTCATTGTAGCCATCACATAATCTTCTTCAGATCTTACAAGAACATCTACAACCATTACAATAGTTCCAGAGGGGAACATACAGAATTTTCTTGGAGTTTTAACATTCACTTCTGGATAGAACTTGTCTAAACCTTGCCATTTCTCATTATCATTATAGAATTCATATTTAGATATGAACTCAACGAGTTGTCCAGGTCTGATTTTCTTGAGATGTAATGGTTTGGCCAAAATGGGTTTCTCTGTATAAAGTCTTGAATACAAAAACATAAAATGTATCAGATCAATTGATCGATCATGCTGGAGCAGCCATGTGGGCAACATACCAGTTAGTTCCGTCACATTTGAAAACAAACTGATCCCAAGTAGCTGGATTAATAGTCAGCCTGTCAGTTCCTAATGCAGCATTTATGTTTCCAGATGGAGAATACACATGGAAATGGTTGGTGCCAGCTAAAGCAATTAATTCAATTGTCTGTCCTGTACTTGAGCTTGGATGTGGAAGTAACACAGGATCAATTGTTCCACCTGATGTATCTATTCTGTTCAAAGCACCAATTATAAGCGATTGGCTGACAGTTGTGATTACTGCTGGTATTGATTGTCTAACACTAGAAGCAGACATGAACTGCCAGGCAGCAGTTGTAGAATCTGTAGCAACCAACATTTGTCCAACTGTTGGAGGAGCAGACGCACTGACATATACTGCACTACTACCATTATTTGTATTTAATGCACTAGCAATACCACTGCCAGATATCTCTATTGAACCATTTGAGTTGGTTACGACAGTAATATATGGTCCAGCAACAATATAGGAAACTCCAGGTGACACTTCTTGTAGAGATCCGGTCAATCCCCCAGATGCATATACACGGCCAGTAAAACGGCTTCCAGAGAGCGTAGCAACAACAGTATTATCAATGCCAATTGTAAAGTTTCCACTTGCACCACCATCAGAACTTGACAAGCCAGTTCCTGTGACGAATGTTCTCTCATTTGCAAGGGATGCTGTAGTTGACAATACTAGATATTGTGCTGCACTATCTGCTCCACTTATCAATGTAGTCCATACAGCAGTTGTAGAGTTTGTGGCCACCAATACTTGTCCAGCTGTTGGAGGTGCAGAAGCACTAATATCAACTTTGCCACCAGAAACAACAAGCGCCAACGCAAACATAGAATCATTGTTTTGAACTATTGCTCCATCAACAATCAATGTTCCTTCAATGATAAGATCACCATCATAAAGCATTTGTTGATTAAGTGGGATAGTTACGGTAGAGCCGGATACTATTTTGGTATAACTGAAATTATCTTCTGTACCGAGAGTATTGCTAACCCACCAGTTTGTTCCGTCACAAGTTGCTGTCCAACCACCAGCAGAACCTGATTGATAAACTACATCTCCAAGGGCAATACCAGTTGTTCCAACAATATTATTAATACTTCCAGATGCACATTTAAGTGTGAAGGTGAAGTTGTCTGTAGATATTTTTGTTAAGCGTATTGAATTTCCGGCAGAAGATGCTGGCAATGGTAGATTAACTGCTGATATTGAACCAGAAGCAGTGCTTATACGTGAGAAAGAACCAGTTATAAGAGTTTGATTGGAAGTGCTTATTGGAGTATTAGTACGTTCAGTAATAACGGTGCCACCATTTATTGTACCAATATTGACAACACCATAAGAACCAGTACCAGTAGCAGCACCACCAATTATATTTACATCACCACCATTAAACGATCCGCCCGCAGCATTGCCACCAGATATGAATAATTTACCACCAGACCCTAAAGTAGTAGCGTGACCACCTCTAATAATACCAAATCCACCACTACCTGAAGTAGTACCTCCTGGTCCACCAGCAAATAAAACTTGGCCGCCGGGAGCACCGACACCTGGCTTGCCTCCAGATAAAATTAAAGTTCCTCCCGAAACCATTCCAGACTGAGCAACTTGTGATGCGTCTCCACCGATAGCAAATACAGAACCAGGCAAACTACCATTGAATCCGACGGCCTGGCCAGGTCCGCCGAGTAAAGTTAGATTCCCTCCAATAGCATATCCTATTCCTGGTGTAATAGTAATTCCACCTCCAGCAGAAACACCACTACTGCCGCTCGATCCATTTCCAGCGGTGATTAAGATATAACCTGCTGTGCCACCATTCTTAGAATTGGTGGCAGCAAATGTAATATTACCGCCGTTCATCGCCTGAGTCCCTGCACCAAAGCCGACGGCACCAGCAGTTAATGTTATACTTCCACCATTACCACCTGCATCACCGCCGCCGGCTGTTACAACAACCGACCCACCATCACGAGCAGTTGAGTTAGAATTAGCAGCACCACCAGTTATAATTACGTTTCCACCGTTTGTGCCCGTGCCGCCGCCAGTTTGTCCGGCGCCTCCTTTTATCGTTACAGCGCCACCACCACCAGGGCCGACACCACCAGTTATGGTTATGACTCCACCGAGACCGGCGCCGCCGCCACCTGTACCAGCAGTTGCACCACCAGTTATGTTAATGGCACCGGCAGTTGCAGCCTGATTTGCAGTAACAGCACCGCCAGTTATATTGACAGAACCAGGAAGATTGGTTGGGCCGTTGCCAGCTGTAATTGTTACAATGCCGCCCTGGCCTGCGCCTGTAGCAATGCCAGCAATTAGGTTAAGATTTCCACCAATAAGGGAACCGTTTACACCATCACCAGCAGTACCAGCTTGTAATGTAATATCTCCACCGCCTGTACCAGGTCTACCACCAGAAAGAAAAAGAAGTGCTCCGGAACCACCAGTGCTCCAACCAGCATTAAAAATAAGAGAACCAGCAGTAGAAGTATTACCATTAATACCAGGAGAGATGGAAGCATTACCTGCTTTCATAGAAACGGTGCCAGCAACACCACCGGCTGTCGTAGTAGCAAGACTGCCAGCAGTTAGAGAAATTCCGGGAGCTGTTGAAGAAGATATGCTGGTTCCACAAATAATAGTAATGTCGCCGCCGCTGCCTGTAGAGGCTGTTCCAATTACGTTTCCTCCTTGTATTGTGACTGACCCAGCATTGGCACTGCCGCTAGGCCTTCCACCAGCAATAATAACTGCTCCACCAGCACCGGATTTTAAAGCATTGCCACCACTGATGAATATTGTGGCACCAGCTCCAGAAGTTGTTCCTCCTGGACCTCCAGCAAATATTGCAATACCACCATTACCAGTTGTACCAGCTGCACCACCACTTAAAGTTAAAGGTCCGCCTGCACCAGCTGCACCAGACACCACAGTTCCACCAAATATTCCCAATGAACTGGCTTGACCTGACAAAACAGAATCAGCAGTTATGGTTAGTGAACCTGTAGAGGTGATTGTAGAAGCAGAAAGTGAACTTATCAAAGAATTTGAAATTCTTACAAGACTATTATTGAGATTTGTGCCTAAACTTCCGGACCATGTTGGTATAGCGAAATCTGTTGTTGGAGCAGAACCAGATACGTTCCCAGAACCGCCAGCAGCACTTCCACCAGAGGCACTCAACAATAAAGATCCGTTAGATTGTGTTGTTATAGAAAGATTTCCAGTAACCTGAATATATGGAATTCCTGGCGCAACTTGTTGTAAAGATCCAGTTAAACCGCCAGCAGCATAAACTCTTCCAGTAAAAACAGAACCAGTTATTGTTGCAAATACGGAGTCTAAGACATTTAGAGTGTAATTGCCGCCAGCACCACCATCAGATGAACTTAAACCTGTGCCAAGAGCAAACACTCTTTCATTTGCTAAGCTTGATGTTGCATTAAGAGTTAGGAACGAAGCAGATACATCAGCATAAACAATAGATTGAGTAGAACCAGTGATTTCCATAGCACCACTAGCATTTGTATTTATGGTAATACCTGGGCCAGCAAGAATACTAGCAGATATAACAACATTATTATTGGCGCCATAATCTGTTATATTTATACCAGGACCTGATGTTAATACACGTTCATTGGCTAGAGAGGAAGTTATACCCAACACAACATAAGATGCAGATAATTCTGGTTTCTCTCCAACATAACTTACAGTAAGATTACTACCAGCACCACCATCGGATGAACTAAGAACACCATTAAAAACTAAGGTTCTTTCATTTGGTAAAGTAGTTTCAGAATTAACAGTAATATAACTTGCACTAACAAATGGAGCAGATATATGAAAATCACTGCCACTGCCGCCATCAGATGAACTAAGACCAGTACCAACAGTCAATACTCTTTCATTTGCAAGAGAAGAAGTAAACCCTAAAACTAAATAAGAGGCAGAAAGTTCTGGTGCTTCTCCGACATAACTTAAAGTAAGATTTCCACCAGGGCCTCCATCTGACATAGATAAAGAAGTCCCAGGCGTAAACACTCTTTCATTTGCAAGAGAAGAAGTAGTAGACAATACGAGGTATGAAGCAGAAACTTCGCCTGCTCCACCGCTATTACTAGAGCCAGAAATCGTTACAGTTACATTGTTTCCTGCTACTGAAGCCGAAACTCCTGGGCCAACAAAATCTATAGAAGATAAATTGCTGGTTAATGTAGTTCCTTCACTTTTAACTGTAACTGAAGCGCCTGCACCAGAAATAGAAGTAGTGCCAATTACTTTAAAATTACCACTTACAACAAGATCGCCACCAAAAACTGATGTTCCATGAGAATCAGCAACATTGGTAGACCCAACAGCCCCTGAAACATATAGAAATACATCTGTTCCAATGTTTTCTGTACCAAATGCAGCAGGGTTAATTAACCCAGAGTTGGGGGTTCCGGTATCATCTGCTGTTATTGGATAAACAAGTATACTTGCTCCAGTTCCAGTAGAACCTGAAGCTATTATTTTTGTTGTAGAAACTTGTGATGCACGAAAGTCTTTGGTCATAAATTACCAATATTAAATATTCAAGTATTCTTAAATGCTATGAAATGAATTTTAACCGTGGCATATTCAGAAGTAGTACAGTCGGCCTGAAAAGTTGTCAAAGTTAATGGAACAATGTTTTGAACAGTTGTTGCTGTATTTGCGGTATTGTTATAATAAGCATCGTACATTGTTGACAAGAATGTCACGTTGCCTGCTGGGAGTACAGGAAAGGTGAAGTTCGCAGAAAAAGAATTTTGATTTGATAACTCAATCTCACCGGCATATACCAACATTGAAGAGGTATATGCAGAAGAAAATGTTTTTGGCCAAACATTTGTAGTACATGCAGCAGCTCGATATCTTACATATCCAGTGAATGGAGCAGATGTTCCAATTAAAAACCCAGTTGTGGTTGGCGTAGTCAATCCAAAAACATTTATGTTATCTTGATTGTCTACGGTTGGATCAGCTGTCAATACAACATATGGTACAGAAGAAAATGCTGTAGCAAACGTAAGTGTTGCAACTGTTTGATTATTGAAAAACAACAAACCTTCTTGATATGTACAAAATTCAGCTGCTATGTTGTTAAGTGTTTGTAAAGGTCTAGGAACATAAGCCCTGACTTCACTTTTAAATGAACTTGAAATGAAATAATGTTGAGATATGTCCAATAAAGACATTTTATCAAAAGTAAGGTCTACGGGACCTGGGGTTCCTCCAAAACTTCTATCAACTTTACCAAAGGTATGACCACCATCATCAACAACACCACGAGATAGTAATGTTGTCTTTTGATCATTGATCATGGTATTGGTAAGGATACCATCATGTATAGGAGACCCCGGAAACATTTGTTGCATTGTTTCCGTATCTGAGCTTCCTTTATTTTTTGTTGTACGGGGTGGTTCAACAACTACTTCAGGGTTACTTGAACGTGCAGCACGCCACTTTTCTTCCCAACTTCGTCTATTAATACCCTTAGCACTAAAGTTATTGTTCGTCACATACCTAAGTATGATCTTTTACAATATCTTGGCTGCCAACTCAGAAAGTTCTGATCTCATACCCTCTACTAGAGAAACATGTCCCACAAGTCCATAAGGTTTGAATTTCTCAACAGCAACAGATAGACCGTTTGAAATTGAGTCAACATCATTTCTATCTGTTTGTTCAATATCACCAGTCAAAACTATCTTGGTATCTTTACCAACACGAGTCAAAATTGCTTTCAATTCATGTGCTGTAATGTTCTGTGCTTCATCTACAATGATGAAGGCGTTGTTAATAGAACGACCTCTAATATAAGTCATTGCCTCAACTTCAATAATGCCATTGTCAAACAAATAGTTAACATTATTCTCATTCATCTTAGATTTTCTACCATTATCACTTGGATCAGCCATAATGAATCTTAAGTTGTCTTTGATAGGAGCAACCCATGGTTCTAGTTTTTCTTCTTTAGATCCAGGAAGGAATCCAATCTCTTTACCAAGAGCAATCATTGGTCTGAGAACAATGATGGATAGATAGGTCTTTGTTTCAAGAACCTGATCCAATGCAGCAGCAAGTGCAAGCATCGTCTTCCCGGTCCCGGCGAAGCCAGTCAATGTTACCAATGGAACGTTCTTGTCCATCAACAGATCAATGGCCATTGTTTGTTCAATGTTTGCTGCCTTGATCTTGTTACCAAGTTTTTGTTCAATGACATATTCAAAGCCATGTTTCTCACCGACATATCTTAGGAGAGCATATGGCTTCTTTTTATTGTCAATCACACTGTTTGTAAGAATAACGAAGTCATTCAAAAGAAGTTTTTCCTTTGTTAGTTTCTTTGGAGCGATTGGAAAATACTTCTCTTTACCTCTGTTCTGATAGAAAACTTCCATGACAGATTCATCAACAGGAATAGATTTATAACCAGTGTGCAGGTCTTTAATGGATTGAAGATCCTGACTTGAATCATATCCTTGACATTTAAGATTAAAGGTATTGGCTCTAATCTTAAGAAGAATATCATTACTGGTTAGCACAACGTCTTTACCTTCTTGGATCAGTCCAAGAGCAACCTTTAGAATACAATCATCAGCATTGTTTTCTTCTAATTCTGGCACAACATAATCTTTATGAGACTTGACAAACAGTAATGAACCATTGCCGAGCTTGATTCCAGTCTTGAGAGACTCTTGTCCGGCTTTTTCTATTAGAGAAGCTAGAAGTCTACCACAATCTCTTGCATTCAGACCTTTTAGACCTGGTGTGTATTTGTGTTTATCTAACTCTTCAATAACTTTGTATGGTATTACTATTTCACTCTTTGGGATTGATGTTAAAACGTGTGGGTTATCTAATAAAACGTTGGTGTCGATGACTATCGTTTTTTTCATTAATAAAGCCTTGGTGGGTTATTTCTTTTTCTTTGTTTTAGGAGCAGTTGATTTTGTCTTTTTATTCTCTATTACTTTGAGTGCGTTTTGAACTGTTGTTGTTTGTTCCTCCTGTTGTAAGGGTAATGTTTGTTCTAAATCTTCTACCTGTTCCTCTTGTACCAACTGTTCTAAGTCTACAACATCTTCGACAATGTTTTCCACAATATCTACTGGGGCTGTCTTTACAGCTGCATCAAGTGGTATTTTTCCTCTAGCGACTCTGAATCCCATGTTTTAATACCTCTTATCGTTCACAAATTGGCGTATACTTTGTTATAGTATTTTGCGAAACTACTACTGATAACTATGAAAACAAATTATATTCACCCAAAAGAGTACAAAGAACAAATTGCAACAGTGATTAAAGACTTATCATCCACTTATAGTAAGTCCGAAATATTGTTAAATGAACAGCTTTATCCAATAGATAAAGACAGCTATCATTTCATAGCAAGACTTTTAAAATCTGGAAGCGATGAAAGAATCAAGAGATCAATTTGTTCTCTCTTATTCAAAGATGTATACAGAGCAGAGATATTATCTGGAGGTGGTGGAGAAATTGCTTTCATCTTTGCTATGGATTTTGCAGCCAAATTATTAAGCAGTGATATTGATCTATCAAACCAAACAAGAGTTCAGAAACAATTGGATGTTGGTCTGGCAAAACTAAAGAATTTCGTAGAGAGCTCCTCAGAACCAATGACTGAGACTGAATTCAAACGATCTCTTGTTCAATCTGCACAGGATGAAACAATTGCAACCATATGTCATGAAGCAATCAAACTTGCTGGATTTGAGGGTAAGATATTCGTCGAGAACAGCAAACAAAGCAATTACTCAATTGAAATGAAAGAAGGTTATAGTTTTGATCTTCAACCATATAACTTCTTTTTAGAAAACAATTCTTGGGAAAGAAAAGAATGTAAGGTCCTTGTTGTAGATGGTTTTGTAGAAGCAATCTCAGAGATAGACCAACTGCTAATGAAGGCTCATGATTACAAACAACCAATGGCAATCATTGCTCATGGTTTCTCTGAAGAGGTTGTAGCAACTCTTGTAACAAACAAGAATCGTGGTGCTCTTGATGTTAGCCCAATAAGAGTTAAGCCAGACTTAAACAGTCTTAATCTTATCAATGACATTGGGATTGTTTGCGGACAAGATCCAATATCTTCGTTAAAGGGGCAATTGTTAACATTCTGTAGATGGGAAGATCTTCCAACAATTGATAAAATTATTGTCACTCAAAACAAGACTTCAATTGAAAATCAGAAAACAACTAATGCCGTATTATCTCAAGTTAATATGTTATTGGAAAAGAGAATAGATAACCAATTAGTAGAGGATGTTCAAGAGATATTAGAAAACAGAATCAAGAATCTATCTTCAAATTCTGTTACAATCTATTTGCCAAACATGAATTCAATTCAAAATGATGCAACTAGAGTTAAGATAGACGTTACCCTTAGACAAGCAAAAACACTCTTAAACTATGGAAACTTCCTTGAATGGTTATTTTATGATGAAATCAACTACAATCCAGTTGTAGTCGGAATGGAAGATTATAAAGATAAGATACCAGCAGCAGAGAATGATATAGAGAACTGTCTGTTTAAGACGTTATCTACAATGTCTCTTGGAAACAAACAATACTCACCACTAAGTTATTATGTGGGAATATTGTTGGCTAGCAAAACAATTATGATGTTGATATGTTCTGGTGGATTTGTTGGTTTAGAAGACCTTGAACCAGAAGATCATGATGCTGATTAGGCATTCTCTCTTTTAAGAGAGAATCCAGCACTCTTTAATTGAACCAATAGATCTTTCATTTCTGCTGGATTTTTACCAGTCATACTGGAAAGTTTGACCAGATCTTGGTCTGTTTCTGGTAATCCTTGGATTGCTTTAGTGTATGTGTTTATATCTTCATCAGTTGAAGGCAGACCTTGAGCAGCTGCTGGAGCAGCTGGAGTTGTTGCGGCTTGTACTTGCCCAGTCGCAGGTGGAGCACCTGAAGGTTTAGATGGACTTGCAGTACCAGTTTGTGTTGTAGGAGCTGCTTGAGTAGAAGGTGCTGTTGCACTAGATGGTGTTCCACCCATTGGTTCACCAGTCTTACTGGCAGCTGGGACTTTCTGAATTCCTTCAAAGAATTTGGAGATGTTTGCAGCGCCTTCTGGACCACTGCCAGCAGCTTTTACGATTGCTTCTGACATGGAGTTTGGATCTAACCCTGGATAATGTGAGGTGCCAAGATTCTTTAGGAATGCCCATGGTCCTTGGGATGCAGCCTTTTTAAGCATTTTTCTTAAAGTACCTTGATCTTGCGCATCGATTACACCATCAGAAAATAAAGATTCTACTTGTCCCCAACCTTCTTTTATACTTTCCAAAACATTGTAAAACATGATTAATTGTTTTACGGAAGTTCCTTGCATCCAAGTATTGTCAGCCAATTCTTTTTTTGCTTGCTTGGTAAGTTTTTGCATAGCCAAATTCTGCTTTTCCATTCCAGGAATGTTAGCAGTTTGGTTAATTTGAGCAATGACATTGACCAATGCTTGAGCATTTTTAGCATTGATTTTCTCAGTTAAGAGTTGTTCATTCTCTTTTTTTTTTACAGACTCCATTTGTGTAGCAGGAGCTGGTGCAGGAACTGGTGTGGATGCAGGAGCAGGTGTGGGAGCAGCTGGTGGAGGAGAACCCATTCCCTCTTCTGTTGCCATCATTGGAATCTTATTGACATTGGTTAGTTCTTGTAGTTCTGAGTAACTAAGATTTAACATTTGAGTTGAGATAGAGAGACTATCAATTGCTGGAATGTCACCACGATAAATCTTTTTAAGCAACATGATGTCGCCTCTTGAAGGAGTAAGGGCATGAACAAAGGCATCTCTTATTGATTCAGGATTATGAGCAGGAGCTTGGAGTACATTTAGTTTTACATCAGCATTTTCTTTTGCTCCTCTAAACATTGGAGTCATAAGAATTGTCTTTAGATCCTTACCAAAGAAGCTGGAGAAGGTGCTATACATGAAGCTTAGCTTCTTAAGCATGTCAGTGGCCTTCTTCTCATTTATCTTTCCAGTAACAACACCTTCAAGTTCTGCTTCTGCTTCTTGAATCTTTGCAGCAAGGGAAGGAATTTTGTCCTTGTATTTTCCGAAGGTTTCATCAAACTTAACAATCTTATTGGTTAGGTTCTCAATAGTGTTTCTATCAATTCGTTCATTGATTAGGACAACATTTTCTTCGACCCACTTGATTGCTGCTTCAGCAGTAACAGTGTTCTTTTTTTCGGTATGTTTCTTGTGAGCGGAACGGATGTTTAAAGTCATTGGGTTAACCCTTATTGGATGATGGTCTTGAATGTAAATATGGATTTTGTTAGATATGTTCAAAAAACAATGTACAAATAGTTTCCATACGGTAGAATAACAACAAATATATAAGGATATATTATGGGCAAAAAAGAAAAATTGACTACAGAAATTGAAAGAAAGTTACACAAACACATACAAGTAATCAAGGAGTCTTCAATAGACTTTACTGTCTTGTATATCCGCAGGAATAATATCGATGTTGATCGTGATAGTCTTGCAAAGATCTGTGAAGTGTTTAGAAAAGCAATCGACAATGAGCATATGACTCATATCGATAGATTCTTAGCTGATCTAGATAAGACTCTAACAGAAGTAGCAGAAGAACAGTAAACAAAAAGTCTGGTATGAAATCAATATACGATGATGAAGATGATACTACTGGTGAGGAATTAACTAAAAGCGTTATAAAGCCTCCGAAGAAGAAAACGACCAAGGCTAAGTCTAAACCAAAAAAGTCTCCCAAAGAGGTTATGGTTAATTCTG
>Ga0315289_10008503_pt1 | contig 14835 bp, 13 predicted proteins | sample YL17G11_40_MG_FD_203452 | JGI IMG/M metagenome (GOLD analysis project Ga0315289, IMG submission 203452) | Sediment microbial communities from Yellowstone Lake, YNP, Wyoming, USA - YL17G11_40 | ecosystem: Environmental > Aquatic > Freshwater > Lake > Sediment | place: USA: Wyoming | collected...
ATTGCCGCGGCAGAGAAGCTCCAGGCGCGCCTTCACGTACGCCGTCCCGACCCGGTCGAGCTGGAATTCGAGATCCCCGTGCAAATCGGCTTGCGGGACGTCGTCACGGAGATCACCCTGGAGTGGGACGGCGGTGACCTGGTGGTCCAGCAGTCACTCCGCAACCTCTTGGACCAGGCCGTCAGCTTCGACGCCTTCTGCCAACCAGTCGGGCGCACCCAGCACGAGGCCCTGTTCCTGAACATCCCGCCGGGGGAATCGGCGACGCATACGTACCGCCTGGTCGATGCGCGCGGACTGGTCGGAACGCAGCTCTGGCTCGGTATCTGGGAGATCGGGGGACGTCGCTCCCTCGACCAACTTGTCGTGGTCCCACCGTAGCGTAAGAATACTCGCGTACGTAGAATACTTGTAAGGACTTACCGCCGACGTGAGCGGGCAGGCGGGGTCCATGGTGACTGGGTGACTGAGCTAAACTCCAACGCTCCGGCTTCGGAGGCGGCCAGCACGGCTGCACCCAGCGGCCGTACGCAGGGTGAGCCAGAAGCACCGCGGCGCGTGCGGGTCGTCCGGTATGGCGCCATGGGCTACGTCGGGGAGTTCAACTGCAAGCCCGGCCTCGTATTCGGTTGCGCCGCCAAGGTCGTGGTTCAGACCGACCGCGGCATCGAGCTGGGCGAGCCAGTCGGTGCCCCTGGCCAGGGCGGCGGTTGCGACCTGACGGTGCCACGGCCCCAGCTCCAGTCCTACATCAAGAACAGCGGCGCCGAATTCTGCCGGCCGCGCGCCGGACGCATTCTGCGGATCGCCAACGAGCAGGACATCCGCGAGCACAACCACCTTAACGCCCACCTGCGCGAAGACGTGGATCACTGCGCCGAGGCCGCCTACCGCCTGGGAATCGACGTGAAGATCATTACCGCAGAGCACCTGCTCGGCGGTGAGCGGATCGTGTTCTACTTCGCCGCCCCGACGCGGGTGGATTTCCGGCAACTGGTGAAAGAGCTCGCCCAGCGCTATCGGACACGGATCGAGATGCGGCAGGTCGGGGCGCGCGACGAGGCCCGCCTGGTGGGCGACTACGAGGTGTGCGGCCGCGAATGCTGCTGCAAGAACTTCCTCAAGAAGCTGCGCCCCGTCAACATGAAAATGGCCAAGCTCCAGAAATCCACGCTCGATCCGAGCAAGGTGTCTGGCCGCTGCGGGCGACTACGCTGCTGCCTGCGCTACGAGCACTACGGCTATGAGGAGCTGGCCCAACGGCTGCCGCGGGCGGGCAGTCGCGTGGACACCGAGTTCGGCCCGGCCACCGTGCTCGACCGCCAGATCCTGACGCAACTGGTCTCGGTCCGCACCGACGACGACCGGGTCGTGGCCATTCCGCTGGAAGAGATCAAGGCGTTCAACCTGCCGCCGCCGCCGCCGAAACCCGAGCCAGCGGCGACTGGCACGGAGGCTGCGCCGGCGGAGCGTGCCGGGCGGCCGCGCCGCGCGCGGCCGCGCGGGCGCGGAGCACCGCTCCCCAGTGTCGAGCCGGCCGCTGCGCCCGCGGCGCCGCCGCCGGCCGCCCTGGAATCCAAGTTTGTCGCCGAGCCGGCCAGCACGCGCTCTGAGGCGCCGCCACCCGGCGCGGGGGACATCGCCGCCGGGGCCGCCGCCGGCCCCGCTGCCCCTTCCGATTCAGCGACAGACCAGCCGGCCCCGGCCGCAGCCGAGGCCCCGCGCGGCCGACGCCGGCGACACCGCCGGCGGGGTCGCGGCGGCGGACCCACGCCGCCAGCCAGTGAGGGCGCCACCGGTTCATGAGCCAGGAATCAGCGAAAGTCACCGGTACCGAGCTGCTCGAGCGCATCGAGCGCGCCATTCGTCAGGACGGCCGCTACTCGCCCGAGGCATTCGACTTCCTCCATCGCGGCCTCGAGCTCGCCACGCGCCTGAAACACGGCCCAAACGCCAGACGGACGCCGCGGCATGTCTCCGGGCAGGAACTCTGCCACACCCTCCGCGCACTCGCTTTGCAGATGTGGGGGCCGTTGGCCCGTGAGGTGCTCCGGCGGTGGAACATTCACCGCACGCGCGACTTCGGCGAAATGGTCTACCTGCTGATCGACCTCGACCTCATGGGTAGGCAGGATTCTGACGACATCGCCGATTTCGACGACGTGTACGATTTCAGGACCGCGTTCGGCTCGTACAAGATCCCGCTGGGCGCTGCCGGCCAAGAGGACCGGTCCGGGTGATGCAGGAATACATCCCCAAACTCTCGGAAGGGGCACGGCGCTGGGTGCGCTTTGGCGTCTTGCTGCTCGCGCTCGCCCTGCTCTGCTGGGCAGCCTACTGTCTGCGGACGGTCTTCACGCCCCTGGGGGTGGCCGCGGCCATCGCATACGTGCTGAACCCCCTGGTCAGCGGGCTCGAGCGCCGCCGGCGTGTGCCCCGACTCGCGACCGTCATTGTGACTTTCACGCTCCTGGGAATGTTGGTGATCGGCGGCGGTTTCTATGTGGCCAGCCGGACGGTCGCCCAGGTGGTCGAGTTTCAGGAGCGCGTGCCCGCATACATCGAGACGATCGGCGGCTGGATCAGCAGCGTTCAGGCACACGTCCACGAATCGGAGCTGACGCCGGCTGCGTCGCCAACCACTGCGGCCGCTGAGCCGGCCCCGCTCACCGGCCAGTCGGTGAGCCCGCCCCAGAACTGGTGGCAGTGGGCCGCACCCGCGCTGCAGGCGCACGGCGTCGGACTGGCGCGCACCGTGCTCAACTACCTGGGCGCGACGTTCGCCAACATCGCCGACCTGGTCGCGCTACTCGTCCTGATCCCAGTATTCACTTTCTACTTCTTATGGCGTTTCAATGACATCGTGCAGGTGATCCACGATCACCTGCCGGCCGCGTACCGGACCGAAGTCGTCCACGTGGTGCAGACCATCGATGCCGCGGTCGCCAGCTTCTTTCGCGGCCGGCTGCTCATTTGCCTCGTCGTGGGCGTCCTGACGGCCATCGGCTGGTCCCTGACCGGTGTGCCGTACAGCCTCCTGCTCGGCCTGCTGACGGGGCTGCTGAACATCGTCCCAGGCCTGTCGCTGCTCGCCCTGCCGCCGGCGCTGCTGTTCACGTTCCTGGCGGCGACGCAGGCGAACGCCCCCTGGCTCTGGCCGGTCGTCCTGACCATGGGCGTGTACATGGGCGTGCAGGCCGTCGATTCATTCGTATTGAATCCGCTGATCGCCGGCCGGACCTCGGGGTTGCACGTGCTGACCATCGTGCTGGCCTTGCTCATCGGCGCCCATCTGGCCGGTCTGCTGGGTCTGTTGCTCGCCATCCCCGTCGCCAGTACGCTGAAGACGCTGGCCGCGCACTGGGTGTTGCCCGAGATACGCCGCCTCGCCCGCCCCGCGCCGGCGGCAGAAGACCCTGGAGCATCATCGTGACTGAGTCCAAGCACGAAATGCCACCCGACGTGCCCTTCGGCACGCATCCGCGGCGATCACCTGGACCACTGGCCGCGCTGATCATCCTGTTCGCGCTGTGGTTCGGGTTCCTGATCTGGCTCGCCGTGCGCTACCCGGCACGGTAGCTCCCGGTCGCGGCCGGTCGTGTACGACCGATGAGCGAATCCCCCGCCATACTTCGGCTTGCGCAACTCGATGAGTTGCGACCGGCAACGCTCGATCCAGCGGTATGGTCGGTCAATCTGACCGCCCTGGCGGCCGAGCAGCCCACACTGGCCGAGGAGTTGCGCGCGACGGGCCTGCCCGAAACCTGGCGCCCGGCTGTCGCGCTGGACGACTTTCTCACGTACCGCCTCGAACCGCCCGGCGAGCCGGCCGCGTGGCTCGGTCAAACCGCGACGCCCACCGTTCGCGCCCGCAGCCGATTGGCACGCTTCGATCCCAGCGGCAAGAATCCGGCCTTGCCGACCTGCGGCGCTGGCGCCGAGCCGGAGTTCCTGCTGCTCCGGCTGCCGGCCCACGTCGCGGTCTTCGTGTTCGAGGCCGACATCCGCGTCCTGGCCGCGGTGCTCCATGCTCATGACTGGTCGGCCGCCATCGCCCAAGGCCGCTGCATCCTGGCACCACCCGGCCGCGAGTACGCGTTCCTGACCGAGCTGATGAAAACCCACCCGGGCCTGCTCCCGCCCGGTGAGATCCTGTTGCCGGATCTCGTCCCGGCGACCCGCAGTGCAGAGCTGCGTGCGCTTGGAGAGAGGCTTCATCGCGAGACGAGTGAACGCCGGAACTCGGAGCTCGGCGAGCTCAACGCGCACGGCGCCTTTGTGGCTGCGCCAGCGGCGCCGGCGATCCTGCAAGCGAAGACGCCGCGGGTGGCCGTGCTGGCCCTGCGTCCACAGCTTGCGGCGCGCCGCGTCAGCGAAGGCTTGGCCCGTGCCGCACAGAGCCTGGGCTGGCCGGTTCTCCAGCGGGCCACCGCCGGTCCGCGCAGCGTGCACCCGCTGGCTCACTGCCGGGCGCTCGCCGACTTCCGCCCTGACCTGACCATCTACGTCGGCGGAGCCCAACCGCGCTTGCCGCTGACGCCCAGCGGCCCGAACTGCGTCTGGGTACTCGCTGAGCCGGAAGCCGAGGCCGGGTTCCCAGCCGACGGCACGTTGTACCTGGCCGCATCGCCCATGGTTGCCGACGGCCTGCGCCGCGCCGGCGTCCCCGAGCAGGACCTGCTGGACTGGTATTGGGCCTGCGAGCCGGTCCCGGTCGAGCCCGATGCACCGGCCGCCGCGCCAGCGGCCATCCTCGTCGCCGACTTGCCTGATCCACGACCCCAGACCTGCGGCATTCAGCAGTCAGCCCACCAGAAGCTTTGGACCCAACTCGGCAAGATCGTCGCACAAGCGTGGGAAACGCCCCGCATCCTGGAGCCGGCGAAGCTACTCGTGCGGGCCGAACAGGCCTGCCAGGTCGAGATCCGCGAGCCCGAGCTGCGCACGTCGCTCTTGCGGTTGATCGAGCGGGTGCTCATTCCCGCCATCACTTTGGAGCAGATTGCCCAAGTGCTGGCGGGCCAGCACGGCGACGTATGGGCCTTGGGGCGAGGATGGGAACGTCTGACATCCGGCAATCTGAAAGCGCTCGCCGGCGACCCGTTCGACCTGCCGGAGGCTGCACATGGCTTGCACCCCTGGGTGTGCGTTTGCGCTGGCCAGCGCGACCCGCTGGGCCCCGCACTGTTGCACGCCGCCGCCCACGGTTGGCCCCTGCTCATTCACAGTCCCAGTGGCCAATCCTTGGCGGCGTCACTGGGCAATGTTCTGCAACCACGGGGGCATTTTGAGCCCTTCGCGGACCGCAGCGCGCTTCGCCGCAGTCTGGACTCGTTGCGGAAAAATCCGCAGGCCAGCCGCCTGCGGACAGAAAAGGCGCGGCAGCACGTCATGCTGCACCACACCTGTGCCCATCGCCTGCGGGAATTGCTCGAATTCCTCGGCCGGCCCGCCCGCAACCCGCTATAGGTTTGGCCGGGCGCAAAGAGGGGGCGGCCCCAGAATGACGTCTACAGGAGGGAGGGGGTTGGGTTTCGAGCGAGGGGGCCATCAAGCGCGGATCAATGTTTCATGCCAATCCTGTTGATGGCCTGAAGACGTCGATTCTGTGCCGCCCAGTCACACTGGCCGAGCCATCGGCCCGGCATCGCTAACTTGGCATCGGTGAGGCATCCGTACCCCGCCGATGCAGTTTGGTCGAGTTAGCCCGTCCTTGAGCCGTACTGCCGACCGGGATCCACTTATATTGTCAATTATGCCTGAACTGCCGCGGCCGGTCGGTTAAGCACCAACGTCTCTTAACTCGCCGACCGCGTACATAATAACACAGATTGTTGGATATGTACCTGCGAACAACATCCGATTTTAACAGCGGCGGCCGATCATGCGCGTCGTTCGATTCACTGCTGAGTGCGGTGGCCTATATGTAGTGCATCGACCACGGCGAATTGCTATGGAAGGCCCTAAGCGCCGGGATATTATCACATTTGATACGCCCCATTTCCACACAAGATTTCTTCAGGACGGGCTCGCGCCGGATTACGGGCCTAAGTTGCCATGCCCCACCCGTCGCAGGATCTTCCGCAGCATCAAGTAGTTACGATCCTTGTAGCGCGTCACCTCGGCCGTAACGATGAACTCACTGAACCCGGCCCGCCCCTCCCGCTCCATGGCTTCCAAGAGCTGACTCGGTATTATCTCCAGCGTTCGCGGTGCCGGACTGGATACATCCGCATAAAGCACAAACTTTGCCCCCCCGTCCTCGTGAATCAAGCGTCCGCGCCGCTCCACGAGCATCGTGCCCTCCAGGAAAAGCGGCTGTCCGTCCGCACCATGCGCCACGCCCCCCGCCGGGGCTGTCGTCGGCTCGACCGGCCGAATTGGCTCCGGGCGTTCTGCCTGCCGCAGCAGGCCTTTCAGGATACTGGCCTGTGTCGGTTTGCGCAGCGTGCCGGCCGTTTCCGCCGGGCGGGTGCTCGGCTGGCTATTCGCCGGTTGGGATGCTGGCTGCCCCTGCCCCTCTGTCTGCGCCGTCAGCATGGCCGTGCACAAGGCTGTCAGAATCCAGGAAAGCATCGCTACACTCCAACTGGCCGGTTTCGCGGACCGTGAAGACCGAACGACTACTCGCGAGGCGCACATCCTACCAGATTCAGACCCCACGTGTACCCAATGCCCGCAGCGACCGATGGGGTGGGTAGGGGCGGCTGGAACTGCGGCATGGACGACGTCGTCATTTATGGCGCGGGCGGGCTGGGCTGCCTCGTTCAGGACATCCTGCAACAGGGCGGCCGTTATCGCCCGGTCGCCTTTCTCGACTCCAACCCCGAGCTGCACGGACGCATGGTGGCCGGTCTGCGCGTGCAGGGCGGCATCGAGGAAGTGGATCGCCTTCTACGTTCGGGCATCAGCCACGCTATCGTCGCGATCGGCGATAACGTGTCGCGCGTCGCGCTGGCGGAGAAGTTGCGCGCACGCCACATGCAACTCATTTCGGCCATTCACCCGCTGGCCAGTCTCTCCCCGTCGGCGGTCGTTGCGGAACACGTCATCGTGGGTCCCCGTGCCATCGTCTGCGTTCATGCGCGAATCGGCCCGCACTCGGTCCTCTCCGCCGGTGCGATCACCGAGCATGACAACGTGATCGGCAAGGGGGCGTTCCTGGAGCCCGCGGTGCGTCTGGCCGGTCATGTGACCGTCGCGGACTTTGCGGCCATCGGAATCGGAGCCTGCGTCATTCCCGGTTGCCACGTGGGCCGCGGGGCGCGCGTCGTCCCCGGCGCCGTGGTGATCCGTGATGTGCCGCCCAACGCAATCGTGGCGGGTATCCCGGCCGTGGCGCGGCGCCCCACCCATTCCCGTTTCATTCCCGAGCCCGACCCGGTCTATCAAATCTAGTACTCAGTCAATCTCGATCTGAGAGCACTGGCCGAGCCCTAATCCCGGATTTCCCAGATGATGTCTAGAGTGTAGAATACTGGACATGGTGTTGGCCCTGCAAATCACGGGGTTTTCGGCAGCAAAGCTCGAACTGGGCGGAGAACCCAATGGGTGAAGCACGCACGGAGGCGTTGCGCGTCGGTTTCGACGGGGGCCTGAAGCTGGAATTCCACGGCTCACAGGTCACGTCGGACGCGGGGTTGCTGCCGTATCGCGACCTTGACGACGCGCTCGGACTGACCACAATGGCCGGGGGCCTTCTGCGCGACTGGCGTACGGGCAAGAACACTCAGCATACGATGGTGGCGCTACTGCGGCAGACGGTCTTCAGCCGCCTGGCGGGTTACGAGGACACCAACGACGCCGAGCGGCTCAGCGTCGATCCCGCCATGCGGTACGTCGTCGGGGGTCGGGCCAGAGATCGTCAGGCTGCGTCTACCAGCCAGATGGGCCGTTTCGAGACCGAGGTTCTGACGGACCGGAAGAACCTGCAGGCCCTCATGAATCTGCCGGGGATGTGGATTGACCGTGTGCGGGAGCAGACGGCCAGCGCGCAGATCATCCTCGACCTGGATCCCGGCGCGCCGGGAGTCAGCGAGACGTATGGCGAACAGGAAGGCTCAGCTTACAACGGCCACTTCGGCTGCACTTGCTACCACCCGCTGTTCTGCTTCAATCAGTTCGGCGATCTGGAGCGGACTCTGCTGCGGAATGGAAACGTGGCCAGCGCCGACGACTGGCGCACAGTCCTGGAGCCGGTGGTCAAACGATACCGAGATGTGGACCTCCGCCGGTTCTTCCGCGGCGATGCCGCTTTTGCCCGGCCGGAGCTGTACGAGTACCTCGAAGTCGAGGGCTACCGGTATGCGATTCGGCTGCCGTCCAACGAGGTTTTGCAGCGGGAGATCGAGCCGTTCCTGACACGTCCGGTGGGCCGCCCGCCGAGGCGGCCGATCATCTGGCATCACGACTTTCTCTACCAGGCCAAGACGTGGGACCGGCCGCGGCGGGTGGTTGCGAAGATCGAGTGGCACGAGGCCGAGTTGTTCCCGCGCGTGGGGTTCATCGTCACGAACCTACGTCGGCCCGCCCGGCAAGTCGTGCAGTTCTACAACGGCCGGGGCACGGCCGAGCAATGGATCAAGGAGGGCAAGAACGCGGTGAAGTGGACGAGGCTGAGCTGCCACGACTTCGTGGACAATCAGGTCCGGCTACAGCTATTCGCCCTGGCGTACAACCTAGGCAACTTCCTACGGCGGCTGGCGCTGCCCAGGGTGGTGAAGCACTGGACGATGACCCCGGCGCGCCGGGGCTGCGGGAGAAGCTGGTCAAGATCGGTGCAAAGGTCGTCACGCACGCCCGCTACGTGATCTTCCAGATGGCCGAGGTGCCGATTCCCCGAAGACTGTTCGCCGCCATCCTGGAACGCATCCAGCGTCTGCGGCGGCCCGAAGTTGGCGTGGTGCCTTCTGGATGAGCCCGCCCACCGCTCAAAACCGCTCTTCTTCGGGCAAGGTGGGTGGATTCCCTGCGCCCCGTGGGGAAAACGGGGCCATCTTCGGGCTGTTGGGGCTTCCACCCGCCCTCAGGGCGGGCCGGACCGGCCCCGGTCAGCCCCCGGAGCCCGGAAAAGAGCCCGTAAAACGCGTACGCAGGAGGGCGGGGCGCTGTACAATGGCTCTGCACCCCCCGGCAGCGGAACCGGGCAAGGTCATCCGGGAAATGTCGGGTAGAGCAGTGGAAAAACTGCGGTAACTCTCTACCAGTTCTGCAAGTAGTGGTGATTTCGGGAGTTGGAGCGAAAGCGCTCCAAATTAGCTCGTCGGGCTCATAACCCGGAGGGCCAACACGGACAGCGGGGCCGCCTGGGAGTGTGGAGATTTTTATTGATGCCGCGGGGCTTTGGGGGTAAACTAGAATTTTCGGCGTAGCGGGTGGGGAAGGTTGGTTTCTGCCCACCGCGCCAACGGGTTCTTTTTTGATCGGAGGAGGTGTGCCTATGGTGAAGCGTGTATCGGTTTGGGCGGGTGTTGCCCTCATGGCCGCTTTTGGCCCTGCTGTCGCGTCGGCGCAAGACGCGACGTACGTCGGTTGGAGCGCCGGCGAACCATGGGGTGTGTACGGCAACATCCATGCGATGGACGACGTGTTCGGACCCGGCAACTGGGATCGGTTGGACTTCCCGACCGCTGTTGGCAACGGACTGTGGAACTACAACTTCATCTTCATGGATGGCAGCGGCTTGGCGGACGCTGAGTTCGTCGAGTTCGTGGATGCGAATCGCGCTGCCATGGAAGCCTGGGTTGCCGGCGGCGGGCACCTGATCATGAACGCGGCCCGCGTGGAATACGTCGACGACTTCAACCTCGGCTGCGGCTTCATGATGAAACACAGTGAGGACGAGAGGGGCTATGCCGTTGACGACACGCACCCGATTTACAACGGCCCGTGGGGCTATACGGGCACGCTGTTTGTCGGCGACTTGCTGGCCCACGACTACCTCTGGGGCGGCATCGGGCTGATGACGGGCGACTGGGGTCAGGTTCTGCTGGCCGAGAGCCCGTACGGTGCCGGCCATGTGATCGCCGGCGGCCTGACGCTGCCGTTCTTCGGCGAGTACGCCGGGTGGTCCAACAACTGTGACGAATTCCACCGGAACCTGCTTTACTACGGCTACTACGTTCCGGAGCCGGGCACGCTGACGCTGCTGCTGGGTGCGTTGGTCCTGGTACGCCGTCGTTAGTTGTCAGCGCATTGTAACGTCGTGAGATGAAGGGCCGCAGCCTCTCCGGGGTTGGCGGCCTATCCTGCGCCTAGTACCGCGGTTCATGAATAGGTCGACTATGTTGCAGAGCTGTGCATACCAATGTAATGCTGCGTATGAACCGGGATAACGACAGCCGGAAACTCGCTGCCCTGGCTCTTGTGGATCGTCATGGCATACGAGGGCACCAACGCGTCCAACTCCCCGAAGTCGTAAGTCACGCTGCGTCCGTCGTAATCCACGATCAGTTCTGATTCGTCGAGGTCCACCTTGGTCACGATGCCCAGGTCGCCGTTGAACACGTCCTTCGCGTAGTCGTTCTCGGTTTGCAGCACCTTGTCGCCGACCCGGTAGGTGTAACCTAATAGGGCTTGTCGCGCAGGCCCAGCGAGCGCGCCAAATGGCGCGCAGCGTCTTCCCACCAACGCGCTTTTTCCGCCACTGTCGCCCGGAGGTCACGGACCACTCCGGCAACAGCGCTCAACGACGGCATCTCCACGGCGCGCGAGACGGCGCCCGCCAGCTCATGGAAGGCCCGCAGGCCCTCATTCACATCGCCCCCCGTGCTGCCCATCGGCAGCGCGGACAACGCAAGCGCTCCGCCGGTCCCGTCGGGCAGGTCTTGGACATCGCTCGCCACGGCGACCTCCGGCACGGGGCGATCCACCGCGGTCAAGGTCGCCGCCTGGGCGGCACGGTCAAGTTCCTCCGCGGCCGTCAACCGCGCCACCTCGCGGAGCTGCACTCGTGCGTCCTCGAACTCCGGGTCCAGACTCAGCGCGTTTTGCAGGGCCCGCGCGGCATCCGCATAGCGCCCGGCCTCGGTTTGCAGAACGGCCAGGTTGTAGTAGGCATCGGCCTGTGAGCCAGCGAGGCCGAACGCGGCCAGCGCCTCGTCATACCGGCCCAGCTTCGCCAGGGCCAGGCCGTGGTTCATCTGCGCGCGGCGAAACAACGGCTGCAATTGCACCGCTCGGGCGAGCGCGCGCTCGGCCTCTTCGTACCGCCCTTCCAGATACAGGCTGAACCCGAGATTGTTGTGCAGGAACGCGGCCGCCGGGTTTCGCTCGAGCGCGGCGCGAAACGCCGCCGACGCCTCGCCGTGTCGACCGAGCTTGTTGAGCGTGATCCCCAGCCGGTTCCGGGCCATCAGCAGGTCGGGCGCGATCTGCAGCGCCAGCCGGTATTGGTTGGCCGCCTGCTCGCACTCCCCCTGTTGTTCCAGGAGGTGCCCATGCGCCACGTACGTGGATGCGTTGAGCCGCGGCGTCATGTCGGTTCGTGACGACGGCAGCGCTCCGGGGTTAGCCGGCGGTCGACTCGCCTGGCAGGCCAGCAGACCGCCCAAGGTGATCCCCGCGACGATCAGGCTGGTTTGTCTCAGGGGCAGATGCACCGTGGGACTCCCGTTATGGACCGGACTTCGGGGTCGGGGCCATCAGGCCCAAGCCCGGGCCGGCACCTTTCTTCGGAACGTAAGTCCCCTCGTGGGCCTTGATGAGAACCGCTTGGGCGGCGTCCATGCCGCGGCCACCGGCCAGACCGGGCACTACCACCTCGGCCGTCGTGTCGATGCCCGCCTCACACAGATAGTTGCGTACCTGGTCGATGCGGTCCGCGATCAGCTTGCTGTCGGTCAGATTGCTGCTGAAGTGAATGGTGCCGCCGTACAGCTCCAGCAGCGACGCCAACCGCGCCAGCCGCTCCTCCCCCAGGGCGTTCAGCAGCGCCCGCTGCGGCACGAAGTGGATGTCCGACACGGCCATGTCGGTCAGCAGCGCGTTGTCGACCATGTGCCGGTACGCAGCCTGCAACTCGCTGGCGTTCTCGGTGGTCCCGTGCGGCGGGGCATTGAGGCGCGGCGCGGGTTCCTGGCAGGCTCCGCAAAACAGCCCGGCGGCGGCAGCAGAACATAGCAGCAGACGGCTCATCGGGAGCTCCTGGGAGGCCATGCTGGCTCACGCCGGCCACCCGTCCTGCGCCGGGTCGCCGGCAGCGCAAACACAGCATCATCTCATGGAATCGGCGGCCCGGCGCGGCCACCTGAAGGACGCTTTTCGCGATAGAATCGCCGCCATGCGAACCACGCGCTCGATGGCCCTCGCCCTGCTCGCACTGGCCACGCTAGGCTCGCTGGCGGTCACGGGCGGCTACGCGTGGTACCTGCGCAGCGGCCGCTACCGCAACTCCTGCGCCCAGGCCCTCAGCAAGGCCCTCGGTCTGCCGGCGGAAATCAGCCGCATCGTCCCCCGCTCACGCCGCTGCCGCGAGTTCCAGCAGGTGCGCGTCTGGCTGCCGGAACGCCGGGATGAAGCGGCATTTTGCGAGCGCGCCCTCCTGACCCGCACGCCGCTGCCTGGGCAACCCAAGGCCTACGAGCTGGACCTGCGTGGCGGGCAGTGCGAGATTTCGGCCCGCACCTGGCTGCGCGAGGACTACCGCTTCATGCTCGAGTCCGGGCTGCGGCCGGGATTCAGCCCGAAAGGGCCGCGACGTGTCGTCCTGCAGAACATGGATTTGGCATTCGAGCACGACGGGTTCCGGGCGGCGTTGCACGACGCCAGCGGGGTCGTGTCGTTTGAAGAACCGCCTTGGGGCCGCGCGACGTTGTGGTGCGGGAAGTTCAACGGATATGCGTCCGACACGCCGGTGACGTTGAAGGCCGAATTCACGGCGCAGCCCGCGGGCATCCGCCTGGATCTCGTGACGTTGACGGTGCCCGAGCTGCCGATCGCGATTGTGGGCCTCGCCAGGCTGGCGGGGCGCGGTCCCCAGTCGGGTTCTTTCAGCGGACAAGTCCTGTATCGGGAGATGGACACCGGCCGGGAGCTCACCGTGAGGGGGAAAGTGTTCCACGTCGACTTGAACGAGTACACGGCAGCGTTTCTCGCGCGACCCTGGCAGGGCACGGTTCCCGAGTTGGAGCTGGAGGAGCTGACGCTCGTGGACCATCGCCCGCAGCGCCTCCGCTTTCGGGGCGTGCTCAGCAACCTGTCGGCGGATGATGTCCTGGCACCCTGGGGCCTCGGCGCCAACGGCACGCGCGCCACCCTGCGCATCCAGGCGGCGGACTTCACGCCCGCGGGCGTCGAGCACTTCGTCGCCTCCGCATGCTGCGACGACATCGATCTGGCGAAGATGTCGGACGCCCTCGGGTGGGGCCGTATCACGGGCCGGGCACGCTTGGTGATCGACGATCTCACCATCGACCAGAACCGGCTGACCGCGCTCGATGCCGAAATCCGGGTTGGGCCGAACGACGGCACGCCCAATTCCATCGACCGCGACCTGCTGTCCGAGCTGCTGCGCCGCACGCTCGGCCTGCCGTTGCCCTCCTTCCTGCCCGAGCGCTTCGAGTACACGCAGCTCGGCGTGCGGCTGGAGGTGCGCGACGAGCTGCTGTACGTCTTCGGTACGCACGGGCCGCGGCAGAAGGCCATCCTCAGCGTCCTGGTCGGCGGCGAGGAACTGCCTGTGCTCTTCGAGCCCGAGAGCCCGATTGACCTGCGTGTCCCGCTGGACGACCTGCGCAGCCGCTTGCAAGCGGCCATCCAGGAGGGCCTGCGACGGCTCGCGCAGGGCGGCGCGCCGCGCGCCCGGCCCACCTTGCCCGACGAGCACGCGGGCCCGGAGTGACCTCTCGTGCGCAGCCACGCCGAACGTCAACTCGTGGTGTTCATGATCGTGGTCAGCATTTCGCTGACCGGACTGACGGTGTGGGCCGTCGCGGAGCAAGGACGTGCGCTGCAGGCGCGCGAGCTCGCGGACCTGCGGAACACGGTCGCCACGGCCGCCGTCCAGCGCCAGGCCGCTCTGCTCGCGAACGTCGCACGGGCCCTGGACGGTGCCGCCCGCGCCTGGGAGGCCGGCGATGGCGACGAGCTCGACGCCTGGACGGCGGGTACCGCAGACTGGCTGCTGACCTGTTCTCGAACCGGGGATGGGCCGTGGGTCGTATATCCGCTCACGCCGCTGGAGCGGTTGCCGCCCGCGCCCGAAGCGTCGGCCGACGAGCCGCCGAGCGAGGGCAGTCGTGACCTGCTGACCACGCTACGGGATTTCCAGCGGCTAGCCACGAACCCCGACCCGCTCACCCGCGCGGGGGCGCTGCTCGCGATGGCGGCGTGCGAGCAGCAGCTCGGGCATCCCCTCGCCGCAGCCCGGATTTTCGCCGACGCCGCGCACTTGTTGCGCTCAACGCCACGCTTGGCGCGCTTCGCGTTTCGGGCCGAGCTATCGCGGATCGAATCGTTGTCGGCGGCGGGGGACCAGGACCGTGCCCGGGATGCGCTGGCTAGCTTCGCCAACAACCTGCGGGCGGACCATCCCGCCAGGATCGGCCCCACCGAGGTCGTCCGGCTTCAGAGCCTGGCGGCGACTTTGCGCATCCCGGCCGATGACCCTACCACAACCGCTCTGGCGGAACTCGCGGCGCGAGCCGAGCGACGCGTGGCGATGGTTGACGCCACCGGCCGTCTGCTGCAAGCCCAGCCGACCCGCCCCGGCGCGGGTGAACAACGGGTCCAGTTTGTGACGGGCCAAACGGCGGACAAGGAGCCCGTCGTCGTCGCGGTGCGCCCCATCGCGGCCGACACGCAACTGGCGCTGGTTTTCCCGGGGACGGACCTTCT
>Ga0315289_10008505_pt1 | contig 14832 bp, 10 predicted proteins | sample YL17G11_40_MG_FD_203452 | JGI IMG/M metagenome (GOLD analysis project Ga0315289, IMG submission 203452) | Sediment microbial communities from Yellowstone Lake, YNP, Wyoming, USA - YL17G11_40 | ecosystem: Environmental > Aquatic > Freshwater > Lake > Sediment | place: USA: Wyoming | collected...
GGTGCGAGGCCTGCCAAGGCGCGGGCATCGCCGTCCGGGCGGAAGACTTCGACAAACTTGCCCCATGGGCCGAGGAGGGCGCACGCGCCGTCTGGTCGGCGGGCCAGGACGGGCGGTCCCGGGCGGCAGTCCGAACCGTGGGGGCGGAGGTTCTGAAATCGCTGGCAGTCGTCGGGCGCAACTTCCAGTTGCTGTTTGGCTCCGAGGGGGTGGACCTCGTGAAGTTTTCGCCCGCCATGCCGCACGGCATTGTTTTGTACTGTCGTGTCTTGGAGTCGGTTGACGGCCCCGACGGCCGGTACCTGTTTTTGGAATCGGTGAACACTCGGACGCTGGCGGCCGTCCGAGCCGACGACCTGGTGGGGCACGATGACCTGGGTCCGACCGCCGGCCGGTCGGAGCCCAAGGTCGGCGCGTGGTTCGCCCTTGCCGGGGCCGTCCTGTCGCGGTTCGACACGGGCGAGCGCCGCGGCGTCTTCGTGCTTCCCTTCGAGTGGACGCCTTATCAGCCCGTCGCGGCCGATCCGGGTCGCCAGGGCGATCGCCGCCGCGACGGCGGCGGTCGCTGGCGCTGACGCTTCCGGGCGGTCACGTGGCGCTAGAGGGGTAGGGAACAAGGCGCTGTTCGAGCCGGCGGCAGAAGCCGCCGGCTACGTTCCCTGCCGTGGCACGTGCCACGGTAGGGAACATGCCCGCCCGCTTCCGCGGGCGGCTCGAACTTTGGACCCGGATACGACCCCCACCACTTTTTTCCGGACATCGAAGCGCTTGCTCCCGGCGCGGGAGCAGGCTATAATCGCGGACGCATTATCCGTTATTGGGCAGGCTGAATCATTGGAGGTGCGATCATGCTTCTGGCGATTCTTCGGCTCTTATTCCTTCTGGCGATGGCGGGAATCGGCCTGCTGTTCGGGCGGGCCCTCACGCCGCCGGACGAGCAACTCGCGATCCCCAACTTGCCGCTCTACATGATGCTCGCCTTCATGGGGGCGGCCGTCGTCGTCATCGGCCTGGACGTGGCGCTGAGACGAAAGAACATCAGCCTCGTCTCGGCCGTGTTCTTCGGCCTGGTGGTGGGTCTGGTGGTCACGATCCTTCTGGGGCCCGTGGTGGACATCACGGTCTGGATTCCCGAGAAGGCCCGCGAGCCGGTCAAGGTCGGCATCGCCGTCGTCACGTCGTACCTGGCGATCTCGCTCATCCTTCAGACGAAGGCCGATTTCCGCTTCATCATTCCCTACATCGAGTTCGCCAAGCAGCAGAAGGGCGGCCGGCCGCTCTTGCTGGACACCAGCGCCGTCATCGACGGCCGCATCGCTGACATCGCCGAGACGCGGTTCCTCGACTCGCCCCTCGTGGTGCCGCGGTTTGTCCTGACGGAACTTCAGACGGTCGCCGATTCGACCGACCGGCTGAAGCGGAACCGCGGCCGGCGGGGCCTGGACATCCTGAATCGGCTCCAGTCGATGGCCCACGTGGACATCAGCATCCAGGAGAGCCCCGTGCCCGCCCAGGCGGGCGACGGCGTGGACCAGAGGCTCGTCGCCATGGCCTCGAGCGTCTCCGGGCGCATCGTCACCAACGACTTCAACCTCAACAAGGTGGCGAAAGTGAGCGGCATCGAGGTGATCAACCTGAACGACCTGGCGAACGCCCTGAAGCCCGCTTTCCTGCCGGGCGAAACCGTCGAAGTCGCCGTCATCAAGCCCGGCCAGGAGGGCGGCCAGGGCGTCGGATACCTCGAGGACGGGACCATGGTTGTGGTCGAGGACGGCGAAAAGAGCATCGGACAGGCCGTCACCATCACCGTGACGAGCGTTCTGCCGACGAGCGCCGGCCGCATCATCTTCGGCCGGATCGAGCCCCTCCAGGAAGGCCTGAACCGGCGGAGGCCCGGCGGAGGGAGCCCGCGATGAGGTGCGGGCGTTCCGAGCGCCGCGCGTGCCCCGGCGTGCCCGCCGGAGGATCCCAAGGGCCTCCCATGCCGACCGCCACGGTCATTTTGCCTGCCGCCGGACGCGGCGCCCGTTTTGCGATGCCCGGCGGCGGGGGTCGCGCCTCGCCGGTCGGGGCGCCGGAGACGAAGGTGTTCATCTCGCTGGCGGGCCGGCCGGTGCTGGCCCACACGCTGGATCGTTTTGCGGCCTTGGAGGCCGTCGTCGAGGTCATCGTGCCGGTGCCTCCCGAGGCGGTGGCGTGGGCGCGCGAGACGTTCGGCGAGCGCACGGCCTCGGGCCGGCCGCTGATCTTCGTGGGCGGCGGGGAGGACCGGGTCGAGAGCGTGGCGGAGGCGCTGGCCGCCTCGGACGGCAAATCGGACCTGGTGGTGATTCACGACGCGGTGCGTCCCCTCGTTCGCCGGGCGGTCGTCGAAGAGGCGATGCGCGTCGCGATGGAAAGGGGGGCCGCCGTCGTCGGCCGGCCGGTGGACCATACCGTGAAGCGCGTGTCGGACGGGCGCCTGGTGGCCGAGACCGTTCCGCGCGAGAACCTCTGGCTGGCCCAGACGCCGCAGGTCTTTCGCCGCGACGTCATCGCGCAGGCCTACGCCCGCCGCCGCCACGTCGTCGGCCGGGTGACCGACGACGCCCAATTGGTCGAAGCGATGGGCGGGTGCGTGGCGATGGTGCGCGGGGACGCGGCCAACGTGAAGATCACCACAATCGAGGACCTTCGGCTGTGCGAGGCGCTCCTGGAGGCCGGCTGGCCGTCCGAAAAGTAGAAAAAGGGGACGGGAGCCTTTTTGACAAAAACCCTCTTGGCGTGGGCGCCAAGGTCGTTTTTTGAGAAAAGGCTCCCGTCCCCTTTTTCTGGGCCGGCGCCGAGCCGGACGCGAAGGAGAACCCATGCGCGAGATGTTCTTGGTGCTGCTGGCCCTGGCGACTCTAGTCGGGCTGCTCGCCGCCGGATCGATCCTGGGAGGACCCGCCCCCGCTTCGCAGGATGCTGCGCAGGCGCGGAAAGGCTGGAAACTCGTCTGGGCCGATGAGTTCGGCACCACGGGCCTCCCCGACCCCAAGAAGTGGGACTACGAGGAAGGGTTTGTCCGCAATCAGGAGGCCCAGTACTACACGCGGGCCCGGTCGGAGAACGCGCGGGTCGAGGGCGGCACGCTCATCATCGAGGGACGCAAGGAAAAGTTCCCGAACCCGCAGTATCGGCCTGGGGGCAAGGGGCCGGAGGTTGCCGAGTACACGGCGGCGAGCCTGATCACGCGCGGCAAGGCGGCGTGGCGATACGGGCGGGTCGAGGTTCGGGCAAAGTTGCCCCTGGGCCGCGGCGTCTGGCCCGCCATCTGGATGCTCGGAACCAACATCGGCCAGGCGGGTTGGCCGGCCTGCGGCGAAATCGACATCATGGAATTCGTCGGCCACACGCCCGACCGCGTCCACGCTACGGTCCATTGGCGGGGCGGCGACGGCAAGCATCAATCCAGCGGCGGGAACCTGAAAGTCGAGCGGCCCTGGGACGATTTCCACGTCTATGCCGTCGAGTGGACGGACCAGCAGATGGACTTCTACTTCGATGAAACCAGGTACTTCTCGTTCCAAGTCGACAAGGCGACCGACAAGGGCGGCAACGCCTTCCGCCAGCCGCAGTACCTCCTCCTCAACCTGGCCCTGGGCGGGTCCTGGGGCGGCGCCATCGACGATAAAATCTTCCCCCAAAAATATGTTATTGACTATGTTCGGGTCTACGAGCGAGCCCTGGAGAAGTAGCGCGAGGTGCGTTGTTTGAGCCGCTCGCCGCCTCGATGTGTCAAGTGGGGTTACATAAGTTTTGCACGGTGGGTTCGCCGCGGGGCTTGCCCCGCGCTGCAAACGGCCAGCGCCCCGCAAGCGGGGCGGCGAACCCACCGCGCAATTTGCGTTGTTTGAGACGCACGCCGCCTCGATGCTCTAGTGTCCGAGCCCGTAGTCCTTGATCTTGCGGTAGAGCGTGCGCTCGCCGATCCCCAGCATCCGGGCCGCCTGCTGGCGGTTCCCGCCCGTCATCTCCAGCGTCCGCGCGATGACGATGCGTTCGGCGTCGGCGAGGCTCATGCCGGGCGTGAAACCGTCGGCTTCCGTCTCTTGGCCGCTCGGGTGAATCTCCGGCGGGATGTCCTCGACCTGGAGCGTCTCGCGGGGCGCCAGCAGGATCATCGTCTCAAGCGTGTTGATGAGTTCGCGGATGTTGCCGGGCCAATCGTAGGCGGCGAGGACCCGCTGGGCCTCCGGTGTGATGCCTTTGATGTTCTTTCCGTGTTCGCGCGCGATCTGGCGGAGGTAGTGCTCCGTCAGCAGCGGGATATCTTCCCGCCGCTGGCGCAGGGCCGGCAGCGCGATGCGCACGACCCGGAGGCGGAAGTAGAGGTCCTCGCGGAACTTCCCGCGCTTGACAAGTTCGTCGAGGTCCTGGTTCGTGGCGCTCAGGAGCCGGACGTCGACTTTTCGCGGCTCGTTGGACCCGACGCGCACGATTTCGCCGTCCTCCAGGACGCGCAAGAGTTTGATCTGCGTCGAGACGGGCATATCGCTGACCTCGTCGAGGAAGAGCGTCCCGCCGTCGGCGTGCTCGAAGCGGCCCTTGCGCCGCATGACGGCCCCGGTGAAGGCGCCCTTCTCGTGGCCGAAGAGTTCGCTCTCGAGGATTCCCTCGCTGAGGGCGGCGCAGTTGAGCGCGACGAAGTTCTTTCCCTTTCGGCGCGAGTTGGTGTGGAGGGCCTTGGCCACCAGTTCCTTGCCCGTGCCGCTCTCGCCTTCTATCAGGACCGTCGCGTCGGTGGGGGCGACCTGCCGGCAGGTCTGGATGACGCGCTGCATGGCCGCCGAGTGGCCGACGATCCCCTCGAAACCGAACCGCTCGTCCAACTGGGCCGACAGTTGCTCCGTGCGCCGCAGCAACCGGCGATGCTCCAGCGCCTTCGCCACCCGGTCCCGGAGTTCGTCCCGGTTCAGCGGCTTCGTGATGTAGTCGGAGGCGCCCTGGCGGATGGCCTGGACGGCCGTCTCGATCGTCCCGTGGCCGGTGACCATGACGACCTCGGTGCCGGGGTCGAGCCGCTTCGCGTGCCGGAGCACCTCCATCCCGTCCACGCCCTGCATGACGAGGTCCGTGACGACGAGGTCGAAGTCGTCGGCGTCGAGGCTCTCGAGCGCGCGGCGGGGGTCGGTGACGACGACGCACGTGTGGCCGACGCGCTGGAGCGCTTCGGCCATGGCCTCGGCCTGGGGGCGGTCGTCCTCGACGATGAGGATTCGGCCGCGGTCGGTTTGGGCGTCGCTTTCAGTCATGGCTCTCATGTTCGGGGGCGCGGTCGGCCGGCGGCAGGCAGAGGGTGAACCGCGTGCCGCGCCCCGGTTCGCTGTGGACCTCCAGCGTCCCGCCGTGTTCCTTCACGATGCGGTGGACGGTCGGCAGGCCGAGGCCCATGCCGCCCTTGCGCGTAGAATAATAGGGCTGGCCGATCTTGTCCAGGTCCTCCGGCCGGATGCCGACGCCCGTGTCTGTCACGTGGATGCACACGCCGCGCTTCACACGCTCCGTGCTGATCATCAGGTCGCCGCCGTTCGGCATGGCGGCCTCGGCGTTCAGCACGAGGTTGCTGACGGCCTGCTTCATGAGGTCGGCGTCGAGGGCCACGGGCGGCAGATTCTCCGCGAAACTCGTCCGCACCTGCACGCGGGCGCGCGCCAAACGCTCCTGGTAGAACGCCACCGCCTCCCGGACCACCGCGTTCACGTCCTGTGCCTCCAGACGCACCTCGTGCTTTCCGGCGAAGCGGAGAAAATCGTCGAGGATTTGTTCGAGGCGTTTGGCTTCCTGGCCGATCGTCTCCAGTTTCCTCAGGATTCGCGGGTCGGCGGCGGCGCCCGGCCGCTCGAGGTCTTCCCGCAGGAGTTCCAGGTTCAGCGTCAGCGTCGAGAGCGGGTTTCGGATCTCGTGGGCGAGGCCGCCCGTCAGCGTGCCGACGTACGCCAGGTGCTCGGCCTCCCGCGCCCGCCGCTCCGAGGCGCGCGCCCGCTCCTCGGCCCGCCTGCACCAGGCAAGCGCCACCGGCACCGCGAGCGCCAAGCCGAGGACCAGCCCGATTCCGATTGCCGCCAACGGATGCACGCCGGTTCCCCTATTTCCCGGGCTTTTTCAGTTCCGCCGCGAACGCTTCCAGATCGTCGTACCGGTGTTCCCACGTCGTGTACATGACGCCGACGACGCCTTGGACCTTGTCGGCGTCGGCGAGCCAGTCGCGAATCCGCTCCGGCGGACCATCGTAGTACCCGGCGAGGATTTGCTTGTGGCCCCGTTCGGCGAAGTGGCGGAGCGATTCGAGCCGGCCTTCCGCGTGGCCGTGCCAGTTCACGACCGTGACATCCTTCGCGAGGCCCTCCCAGGAGCCGTACCACGGCCCGTCGCCCTTCACGAGGTAGTATCGCCCCGTGCGGCCGGCGTTGTGATACGGGTCGAACATGTCGGACCAGACGTAGATGGGCTTGGCGGGGTCGGCCCGGCGGAGGATCTGGGTGCACCGTTTGACGTTGTCGGCGAGGATTTGGCCCGGCGTCATCTTCCGCTCGGCGCACGACGCGTCGTAGCCCTGGACGCGGATCTCGTCGTGCTGCATGAAGTATCCGTCCGGCGCGAGGTTCCGGCGGACCTGGTCCACTTGCCAGGCGAGGATTTCGTAAACCTTCGGCTCGCTCATGCAGCACGTCACCTGCCCGCCGTAGATGAGGGCTGTGTGGTAGTAACTCGCGAGGACCCTCTGGCCGTCGCGCAGGCGGCTCCCGGCCGGGACGGTCATCACGGGCGGTTCGTGCCAGACGGTATAATTGCCGGGGTAGGGGACCGTGCCGAGGCCCGGGTCAACCGCTCCGGCGAAATCCTTGCCCTCGACGTAAAGGGTTTTCCCGTCCTCGCTGGTCATTTTGAGCGGCGCGCCCGGTCGGCGAACGAGGTTCACGAGGCCGCCCGGCTCCAGGCGGACGTCGTCCCACCAGATTTTTCCGCCCTTGCCGCCCCAGACGCCCAGGTACAAGTTCACCTCCGAGAACTCCAGGCTGTTGAAGGTGACGTCCACGCGCTTCCAATCCTGCGTTTTCGCGAGGCCGAGGTCCACGTGGTTGAGCGCCGTGCCTCCTTCGCCGAGGACGGCGATGCGGACCTCGCCCGCCGCCTCGAAGTTCTCCGTCTTGACGAACGCCGAGACGTGGTAATAGCGGAACGGGTGGACCTTGAGGGTCTGGCACGCGCGGCCGTTGCCGTGCTCGGGGCTGTGCAGGCCGATGTCCTGGAGGCGGAGCGAGGCCTGGCCCTCGTGCTTCACCTGCGTGTCGATGAACGTGATCTGGCCGGGCATGTCCACGAAGCGCCAGCCGGCGGGCACGTCGCCCTTGTGCTCCTCGAAACTGCCGTTGGCCAGCGCGGCCGAATCGTCCGCCGCGATGACCTTCCCGGCCCGGACCACGAACGGCGCCTCGACCACCGGCAGACCTTCCGCCAGGTTCGGGTCGCGCGACAATAGGTCGTTCGAGTAGCCCATCGGGCAGACGGCCGCGATGCAGTCGAGGCGGGCGGCGCGGCAGGCGGCCCGGACCTTCCGGACGTTCTCGAGGTACGTGGGCGGCAACTGGTCCCAGCGCATGAACTTCGAATCCGTCAGGACCAGGCCGGTGTAGCCGGCCTTGGCGGACCGCTCGAGGAGCGCCAGGGCCTTTTCGACGTTCGCGTCCACCAGGAGATTCGTCTGGAGATACACCCAGCGGTGCGGCAGCGCCGGTTGGGCGCCGCCGGCGCGGGATCCGAGCGCGAGCGCCAGAACGCCGACGAGGAGGATGGCCCGGCGTTTCACGATAGGACCTCTTTCGGCGACGGACGGGGAGCGCGCGATTGTGCGCGGCGGGTCTCCGCACCCGCCACGCCGTTTATACTCCCTCTCCCTTGACGGGAGAGGGGTGGGGGTGAGGGTGAAAGGCCGTTCCCTTCATCCTTCTGCGGTTCGGCGTTCGACATTCATTATTCGTCGTGTCTTCCCCCCCTCACCCAACCCACGCCCACAAGGGGAGAGGGAGAACAAAAGCATGTTTTCAACAGGGTAGTTTTGGAGTATTACTTGTCGTCGGGCTTCTTCTCCCGGGCCTCTTCCTTCAGGACGGCTTTGCGCGAGAGTTTGATGCGCCCGCTGTCGTCCACGCTGATGACCTTGACGCGGACCGTGTCGCCGATCTTGACGACGTCCTCGACCTTCTCGACGTAGCCGTCCGAGAGTTCCGAGATGTGGCACATGCCGTCGGTCCCCGGCATGACCTCGACGAACGCGCCGAACGGCTTGATGGTGACGACCTTGCCGGTGTAGATGTGTCCAACCTTGACCTCGGCGGTGAGGGCGATGATGGCTTCGCGCGCCCGTTCGGCGGCGGCGGCGTCCACGCTGGAAATCGTGACCGTTCCGTCGTCCTCGATCTCGATGCGGGCGCCGGTGTCGGCCTCCAGGCCCTTGATCGTCTTGCCGCCCGGGCCGATCACCTTGCCGATCTTGTCCGGGTTGATCTTCACCTGGATGAGCCGCGGCGCGTGCTGGCTGATCTCCGCCCGCGGCGCCTGGATCGTCTCCAGCATCTTCCGCAGAATCTCAAGCCGCACCTCGCGCGCCTTCTCGAGGGCTTTTCGGCACGTTTCCAGCGTGATGGCCTGGATCTTGAGGTCCAACTGGATGCCCGTGACGCCGTTCTGCGTCCCCGCGACTTTGAAATCCATGTCGCCGACGTGGTCCTCTTCGCCCTGGATGTCCACGAGGAAGAGTTCCTTCTCGCCGTCGTGGACGCGGCCGATCGAGATGCCCGCGACCGGCTGCTTGATGGGCACGCCCGCGTCCATCAGGCTCAAGGTCGCGCTGCACACGCTCGCCATGCTCGACGAACCGTTCGACTCCATGATGTCCGAAACGATGCGGATCGTGTAAGGAAACGCCTCGGCCGAGGGCATGACCGGCGCGAGGCTCTTCTCCGCCAGGGCTCCGTGGCCGATGTCCCGCCGGCGCGGGCCGCGCATCATCTTCGCCTCGCCCACGGAGAACGGCGGGAAGTTGTAGTGCAGCATGAAGGGCTTCCGGTATTCCTCCAGCAGGCCGTCGATGATCTGCTGGTCTTCCGTCGTGCCGAGCGTCGTCACGGCCATCGCCTGCGTCTCGCCCCGCGTAAAGAGCGCCGACCCGTGGGTCCGCGGCAGGACGCCGACCTCGCACGTGACCGGCCGAAGGTCGTCGAGTTTTCGCCCGTCGGTCCGCCGGCCTTCCATGAGCATCCGGTGAACCAGGCGGTCCTCCACCTGGGTCCAGGCCCGTTTGAAGTCCGGCGCGGTCCACTCCGACGCCTCGGGGTCCACGCCCAGGATCGCTTCGCAGGCGCGTTCGGCCACGTCCTTCGTCGCCTGCTGGCGGGCGATCTTCCCGTGCACCTGCTTGGCGGCCTGGAGGTCCTTGAGGAACCCCTTTTCGATCTCGGCCACGAGCGCCGACACGTCCCGCGGTTTCTCCCAATCCGCCTTCTCGACGCCGAATTTCTCGATGAGTTCCTGCTGCATCTCGATGACCGTCCGGATGCTTTCCTGGGCGAAAGCCACCGCCTCGACGATTCTTTCCTCCGGGATCTCGGCCCCTTCGAACTCCATCATGTTGACGCGGTCGTCGCAGCCGGCCATGATGAGTTCCATGGTCGCTTTTTCGCGCTGCGTGTGCGTCGGGTTCAGAACGAACTCGCCGTCCACCAGCGCCACGCGCGCCGCGCCCAGCAGGCCGTCCCACGGGATCGGCGACAAGGCCAGCGACGCACTCGCCCCGATCATCGCCAGGAGGTCCGGATCGTTCTCCTGGTCGGCCGACAGCACCAGCGCCACCACCTGCACCTCGTCGTTGTATCCGTCGGGGAAAAGCGGCCGGATGGGCCGATCGATCATCCGGCACGTGAGGGTTTCTTTGGTGGAGGGGCGCCCCTCGCGCTTGAAGAATCCGCCGGGAATCTTCCCGGCCGCATACGTGTACTCCCGGTACTCCACCGTCAGGGGGAAGAAATCGATGCCTTCCCGCGGTGCCGCCGACGTCGCCGTCACCAGCACCACCGTGTCCCCGTAACGCATCAGCACGCTGCCGCCCGCCTGCTTTGCCACCCGGCCGGTCTCGATGACCAGCGTCCGTCCCGCGATCTCTCTTTCGATTCTCACCATAGCCATTGTTCGTTCCAACCTTTCTTGTTTTCTGTCGTTCGTTCCCTTGCCGCCGACTCTTCATTCTACAAGGCTTATCTCACCGCAGAGGCGCAGAGGTCGCAGAGCAAAGCCTTCAAGATGCTAAATACATTGCTGTTTGACGTTCCCACATCCTTGCCGTTCTCTGCGTTCATCTGTGTCATCTGCGGATGTCTGTTGTCGTTCGCCGTTCCCCGATCCTTGCCGTTCTCCGCGTCTCTGCGGATGTCTGTCGTCGTTCGCCGTTCCCCTATCCTTGCCGTTCTCTGCGTTCTCTGCGTCTCTGCGGATGTCTGTCGTCGTTCGCCGTTCCCCGATCCTTGCCGTTCTCTGCGTTCTCTGCGTCTCTGCGGTGAGAATGCAGTTACCGGCGAATGCCGAGCCGCTCGATGACCGTCTGGTAACGCTGGCGGTCGTGCAGCAGAAGGTACTTCAGCAGACTGGCACGCCGGCCCACCATCTTCAAGAGACCCCGGCGGGACGAGTGGTCCTTGCGGTGGGCCTTGAGGTGATCGGTCAGGTGGCGGATGCGCTCCGTCAGGAGGGCTATCTGGACTTCCGGCGACCCGGTGTCGCCTTCGTGAGTCCGGTAGTTCTGAATCAAATCCTGCTTCACCTGCGTCGTCATAACACCTGCTCCTTACGACACTTGGGCCACGGGAGGCGACCTCTCCCGCGCCTGTTCGGTTGTCCGGGGCTCTTGCCCTTTCCCTCTAGCGGTCGCTATCAACCCCGGACTTTACACAAAGCGCGCCGCAAAGGCAACGAAAAAAGGGTCCTGAACCCTTTTTCCTCTGGGGGTGGAATTACCCCTGGGGGTATCATCCTGTCGCGCCGCCCCGACCGTCGCGCGGCGGTTCTCCTGAACCGCCGCGCCTGTCAACAGTCGGCTGCCGCATGGTGGCCTGGGCGAAATTAGGCGAAATTACCCCTGGGGTAATTTCGCTCACGGTAATTGTACCTCAGGATCCCTGCGATCCTAAAGACCGCGCCTGGGGTCCCAGTAACGCTCCAGCATCCAGAACGACGGCTTGTCGAGACCGCTTTTTCTCAGTTCCGCGATCAGTTCGTAGTAGCGGTCCTCATCAAGTTCGGTCCAATTGCAGTCGCGGCACATCCTGCGCAGGCGCATGTCCAGGCGCACATCGCCGGCGATTGCCCTGAGCAGAGTTCTGTCAATCGGGGGGTGTGCAAGCCTCGCGAAGGCGCTATCGTGCTCCGGGCCGAGGACCACCATGGATTTCAAGTACACCGCCACGACCTTGGCGGCACGACCAAACGCGCTCTTCTTGTTGGCCTTCCTCTGAACATGCTTGGCAATTCGCCTGCAGATGTCACGGTGCGCCCTGTCGAATGCTGGAACGGTATTAGGCCAGGCGCGGCGGCCTGCGACCAGTTTACTCAGGCCGCTAGCCTCGATAGCGGTAATGATTGCCGGTGTCTTCGCCCAGCCTCGTTGCGATGCGCGTGCCGCGGCCCAAGTGGCAAAGCGGTGCCGATGCGTGAAGTGCGAATAGCGTGCGGCCATGGCTTGGACTCCTTTCAGACCACGAGATGGCTCTAGCAGAATAGCATACTCGCAATCAAATTCCGAGTCCGGAGAAGTTCCCCTCCGGATAGACCTTCTCGACGTAGGCTGCGACGGGGCGATTCGCCAGCGCCTCGGCCGTTGCGGCGGGAGAAAATTACCCCTGGGGTAATTTCGCTGCAAACCCTTTGCTGGCAAGAGGTTAAGCCATGTTTTTGGAACACGGGGAAGGGGCCGAATCGGAAATGACCCCAGGGGTAATTTTCACCAGTTTTGCGCGCAACATATGTTTTGACAGGAGGTTACGTCGGTTTTGGTCGGAAACGACCCCTGGGGTCATTTTCCGCCGCGGCGGGACAAAGCCGAAAGGGGAGCGGCAATCTAAAGGGTGGCGGGTCTCCCGACCCGCTACCCTCCCCAAAGCGTTGGAAAGCGCGGCGGTTCAGGAGAACCGCCGCGCTCTCTCGAAGGCAGGAGACCCGCCACCCTTCAGTTATGAAACAAGTTCTAGCCTCTGCCGCGGCCGCGACGCAAGCGCAGGCCGGGACCTTGACCCTTGCCGCCTCCGCCCGATGGTGCGGCGTCAGCTTGGAACCGCTCGACCCGGATGCCGCTCGCTCAGTATATCCGACCCTGGGACGGAATCAATTCACAACCGGAACCCCACGTTGCTGTCCCGTGGTGAAATTACCCCTGGGGTGAAATTACCCCTGGGGTAATTTCGCTGCAAACCCTTTTCTGGCAAGAGGTTAAGCCATGTTTTTGGAACACGGGGAAGGGGCCGAATCGGAAATGACCCCAGGGGTAATTTTCACCAGTTTTGCGCGCAACATATGTTTTGACAGGAGGTTACGTCGGTTTTGGTCGGAAACGACCCCTGGGGTCATTTTCCGCTGCCGCGGCCGCGGCGGGCGCGCGGGCCGGGACCGTAACGGCCCCCTTCGCCCGGCGACCGGACCTCGCCCGTCTGGAACCGTTCCACCCGGATGCCGCTCGCTCCGTCCAGCGGGCAGACGTTCTCGCACACGCCGCACCCGATGCACCGGTCGCGCAGGACGTGGGGCAGGGCGAGGAGGCGCATCTTCGGCGGCATCGCGTCCAGTTCCTCCTCCTCGGCGGGCGTCAGGCCTTCCGCCGTCGCCCTTCCGCCGTCGCCCTGCGGGCTATGGCGGACAGGTCGGGCTATGGCGGACAGGTCCTCCTCGCGCTTCGCTTCCAGTTGCTCGTACCGGTTGCGCCTGTCGTCGGGCATCTTGAGCCACTCGTTGTTTGCGACCTCGGCCGTCCGGTGCGAGATGGCTCTCGGCGTGACGGGGCACTGTTCCTCGCAGACGAGGCACTCTTCGCCGCGCGCCCACGGCAGGCAGCGGTTGTGGTCGAAGACGGCGGTGCCGATCCGCCACTCGTTCTTCTCGGCCCGCGCGAGGGGAGCGATCGCCCCCGTCGGGCAGACCGTCGCACACAGGTTCGCCGGTCGGTTCTCACCCGCCTCGGCGGTCTCGCCGGGCGAGGCCGACGGGCCCGCTTCCCCGGCCTGGGCGTTGCACGTGTAGTCGCAATAGCCGATGTTGAAGACGAACGTGGGCGTCCAGAGGCCCGCGATGCCGTTTTCGATCCCCGAGGGGTGCAAGGCATTCGTCGGGCAGACGCGCATGCACGCGCCGCAGCGGACGCAGGCGGCCTGGAAATTGCCGTCCGGCTTTAGGGCGCCTGGCGGGCGGAGCATCGGGTTCGTCTCTTCCTTCTCGCGCGAACGCCGGTCGAGGAGAAGCGCCGGTCCAAGAACCGCGCCGACCGCCGCCGACCCGAGAAATGCCCGCCGGCTCGGGCAGACGCCCGGCACGGGCCGGACGGGCGCCGGCCGGCCGACGCCGATGTGAATCGCGCCGACGGGGCACATGCTGCGCTCGCACGCATAGCAAAGGATGCATTCCTGGACGATGCTGCGGTACGCCGTCCCTTCCTCGCCCGCCCTGTAGTAGAGAGTATCTCTCACTACAGGGCCCGGCTCGAACGCGCCCATCTTGCACCGCTCGCGGCATCGGTTGCACGCGACGCACGCGCTCCCGACGCGCGGACGCAGGGGGCTCGCGGAACCCAGGAGGCCCAGCAGGGCCCCCAGCGGGCAGAGGTTCCGGCACCAAAACCGTTTCTGGTAGGCCTGTACGAGAAGGACCGCCAGCAGCAACGCGACGAACGTCCATCCCCATCGCGTCGCGGCCCACCGGCCGCCTTCCTTGAAATTGGCGTCGTCCGAAATCAGCCGGTGGGCGCGGGCCCAGTCGTACGCTCCGGCCGCGCCCGGCGTCTCGGCCTTCTCGGCCGCGACGAGCGCGGTTTTCCCGGCGTCCTGGGCGATCGGCACGAGTGCCGTCCCGAACGACCGGGTCATGATGGAGATCGGGTCGAACCAGCCGTACACGCCCAGCCCGAAGACCGCGAGCACCAGCACGGCCGCCAGCAGGCCGTACTTCACCTGCCTGAGTCGCGGCACCGCGTTCTTCGACCGGTCGCGCCGGCGGAAGAGGAGTTTGTCGGCCACGTCCTGGAGGGTTCCGAGGGGGCAGATCCATCCGCAGTATGCCCGCGGCGCGAGGAGCGACAGGCCGACCACCGCCAGCGCCGCCAGGAGCGCCGTCGTGAACGCTCCCGCGAGCGCCGCGCCGACGAGGATCAGCGGATCGGAGACGAGAAACAGGCGCGCGAGCCACGGATGGGCCGACACCGCCGTCCCGCGGACCGTCCAGAGGAGCAGGCCGAGAAAGAGCGTGAGCAACAGGAGTTGAACGGTGATGCGCGCGATCTCGAGCGGATGCGGCCGTACGCCCTGCTTGGACATTACGTTGACGCTCTGGTTTTGGCGTTGCGAAGAAGGGGATTCACGACTCTTCCTTGAACGAGATTCCGATCAGGCTGGCCTGTGTTACCGGATCCTTCCCGCCGAGTCGTTTGCTTGCATCGAGTATCTCGATACCGGCGAGCCGGCCCTCCGCATCCAGGTCAAGAAAGAGTCCCTCGCGCAATTCCCTTGTGGTTACGGTGGTTTCTCGGAACGTGATGGTGATCGCGTCCACGTCGCGGTC
>Ga0315289_10008506_pt1 | contig 14832 bp, 9 predicted proteins | sample YL17G11_40_MG_FD_203452 | JGI IMG/M metagenome (GOLD analysis project Ga0315289, IMG submission 203452) | Sediment microbial communities from Yellowstone Lake, YNP, Wyoming, USA - YL17G11_40 | ecosystem: Environmental > Aquatic > Freshwater > Lake > Sediment | place: USA: Wyoming | collected...
TTCTTGGCAATTGCATCAGGAATCAGGTAGTTCATCACTGCCGAAAGCTGGTCGGCCGGTTTTCTATCTTGCCATACGCACCAAGACACCCCATTGCGTTCGCCCCATTCGGCAGGCATTCCATAACCATCAATATTCAATTGGGTCCAGCCCTCTGCCGAAAATGAGAACTCACTAAGCATGACTGGCGCGAATGTACGCGTCGAGTCCATTTTTTTTGTCATGCCAGTCCCAGACCCGTATGCATGAAATGAAAAGCAGTCCTTGCCATTTGCCCAGGTAATACCGGTAGATGGACCAATGTCCCGCATGAAGGGGCCCCAATTAAAGCTGAGTTCCACCGGCTCAAAAAGCCCCATTATTATGGTAGAGGGCGCCAGATTGCGCAGATGGTTCTTGTATCCGTCAATCATCCAGTCTTTACCCCAATAATTTTCGTGAGTATCCGCCGGGGGGTTGTAAAAAAGCTCGTTGACAGCACCATAAATTACGCACGTCCGGTCCTTGTAACGAGGGGCAACTTTGTCCCAGAAGGCATTAAGCTCCCAATCACCACTCATCCGGGGGCCATGGTAATTGACAATTGCATATACTCCGCCCACAGCCTCGCAGTTCGCAATAATCGAGTCGGCAACTAAAAGCGCAGCATCGAGGGAAGCCGCGCCACCCCATCCAGGAGTAATCAGGCAGACCCGGATGCAATTCATATGCGCTTCATCCTTGAGCCTTTGCACATTGGCCCGCACCGTAAAAAATCTGGTTACCGTGCCGGTCAAATTGCTAAGGATGTGGGCATGGCAACCCCGCAAAAGCTGACCATCAGCAGTTTTTATTGTGCCCCCGGAAATGATCGGCCGTGCTGCTGGTGCGGCTGAGGCCTGCTGAAATCCCGATGAAACAAGGAAGCCTGCGACAATCAAAATACCCAGACTGCCGTTCCTGCATTGCCTCAATTGCCCGTTCATGTTCGACTCCTTCGCGAATGTGGTGGTCACACAGGACCTTAGTGGCCTTGTTTGTAAATCATCCGGCATATAGATTCATAGGCATTTTTGCATGGAAATCCCCGTTCAGCGTGCACGCAGAATCTTCGTCACCATTGTCCGTGCTGCTGATGTAACCGCGATCACATGCATTCCGGATCCAACGCTTGAGATATCCCGGTTCCGAGGCCCGACGCCGGTTTCGTGCAACAGGGTCATTCCCGCAACATTAACAACACGCAAATCGTAAGGACCGGCCGGAAGTTCAATAAAGCCGGCTCCGGCAACAAGTGCGGCGCGGTCTATGGCGGGAGTGCAAGGGGGCGCTGTCATGTCGACCGTCCCTCCTGCCTCAAAGTCAAGACCCGTGTATCCTCCAACATCCTGGCTGTAATCAAAAAAGGTGGCTGTATTTCCATCAAATGCTTTCGTATAATCATTTCCTGAGTTGCCCCACGATCCCGGAGTCCCAAAAGAAACGCCGGTCGCCTTCTCTGTGCCTCGATAAAATTCGATTTCCGCGACATTGCATGCGCCCCCGGCCCGGTATCGCGCATATCGGTAGGCGATGTCCGATCCTGAGGGAATTATCTCGGTCCATTGATTGTCGCCCGGAGTAGTGGTGATGGTATAGAGCGTGGTATACGGTCCGGCGGTAGCTGAGCCGTTGGTTGCCTCAAATACGCCCCCAACCATGCGCGCCGAAAGTCCCGATCTCGGGAAAAACCTGATACGTGTGATCCCGCCCTGGTATTGAAACGGCGCTTTTGAATTCGCGGCAATCGCATTAGGCGCCGTTGCGCGATCGCGGACATTATTGATGGTGAGCATGTACCCTATCCCAGCGGATAACTGTCCGACTGTCAAGCTGACTGTCTTCAGGTCAGCTCCCAGCGATGCTGCGGTGACGGGAATGGTCGGCGCAATGATGTAGTTGCCGCTATTTTCAGCGCTGCTCTGCTCAACCGGCTCATCGAAAACAACCGTCACCCGGGTCCGGAGCGTTGCGGAGACTAAAGAAATGATCGGTCCGGCATGATCGGCCGGCGTTGTGGCTGTCGCGGTGTCGCTTTGAAGGCCTTCAAGGCCCGCGCCGTTGATTGCCGACACTTTGTAGGAGTACTGCGTACTTTCGGAAAGGCCGATATCGCTGAAACTCGTTCCTGTTGCCTCGCCCACTTTCTGTGTTCCGCGATAAACCAGATAGCCTATAATTCCGCTCTCAGCGTCTGATGCGGCAGTCCAGGCAAGATTGATTTTGTGCTCGCTCACCGGCGTTGCCTGCACATTGGTCGGCGTTGAGGGAGGCGTAAGGTCGGATGCGACATTTGAGTACGGGATGGCCCACATGGCGAGGTAGCCGCAGTAGGCGATTGTAATCTTGTCAAGGTCAGGCGCGGTGCTCTGGTCGTTATAGAATTTGATTTCATTGGCGCCGGCGTTAAGGCGCACCAGATAGCATTCGGTGGCCGGCGAAGAGACCGTCCCTGAATTGCGGCAAAAGAACCGGAGGGCTTTTTGCGTGTTGACGCGGACTTTGAAGATCTGGTCGATGCCGGCCGCAACGTAGGTCATTTTCATAATGTAAGCACCAGCAGTTGCAGCGGTGACATTGGTAAATGTCAACCCGTTGGATGCGCCGCCGCCGATGTTCGTCACATAACTCGTGGAAATCGCCGTGGAGCCAGTCCGGGTGTTTCCGGCGGCCTCTGCTTCATAGATTGTTTCGGGGCCGGGAGCAAGAGCCGGCGTTCCGGTGCGCGTGTAGAACTCGTAGCCGGAGGAGCGGAACGAGGTGCCTTGCGTCATATCGGAAGTTTTAACATACGGGGCGTCAAACTGGATCATGGCGGTCGAATCGTTCCGATGATACATCGAAACGCCCTTCTCGCACTGGCGCATCCAGATGTTTTCGCCCAGTCCCAGCGGCGGGGCCATGGCTTTGCCCAGATCAATGTCCCACGCCGGATACCACGGATGAAAATGGCCGTTGGTGCTACCCGCCAGAAGATAGAAGCCGTTTGTAAACGTTGTCATGGCCGCCGCGCCCTGCTTTGCGTGGGTCGGATCGTCGGGCCCGAAATTCTCCGCGCACCATATCCCGGGGAACAGTGCGTTCTTTTCCCACCGCTCGACCACCAGCATCGAATTTCGGTCGTCGACGCCCGCGCCCTCGGCGTCTATCGCATTGACAAGCTGGTCCTGCGAATGATAGCCGCCGTTAGTGTTGACAATGATGAGTGCGGCAGGGCCGATTGCCGCGCGGACCTTCTGGACGATAGCTCCGCTGCAGCCCCAATCGAGCATCACGCCATCCAGACCCGCCCCGGAATTCATGGCCGCTGCCGCCTGTTTGGCGACATGGTCCTGGAACGCGGGATCGCTGCTCTTGACTAACGTCCTGCCCGGCCAGGCGGAACCTCCAGCCCACCACTGATGTCCGGCCGGCAGCCAATCGTTTGCATAGTCGTACCAGGGGATTTCCGCGCAAACGATTATGTTCGGATTGATGGCGACCAGCTTATCAACCGTGCTCTTCGCGGCCACTTTGCTTGCGTCGGTAAGGACTTCGCCTTCTCCCTGATATTGCGTATTGAAAACAAAACCTATGTTGTCGAGGTTTGTATAAAACAGGCCATGCTTCGCCGCTATCGCGTAATCAGCTGCATTCTGATAGCTGAAGTAGTGATTGGGTCCGATCGACCATGCCGCGAAAATGGCGGGCAAACGCTTATCGCGCCATTTTTCAGCCATTGTCTTGGCGGACGCCGCGGTGAAGAGCGAAAGACATCCTGCGATCAGGATTGCCGCAACAAAGCATTTTTTCATAGTTGCTCCCGGTTTCAAAGGACGTTCCTACAATTTTGTGTTTCAAAAAATAACCCTTAAGGGCTATTGCATTATTTCGATGCGCCGGGCGTCCATCCCTGATAATGTCTTGACAAGCAGCACATACATTCCCGGCGATGGCGCGTTCATGACAACCGTTTGTCCTTCGGATGCGGCAATCCCGCTTGTTGTGGCGGCAAGCCTGCCGTCGATCCCGGCGATCCGCGCTTCGTACCGTCCGGACCGCTGCAGCGTGATCGAAAGCGTCCGCGCGCCATTGCGATGCGCAACGACGAAGGCGCCGGCCGGGAGCGAAGCCGAAGCGGCATTGCCCGCGATCGTAGCGTTGGGATTGTAGATATAATGGAGCGAGTTGTCGGCTTTAAGGTCATTAAACGTCGCCGGATCAAGCTGTGGGTTTGCCACGGCCACTCCCACGCCCGCTTTTCCGATCGGGTGCCTGCCTCCGTTCCAGTAGTTGGTGATAGCGAAACGCGCGCTGGGAAGTCTTCCCGCGGGATCCAGGATCGCCAGCGCAAGCACGTATTCCTTTGTTGCGAGATTTGCAGGGACCACAAAAGTGCCGCTGGCATAATATTTGATCGGCGGGACCAGATACTTGTGGGTTTTGTAGCTGTTCGTCAACGGATCAAAATCCCATTTGTCGCCCGGCAGCCATTTGCGGATATCAAGATTCGCGAACGTGTCGCTCCAGGCCGGCTGTCTGGTGGACGGATCGCACAGACTGACCTCCACCGGCCACGGATACAGGAACTGCGCGGCGCCGATATTGGTGACGCCGAAGCTGACCGACAGCGTCTGGCCCGGCTGCACTTGACCGGTGTAGCGCACGGTATCAATCACCAGCCGATACCCATTTGTCATCTGGAACATTTCGGCTCCCCGCGCCGTGGCGGGGCCGACGGCGTAATTCGATATCCAGCCGCAACCCGTTGAATGGTACCACCGCGCGATTTCGCAGAGCTTCTGCATGCCGACGGTGTCGGAGCAGTCTTCGGTCCCGCTGGCGTGCACCGGCGGACAATAATCATAGGAGATCTCTCCCTCCCAGACATTTGTTTTCCATTGCCCCTGGTCCCAGTGTCCCACATACCACGATGCCTGCCAGGTGCATCCCCACGACATGTTGTTCACGCCGTATTTATAGTTGCAGGGCTCGTGGCGATAGGTAATCAGCTTATTGGGAAACGCGTCAGCGTACGACTGGCACATTGCCTGCATGGTAGGCGATCCGTCAAGATAATTCCCCGGATCGGTCCCCCCTTGTTCCCCCCACGGGCCGATCAAGCCGGTATACATCCAGGCCACGCGCGGATCATTGTTCCAGGCCTGGCCCAGTTTGGCGATAAAAGATTTCATTCGATTGATGAAAGTCGTGCTGGTATAATCGCCGGGACTCAGATCGGATGGCCAGCTGGCGGGACGTCCCGGATATTCGCCCCAGATCTGAGGGATGATCTTCATATTTTGACTCGGAAGGTTGGCCCATGCGGAATCGCTCCATTTCTTTATCCGGTCAACCCCGTCCGCCGCCGTACGTTCAAGAGCATTCCAGGGGATGTATTGGGGTCGCGCAAAAGCGTATTCCGTGCCCCCCAGAAAGCCTTTGAGCGGGTTCTTGAATGCTTTGCTATAGGGAGCTGGCGTCACGATAACATCGGCCGACCAGATAATGGCCGGCAGCATGACAAGCAGGGATAAAGCCGCGACCATCGGCCGCATGTGGCCGGAAAAAAAAGAATTCTGCGATTTCATACGGTCTCCTTTTCCACGCATGCGTGGAGTGTGGAATTTTCCCCGGCCTTGACCGACAGCACGTCCCTGCTGCATGGTAGGCTGGTTTGATAATAATGTATAAGGAATGCCGGCAGGTGTAATTAAGGATCCTGCATAAATCCTTCAAATTCCTGCATAGGCGCGGAAAAAAGTAGAAGGAACCGTCGTGGACGCGGCCGACGACCCGGCCGTTGAATCCCGCCGGCAACGGGTCACGGGTGACCTGCGCGCGATCGGGGGCATGGGCGGGCTGGCAGCGGTTGAAGAGATCAGGAAATTGAATACCGAAATACCGGTCTTTGTGGCAAGCGGATATGCGGACGATCCGGTAATAAAAAATCCCGCTGAATACGGTTGTACTGCAAGCATCTGTAAACCGTTCAGGAAGACGGAACTGACGGAAATGCTGGATAAATATATGGGGATTTAAAGTAAGGAATTAGAACGTATCACTCAAATAAATCTTTCAATCCCTGCGATGCGGTGTAAACGCTTCCAATGCCGGAAAGCTGATAGGCGACCCGTATTGTTTCCGCGATCTCTTCTTTGGTCGCCCCTTCACGCATCGCCTGCTGCGCGAGCGCCCGCACTCCCTGCGACGCTCCGTGGGCCGCGTCAAACGCCATGGCCATCAGCAATTTTATTTTCTTGGGAAGCGCGCCGTCAACGTAGACGGTCGAATCCGTACTTTTCAAAATGTTCATCAATGTTGGATCGAGTTTCATGATTGTGCTGAGGGGATGTTCTGGCATGGTGCAGGCTCCTTTAGTATGTGTCGCGATGTAACGGTTACCAGCGGCTGTTCATCCGTTGAAAACTATTATCCAGTGCGGCCCTGGGCAGTTTGATGAGCAGCAGGTTTTTTAAAGAAGCAGGACTTTCGGACACGACAACCGATTGAGATCCCTTTTTCAGGTTGATGCGATCAGCCCTTCGCACATGTTCCATAGTTTTTCTTCGGCTTCTATATTTTTGAACGTACACTCTATTTGCTTGCGCTGGTCAAAAAAACCGCCGCTTATACCTTCAATTTCCGGGCTGCTTGCCAGCCAGATGGCCGTATCCGCCCCTTGTGCGATGGTACGTCCAAAAAAGAGGCCCAGCACGCGCATGAAGAGCCGGCCCACCAAAGGCATGTTGCGATAAAGGCCGGTCTGCACGACCAGACCTGGCGCCATGGCATTGGCGGTAACTCCGCTTCCCTCAAGCCGACGCGCGAGCGCCCACGTGAGCATCCGATTGCAAACTTTGGATTGCGCATAGGCTTTTCGGCCGTCGTAGGCCCGGCGCTGGAACTGCAGGTCGGTGATATCAAAGTCGCTTGCATAGGTGGAGGCCACGTTAACGATGCGTGCCGGAGCGCTCGCTCGAAGGAGATCAATGAGCTTTTGCGTCAGCAGGAAGTAACCGATCACGTTTGTGGCAAAGGTGAGTTCAATGCCATCAGCGCTCATCTCCCGCTCTGGCCGGTTGACGCCGGCATTATTTACAAGAACATCGAGACGTGAATATTTTTTCCTGAATTGCAGAGCGAATTCGTGAATGGACTTTTGACTGGAAGTATCAATGTGCATGACAGCGCAGTTTGTGTTGCCGGTCCGTTGCGCGATCTCTTCGGCTGTTCGCTTCCCGCGTTCAAGATCGCGGCAGGCAAGCACGATCTCAGCACCGAACGCTGCGAGCTGCAATGCGATTTCTTTGCCGAAGCCCGAGGTGGGGCCGGTAACGATGGCCCGCTTGCCCGCCATGGAGATGTTTTGATTCCGCCTTTGTGCATGAGTATTGTCGGGATGAGAGGGCATGGCTAGTATGCCTTTCTGTAAAAACCGCAACCGACCTTTTCTTCAATACAACGCGTTGGTGGTGGAGCAGACTTTAAAATACATCGCAGAGGCAAAGAACCTGATCGATCTTCGACAGAAAGAACGGCCCAAGCGCCGCGTCCGGTTTGAGGCATGCGCCTGCGCCGGTTCGCAGCCATGGTTCATCAATTTTGGTGTATCCTTGATATATATGTGAATCAGTATAATTATTTTCATGTTGTTTAAATTCAATGACTTATATTATTAAATGTATCCTGATAGGATACACTTTCTCTATTTTCCAGTAAAATTCCCATGCCTTTCGCTCCGGCATCTAGTAAATTAATCGCCATGAAGCCGATCTTCTCATATATCGACTATCGCCGGTTTCTCCATGATTTCTATGAAGAGAAGAAGCGGAACACACGTCATTTTTCCTACCGCTATTTCGCGGCGCGCGCGGGCGTCACGTCGCCGGTCTTTTTCAAGCTGGTGTTCGAAGGCAAGCGCAATTTGTCAACGAGTATGGTCTCGCGTTTTGCCGCCGCCCTTGGACTCAATCCGAAAGAGTCCACGTTTTTCGCGCACCTGGTCCGGTTCAATCAGGCCCGGACCGCACTGGAAAAGCAGGAGCATTATTCCGTGCTGGTTGCCATGATGGGCAATGTCGCGGAACGTCAACTCGAAAAGGACCACTACGAATATTTTTCGCATTGGTATACGCCGGTGGTCCGCGAACTGATCTGCTCGAACGGGTTTCGCGGCGACGTTGCGGCGCTGGCCGCATCGGTCCGGCCCGGCATCAGGCCCAAAGAGGCGAAAGCGGCGATCGATCTGCTGCTTCGTCTCAGGCTCGTTGAACGAAAAGCCGACGGGACCTATTCGCAGACCGCGGCCGCGCTCCATGGTGGCGGCGAGATCGCCTCGCTGGGGCTGCGCGCGTTCAATCGTCAGATGGTGGAACGCGCCCTGGAATCAATCGACAGCGTTCCCGTGGAGCAGCGGCATGTATCCGGAATCACCGCGGGGATCTCGCGGCAGACCTATGACGTTCTTGCCGCGGAAATCAGCGCCTTCAAAGACCGGGTCGTCTCGATTGTCAATCGCGACGAGGGCTCCGAGCGCGTGTATCAGCTCAACATCCAGCTCTTTCCGCTGAGCGCCGGACCCGCGAGCGCGCATACAGGCGAAGGGAGCATGCCATGAGCGCAAAGATCGCGCCTCTATTCGTCATCGCGGCGTTCATGATGCTGGGCTGCAGCTCTCCCAACCAGGTTGCCGGCGGATCGACCTCGACCGATAATGCCAGGGTGTACGCAACAATCGTCTATCCCAATGGTAAACCCGCCGCGCATGCGGTCGTGCGGCTGCGCCAGGCCGGGTATCTTGCCGACACGGCGACGGCGCTTGAGAAAACCGCCGTTTCACACTACGACGCTTTAACCGACGACTCGGGACGGTTTGTGATCGATTCCATTGACACAGGAGAATACCTGATCGAGGCGGCGGACGCCAACGGAAACGCCGTGGCCATTGCCTGCGCTGCGATCGCGGATTCGGCGGTCAACGCGGGCCGGAAAATGCTCGAGCCGATGGGGACCATCGCCGGTTCGATGGGCGGCCCCTTCGTGCGGGGATTCGCGCGCATCCACGGCCTGGAACGCTGCGTGCGCGCCGACAGCGCCGGGCGGTTCGTGGTTGATGTTCCGGGAGGTCAAGCGTACCGCGTCAACATTCTGACCGGCGATACGACCGCCGAAATCAGCGCGCCGCAGCCGGTGCAGCCGTCGCAGGGGACGCCGGTCAACGCCGATCTGGGGAAGTATCGCACCGACTCTCTTGCCATTCGCGCCTTCCTCGACAGCATGGGTTTCAGCGCGGTCCCCGTCGACTCGGTTTCCCCTTTCGACAGCGGCACCGGGCGGATCCGGAAACTGGACCTGTCGAATCGCGGACTCACGGCGGTCCCTCCGTCGGTCGGGGATCTGACGTTTCTGTGGACGCTTGTCCTGAAAAACAATCCCATCACCGATCTTCCGTCAACGCTCGATCGGATACCGCTGCTTGCGGCGCTGGATATCAGTTCCACGCCAATCGCGACGCTGCCGGCGGTGGTGACGCGGTGCGTCTATCTGCAATGGCTGTTCCTCAGCACGACCGGTATCCGCGATTTGCCGCCGGATATAGCGCAACTGACGATCCTGCATGAATTGTGGATGGAGCAGGATTCGCTCACAACCGCACCGGCTGCCGCATTCACCATCCGCTCGCTCAAGTCGCTGAGCTTTGCGCAAAACAGATTGACGCAGATCCCCGCGGCCATCGGCAATCTCGATTCCTTGGAGTATCTGCATGTCGATCGAAACCAACTGGCGTCGTTGCCGCAGGAGTTGACATCACTGGCCCGCCTTAAAGATATGTACGCCTATCAGAACAACCTGACCGCGCTGCCCGATTCGATCGGGAAAATGGCCGCGCTCAGTCTGATCGATGTGCAGAGCAACCGCATCGCAAGCCTTCCCGCGTCCATTGGCCGATGCGCGAATCTGACCTATCTGCACCTCTGGAGCAATCTGCTGACCACGCTGCCGGATTCGATTGTCAATCTCAAACCGGTGGATCTCCTCATGCTGGGGAGCAATCATCTGTGCACCCTGTCGGCCCCGCTCATTACCTGGGCCAATCAATACGCGGAATCGACATGGCTGGCCGACCAGACATGCCCATGATGGAAAGGAAGGTTGACGTATGACAACACCTATCGCAGGATTCTCGCCATAGCGTTGCATCACGCCGTTTGATCGCCGAAATATTCGTGAATTGAGAATGCCTGAAATGGCCGTACGATAGTTCTGTCTTTTGAACGATAAGGAGGGTGTATGCGGCGGTACTTAACAATCTGGATGCTTGGCCTGGCCTGCTCCGGTTTCAGCCAACAACCGCCAGTGTTCCATACCTCAGGCCGTTTTCTGCTCGACCCCTGCGGCGACACGGTGGTCATGCGCGCGCCGGAGGTGTGCGTCAACCACATGCAATATCTTCCCGAAATCGCCAAAACCGGCGCGAATTTCGTGCGGCTGCTCATGGATATTCCCGGGACATCGCCGGCCAACCTTGATGCCATGCTCGCGCTTGTAAAGAGTTCGGGCATGGGCGTCGACGTCGCGCTTGGCAATGGCACCCACGATGGCAGCGCGTTTGCCGATCCGAATTACGTTCCGGTGCTGAAGAAATACGAGGATATCATCACGCTGCACGCGCAGGGAGAAGGCCAGCAATCGACCGCGGCGCAGTGGCTCTCCGATGCAAAGGGCGCAATCGACAAGATACGCGGCGCCGGACTGCGCTGCCCGCTTTTCATATTGTCAACCAGCTCGGGAAGGGACCCGTTCACCGTTTTGCACAACGGCCAGCAGCTCGCCGATTACGATCCGCAGCATAACATTTTATGCGGCGTGCAGCTTTACTGGGGATACACCGCGAACCACGTTCAGGGTTGGTGGATGAGCAACTATGGCATGACCGACAAGGCTGCCATCGATTCTTTTGCGGCAAAGAATTTTCCGATCGTGGCCGGCATCGATAATTGGGACGGTTATTCGGGCAACGAGTACTATATCGATTACGAGACGCAGATGTCCGAATGTCAGGCAAAGAAAATAAGCTGGTTCTGGTGGGATTGGGCCAATCCCTACAGCGGGGATGTGAATCACCTGACCACCGACGGAACATACGGACATTGGGCTTCTATGAGCGGCGGGCCTTTCAGCGCCAATTTCGGTGAGGTGGCCTGCGTGACCCACCCCGCGAGCATCAAGAACAGTTCGAAAAGAACGGCCTATATGCTTTCGCACACCTGCAATGGCGTCGCAGCGCGCGTCTCCGCAGATCCCCTGTCAGGCCCTATGCCGCTCGCCGTGCAATTTGACGGGCTGCAATCGACCGGGACGGGGTTGACTTATGCATGGACCTTCGGCGACGGCAGCACCTCGACGGCGCAGAAACCCCAGCATACATACTCAGCGGCTGGATCGTACAAAGTCAAGTTGATCGTGTCGGGTGCCGGAAACCAGAGCAGCGACTCCACGGTCATTACGGTTATCGATCCATCAAAGGAGCCGACAGAGATCTCCTGCGGCAAGACCGCGACCGCCTCAAGCGCGGAGAGCGGCGTCGTTGGTGCCTTTCCGGCGGCCAACGCGGTCGACTGCAATATGGGCACGCGCTGGGCGTCCAATACCACGGACAATGAATGGATGTACGTAGACCTCGGGACGCCTCAGACCTTCGACCGGGTGATCCTGCAGTGGGAAACGGCCTATGCGTCAAGCTACAAACTGCAGACATCCGGCGACGCGCAGACTTGGGCCGACATTTACAGCACGACAACCGGCAACGGTGGCGCGGACACGATCAACGTCAACGGAACCGCACGGTATGTGCGCATGCTGGGCATCACGCGCGCGACCCAGTACGGCTATTCGCTGTATGAGTTCGGTGTCTACAAAATACCGAGCGCGACGACTGCATGGCAGCTGCCCGGTGTCTCCCCGGCCGCCTTGGATGGGCGCTCATCGACGCGAATGTACACCCTCACCGGCCAAATCGTTCGCGCGGAACGCACTCAGGGCGGTTTTCCATGTGGCGTATATCTGGTGGCAAAGGGAAACGGCGCGGCGCCGCGGACTCCGAGTGTTCACATCTTCGCGCCGGATGAAGGAAAATAGTTCTCTTGGAATAATGTAACCCTGACAGGAGCCAATATGAGAAACACTCGTTCAGTACTCGGATTCATAGCATGCATCGGATTGGCGTCCTCCGTTTGCGCCTACAATCTAATTGATACAAAAGCCGACCCCCGCACGGTCGCTGTTTGGAACTACTTGCAGTCGCAGTACGGCAAGAAGATGCTGACCGGCTGTTGGACCGAAAGCCAGTATGGGGGAGCTGAGGCATTCCACACGTGCTCGGGCGAATGGCCGGCCATCTGGGGCCAGGACATGAACAGTTGGTATAAAAGCCGCACCGACCCGCTCTGGACCAGCACCTGGAACGGCAATATCCAGGGATTCAAAACCGCCTGGGGACGGGGCGAAATCCCGCAGGTCAACTGGCATTGGCAGATGGTCTCTTCAAAAGTCAATGGCGCATATACTCGCGATGCGTGGGGAAAGGATGCGAGCGGCAATCAGCAAATGATGACCAGCCAGCAATGGAATGATATCGTGACGCCCGGGACAGCGCTGTACAACGCGATGATCGAAGACATCGACTATCATGTGACCGGTTTTCTGAAGAAACTCGTTGATGCAAGCGGACCCCTGCCGATTCTTTTCCGCCCATTACACGAGATCGATGGCGGCTGGTTCTGGTGGACCTGCACAAGCGATCCGTCAAAGACGGCGCAGCTCTATAGGATCATCCAGGACCGGGTCATGGACTATCACCAAATGCACAACCTAATCTGGATCTACAATCCCGGGGTGCTCTGCAATGGCGGATCCTGGCCGCCCTATCAGACATCCGAATACGCCCGACGTCAAGCATTCTATGTGGGCGACACGCACTGTGACATCGTGGGTATTGATTTATACGACTGGGACTGGATCAACACCGGCGCCTATACGCCGGCCGGCGCGAAAACCTACCGCGACGCCTGGAACGTTATGAAAGCCGTTTCGTCAACGAAGATGATCGCACTCTGCGAGTGCCAGGGATTCCCCGATCCGGCGAAATCATTTACCGATGCAAATTACGCGCCCTGGCTCTATGCACTGCCGTGGTATTCGGACGAGTCAAACGGCGTTCCCTGCGACGTGCTGACTGCGCGCGTCAATAACTCATATATGATCAACGCGAGCGATCTGCCGGATTTCAAGAACGCGACAGCCGTTGCCGGGCCGGATCGCTTGACATCGGGAGGCCTGTCAGCAGGCCGGCCCATGACCGAGAGGCCGGCGCGAATCTACTCGCTCACCGGCCAATGCATGCGCACGGAACGCACTCTGCGCGGTCTTCCGGGCGGCGTGTATCTGTTGGCAACGGGAAATGGCGCGGCGCCGGCTCGACTTCCACAGTACAGTATCCTCTGCGGCGGCAGCTCTACTGGGGCTACACCTCAGTCGGCATGCCGGTAATTCGCAACCAAATCAGGAGGTCGCCATGAAACGCTTCGCCTGCATGATTGTCCTGGCCGCCGCGATGGCCGCTTCGGCCACCACGGTTTACTTCATCGGCAACAGCGTCACCGACGTGATCAACTACAGCGCGCTGCAAACGCTGGCGCAAAGCCGCGGCCACACCCACCAGTGGGGCCGTACCATGATTCCCGGCGCGCCGCTGGACTGGTTCGTCCAGCATCCTACTGACGGCATTACCGAGGCGCCCTATGGGATCTGGACGAATGCGCTTCCCAATTACCCATGGGACTTCATTTCGCTGCAACCTTTTGACCGGCAACTGGACGGCGATATCTCGGCAATAGGGACCTTCGCCGATCTGGCAAAAGCGAAGAGCTTGGGGAAAACGATCATCATTTACGAACGCTGGCCGCGAACCGACAATCGCGACGCTACTTCCGCCAACGGGTGGAACAATGCGTTCATGGGACCTTTCACGGGCGGGTGGGACAACAGCAATGAAACGCGCGACTACTTCGAGCAGTTGACGACAAGGGCTCGGACCGCGCAACCCAATTTTCACGTTGTCATTGCACCCGTCGGCGAGGTGATGCACCAGCTCAACATCAAAATGGCGGCAGGACAGGTGCCGGGGTATTCGCACATCTGGCAGGTCTACGCCGACGGCATTCATCTCAACGGCGCGGGATCGTATATCGCCTGCTGCACCTATTTCGCCACCATTTACCAGGAAGACCCCACCGGTCTGGGAGTGCCGAGTGACTTCGGATCGCTCAATAGCACCTACGTGCAGATCGTGCAGCAGACGGTCTGGGACGTCGTCCGAAACTACAAAGATCCCAGCGGCAATCCCTGGTCGGGCTCCAGCGGCGGCGGGACAACGGTGGCGGTCACCGGCGTCAAGCTCAGCCTCGATAGCCTGGCGCTGATGACGGGGCAGACCGCTGCCATGACCGCCACGGTGCAGCCGACTAATGCGACGAACAAAACGGTTTCCTGGTCGTCAAGCTCGTTGAATATCGCATCGGTGAGCACATCGGGCGTGGTGACCGGCCAGGCCGCCGGCACCGCAACGATCACCGTCACGACGCAGGACGGCGGCAAAACCGCGCAGTGCAGGGTGCGAGTGACGTCCGGAACCGCGGTCACGGGAGTGACCATCTCTCCCGCGGCCGACACGGTGCTGGTGGGCCAGACCATCGCCCTCACGGCCACGGTCGCTCCCGCCAATGCAACCGACAAGAGTGTGGTCTGGAGTTCCTCCGACACTTCATGCGCATC
>Ga0315289_10008510_pt1 | contig 14830 bp, 13 predicted proteins | sample YL17G11_40_MG_FD_203452 | JGI IMG/M metagenome (GOLD analysis project Ga0315289, IMG submission 203452) | Sediment microbial communities from Yellowstone Lake, YNP, Wyoming, USA - YL17G11_40 | ecosystem: Environmental > Aquatic > Freshwater > Lake > Sediment | place: USA: Wyoming | collected...
TGCCGCCAGCTCCGTCTCCGCCCAGGCCAAGAAGATCTCCCGAGTTACCGCCGACGGCTTGCCGGTGCAAAGCTTCCACACGCTCTTGCGCAATCTGGCCACGCGCTGCCGCAACACCTGCCGGATCGCTTCCCACGCGAGCGGCGCCACGTTCCAGCAACTGACCGAAGCCACGCCCCTCCAATCGCGCGCGCTTCAACTCCTCGGACTGTAGCCAGAAACCGGAACCTCGCTAGGTGCTGTTCCCGAATCAAATCAGCCGGATAGTCTTCGTCGCGCCCTGGAACTTCGGGCTAACCAGCCCGACGCGAACGCGCCCGCTACGCGGGCCACCGCCCGCGCGAAATAGTACGCCAGCGCCTGCCCCGGTTTGCCGAAATCGTCCGCCTCCGCCGTGAAGACGGCTATCGCCGGCAGCGCCAGCGCGTAAACGGCGATCATGCCCCCCCAGCGCAGACGCCGCGTCCATGCGGCGCGGCGCGTCAGACCCGGCGCCCACTGACGGTACACTTGCATCATCACCCCGGCCCACCAGACAAATCCGCCCACCACGGCCAGCACCGCAACGACCCTTAGGTCCATCATGATGGGCGCCGCCTCCTCGCTCGCGGGCAGCCGGCCCACCAGGAAGAACATCACCAAGATCACCCACCAGTACCACTCGAACAGCAGGCGCGGCATGAGGAGCCGCCCGCTCCAGGGGCCTGCCACCCCAGGCGAAAACGCCTGCGCCGCACGCCCCGCAGGATGGCCCCTCCCAGCGGCCGCACTGGACGGGCCGCAACGCCACGCTTCCCGGCGCGACGGTGGACCGGCTCGACCTGTACTTCGACACGTCTGCGCTCTACTCCAACGAGCCGCTCACCTTCGGCAACGCTCCTCGCGTGATGCCGAACCTGCGCGCTCCGGGTGTGACCAACTTCGACCTTTCGCTGTTCAAGAACTTCCCGATCGGCGACCGCTACCGTGTGCAGTTCCGTTCGGAGTTCTTTAACGTGTTCAACACGCCGCAGTTCGGCTTCCCGGCCAGCAGCATCAATGCCCGCAACTTCGGGGCGATCACCAACCAGGTGAACAGCCCGCGCGACGCCCAACTGGCCGTGCGTTTCCACTTCTGATCCCCCAGGCCGGCGTTCCGGCATGCGTGCGTTCGGCGTTGACGGCGGCCGATGAGCAGCTCGCCATCGAGCTCCCTGGCGGCAGTGTCCCACTCGACCACGCGCGCCGCGCTCACCAGAAGAGGATGTTAACTGCCACGAAGGCCGCCGCCACCACGCCCGCCCAGAAGATGGGCCGCTGCAATAGCGGGTACTGACCCTCGGGCGGGATCGCCGTCAGGCCATAAACAAGTCCCCCCAGCTCGGAGGTTGGCTTCGGTTTCGTCCACCAGCTCAGCAGGACCGTGACGAGAACGCTGATCAGCAGCGTCCAGATGCCGCGGTACCAGTTCTCGGCCATGTCCTTGGCGTGCGGCGAGAAGGCGATGACAGCCAGCGCGTTGGGGTCAAACCGCGTCCACAGAAACATGCCGATGGAGGCCACCGTGCCGACCAGCAGGCCCCAGAAGCCGCCCGCCGGAGTGGCCTTCTTCCACAGCATGCCCAGCATCACGGTCCCGAACAGGGGAACCAGAAAGAACGTGGCCAGCGCCTGAACGTAGATGATGATGCTCGACCACTGCATCACGAAATAGGCGGCCCCAATGCTGACGAACACCCCCATCAGCGCGCACCAGCGGCCCATCTTGACATAGTGAGCGTCGCTGGCCGAGTTTTTCATCAGCGGCCGGTATATGTCGTACGTCCAGACGGTGGCGAAGGCGCTGACGTTGCCCGCCATGCCCGACATGAACCCGGCGATCAGCGCGGTCACGCCCAGGCCGAGCAGGCCCGGCCCCAGGTAGCGGGCCATCAAGATCGGAAGCACCTCGTTGTAGCTGTGGGCGCCGGTGGCCACCGCCTGGCTCTCGCTCACCAGGTTCACCGGCAGCACCGCGCGCCCCAGCAGCCCGGGCAGCGTGACGATCAGCGGCACGCACATCTTCAGGGCCGCGCCAATGACCGTGCCCAGCTTGGCCGAGCGCAGGTCCTTGGCCGCCATCACGCGTTGCACCACCAGGAAGTCCGTGCACCAGTAGCCAAAAGAAATCGCCAGACCGAGGCCGAAAACCAGCCCGAACCAGTCGGCGCCGGCCGGATTGTCGGTGAACGAGCCGAGGTTCTGCCACAGATGCGTGAACCCCTGTCCGCCGGTGTTGGCGTTGATGCGCGCCACCAGGTTGCTCCAGCCGCCCGCCTCGAGGAGCCCCAGGATCGGGATCAGCAGCGCGCCCAGCCAGATGAGGAAGAACTGAAGCACCTCGTTGAAAATGGCCGACAGCAGGCCGCCCGCCGCCACGTACGCCGCCACGGTCAGCGACGACACCCAGATGCTGAAGTGGATGTCCCAGCCCAGGATCACCTTCATCACCAGCGCCATGGCGTACATGTTGATGCCGCTCATCAGCACCGTCATCACAGCGAAGGAGACGGCGGACAGCGCGCGCGTGGGTTCCCCGAAGCGCAGCTTCAAATATCCCGGCACCGAATGGGTCTTCGAGATGTAGTAGAAGGGCATCATCACGATGGCCAGCACCAGGATGGCGGGGATGGCCCCGATCAGGTAGGCGTGCCCGGCCAGCGCACCGTACTGATAGGCGGCCGCCGACCAGCCCATCATCTCCAGCGAGCCGAGATTGGCCGAGATGAAACTGAGCCCCGCGATCCAGGCCGTCATGCCGCGGCCGGCCATGAAGAAGTTCTCGCCCGTGGTGGCGAAGCGTTTGAGATGAAATCCGATCGCCAGCACCACGGCGAAATACAGGACGACGATCAGGATGTCCACCGACGTCATGGACAGCAGGCGCGTGCCCGCGCCGCCGTCCGCGGCCAGCCAGAGTGCAGGAACCATAAGCTTGAACCGATAACTGTACCGGCTGTGTGCGAGCCTGTCAAGAGCGCAGGCTGTGGCCTGACAGCCTGCCGGTTGACAGGCTGCGTGGGCCGCAATATGATGGGGGGCCGCCTCGTTACTGTAGCGCTAACGAGCGGCTGGCGACGGGAAGCACGGTCTCGAATGCTCAAAACGGGAATCCTCAACCCCGCGCTCAACTCCCTGCTCAGCCGGGTGCGGCATACCAACACGCTGGTGATCGCGGACCGCGGGTTTCCCTTCTGGCCCCAGCTCGAGACCGTGGACATATCCCTGGTGGATGACATCCCCACAGTCGTGGACGTCCTCCGGGCGGTGCGCGGCAATTTCGTCGCAGGCCGGGCGTTCATGGCGCGGGAGTTCCAGCTCTCCAACGACGCTTCCACCCAGCGCAGGTTCGAGGAGGCGCTGGCAGGGATTCCCGTGATCTGGGAGCCGCATGTCGAGTTCAAGAAACGCGTGCCGCACGCGGTCGGCCTCATCCGCACGGCCGACACCGTGCAGTACGCCAATGTGATCCTGGAGTCGGCCTAGCGTCCTGAGCTGCAAATGCGTTGACCAAGTCAAGAGCTGGCGTGGCGCAGGCCCTGGGTTTGCCGGGGCGCCCTCTGGGGCGGGCACTCCTGCCGAAACCGGTCGGAAACACGGGTCGAGAGGTGTCTCGACCCGGCAGCCGGAGAGGCCGCGCCACCCTGGCCGAAGGGCTGCCGGTCGATCCCTAGAGCAGGGCCACGTCCGGTGGTGGAGTGGCACCCCCCTATGTGGCACCCCCCTATAATGGAGAAATGTCCGCTGGGGCTGCCGTGAATGTCACGCCCGAGGTGCTGGCGCGCTACGAGCCGGTGATCGGCCTGGAGGTGCACGTGCAACTGGCCACCCGGACCAAGATCTTCTGCGGCTGCCCTACCAGCTTCGGCGCCCCGCCCAACACCAACGTCTGCCCGGTGTGCCTGGGGCTGCCCGGGCCGCTGCCGGTGCTGAACCGCGCCGCGGTGGAGCTGGCCATCAAGGCGGCGCTGGCGCTCCACTGCGCGGTCCGGGGCTGCTCGCGCTTCGCCCGCAAGAACTACTTCTACCCGGACCTGCCCAAGGGCTACCAGATCAGCCAATACGACCAGCCGTTGGCCGAGCACGGCTCTGTCGAAATCAACCTGGACGGGGTGAGCAAGCGCATCGGGGTGACCCGCGTGCACCTGGAGGACGATGCCGGCAAGAGCCTCCACGAAGGTTTCCGCGATTCCGACCGCTACACCTACGTGGACCTGAACCGCTGCGGCACGCCGCTGATCGAGATCGTGAGCGACCCCGACATGCGCAGCTCGGACGAGGCCTATGCCTTCCTGACCGAGCTGAAGCTGCTGCTCCAGTTCGTCGAGGTCTCCAGTTGCGACATGGAGAAGGGCCATCTGCGCTGCGACGCCAACGTCTCGGTGCGGCTGCGCGGCGCCGAGAGGTTCGGCACGAGGGCCGAGGTCAAGAACCTGAATTCGTTCCGGTTCCTGAAGATGGCGCTGGACTATGAGATCGGGCGACAGATCGCGGTGATCGAGGGTGGCGGGACCATCACCCAGGAGACGCGGCTGTACAATTCCGACAGCGGCGAGACCGTGGGCATGCGCAGCAAGGAGCACGCCCACGACTACCGCTACTTCCCCGAGCCGGACCTGCTGCCGCTGCGCATCCGCGGCGACTGGCTGGAGCGCATCCGGGGCGCCATGCCCGAGCTGCCGCCGGCCAGGCGGGCGCGCTTCGTCCGCGACTACGGCCTGCGCGAGTACGACGCCCAGGTGCTCACCGCGAGCCGCGAGCTCAGCGACTACTACGAGAAGGCGGCCGCGGCCTCGGGCGATCCGCGCGCCGCCGCCCACTGGGTGATGGGCGACCTGCTCGGCGCGCTCAAGGCCGAGGGCAAGGAGATCACCGCCAGCCCGGTCAGCCCCGAGCGGCTGGGCGAGCTGGTGGCGCTGATCGCCCAGGGCGAGATCACCGGCAAGCTGGCCAAGGAAATCTTCCCCAAGATTTTCGCGAGCGCCGAGTCGCCGCGCGCCATCCTGGAGCGCGAGGGGTTGCGGCAAATCAGCGACGCCGCTGCGCTGGGCCAGGTCATCGACCAGGTCCTGGCAGCCAACCCCAAGCAGGTCGAGCAATATAAGGGCGGCAAGACCGCCGTGCGGGGCTTCCTGATGGGGCAAGTCATGAAGGCCACCCGCGGCCAGGCCAACCCGGCCGCGGTCAATCAACTGCTGAAAGAGAAGCTGACATAGCACGTGAGCAAGCTCAAGACCAACACGGACTTGCAGGGTTGCACGGTCAAGGAAGCCGCTGACAAGTTGACGGATCGAAAGCTCCAGGAGGCATCACCGCGCCGGCTCGACCTCACCAATCAAGAAATCAACGAGATCTTGTTTGGTTGACGTCAACGTGTGGCCGGCATTGGTCTATGACCTGCACGTCCACCATGACACGGTGCGTCACTGGTTTGAGACCCTGGAAACCCGCGGGGCGCCGTTTTGCCGAAAGACGCAGTTGGGACTGCTGCGGCTGCTGACCAAGCCGCGCGTGGTGGGCCAGGACGTGCTGAGCCAGCGGGCCGCCTGGCAGACCCGCGACCGGATAAGCCGGGACCCTCGTGTTGCGTTTCTTTCCGAACCTGGGCAGGTGGCGTCTCTTCCCAGCCAGTGAATTGCGGTCCCCCTGCCCCCTGGACCCAGGCGCCGGGCGTGGCCCTCTCCCGGCTCGGCGCCGCGCTGGCGCTCACGCTGGGCAGGTGACAGGCGGGTCTCGATCTGGGAGTGGTCCTGGCATGCGCCTGCTTCCAGCGGCTCAGTTCTAGTTCTTCTGGTACTAGATTTCCCAGTACTGAATCGAGCGCTGGTCGCTGGAAAAATGCTGTTTTGCTCTTGCGCAAATCGGATATGCGGTGTTAGAATTCTTGTTTCCGCCACCGCTGCATCAGGGGGCGGCACGAGGTGAAACCATGAAACGATCTGTTGTCCTGTTTACGATGTTGGGCCTGTTGGCTGCCCTGGCCCATGCCGGCGTGATCACTGCCGGAGGCTTCATAGCATCCGTCGCGAATCCAGCGCCGGCCGGAACCACGTACGCGCAGGGACCGGGAGGTGCTGTTGGAGGGATTGGCGGCGCTATCCCCTTTGCGCTGCTCTCCGCTGGGCCGGTTAGCATTACCGTTAATGATTGCTGTCTGGTGGGCGACGTTTACGAGGTCTTGGTGGACGGAGGGAGTCTCGGATGGACTAGCCCGGTTCCCATCGGTGGTCCCACCCTCAGCACGGGAACCTGGGTGCTGGCGCTGGGTGCTGGCGCTCACAGCCTCGACATCTGGGACATCCCTCTTTCCTACATCGGATTCAACTCGCCATTCGGCGGAGGAATCGTGCCTGCGGGTTTCAGCCCTGCCGGCGGGAGTTACTCGGTCGAAACCGTTGTTCCTGAGCCGTCGACCTGCTTGCTGTTCGGGGCCGGGTTGCTGGGTCTGCTGGGGTTGCGCCGCAGGCGAGCCTAGCCGCCCGCCTGAGCCCTCAGCGGCGCGCCCGGGCGATTTGCGCTTGGCGTAGTCCCAGAGTGTTTCCGCTCGCGAGCGCGGCGGGTCTGCTGCGCTCGGTCCAACTGTGAGGGTGACCCTCGTCCTGCTGGGTACCCTTCTGGCGTTCTGCTCGGTCCGGCTGCTGCCGGTTCCCTGCTCTCCAGTTCGGGTGGCGGGGTCCGGCAGCTTGGCCGGCACTGGGGCAGTTTGGCGCAAAGACGCAGAGTTGATGCAAAGCTCGCCAGGAAAAAACTTGTTGCGGCTCACACGCCGGTTGCGGCATAGTGGAAGTGGAACGCAAGGCGATGTAGAGCGCACCGCAGGCGACCGCACCTTCGACCAATGCCCGGGGCGCGCTCGAGGTGGCCGAGGGGCCCGGACGTGGTGCCATGGCGGAGCTGCTGTATTTCACCGAGCTCTTGGATCTTAGGGTCTATGACCTTAAGGGCCGCCGTATCGGGCGCATCGCCGACGCCGCCCTGGTTCCGCTGATTCATCCGGTCCGAGTGGACCGCTACCTGATGGGCGGGGGCTGGACCTGGCTGAACATTCGCTACGACCAGATCCGCTCGATCTCGCGGGACGGCATCCAGCTTCGCGACGAGGTTCTCACTCCTCACCACGACGACGAGTACATGCTGCGCATCGCGCGGGACCTGCTCGACCAGCAGATCATCGACGTGAACGGGCGCAAGGTGGTGCGGGTCAACGACGTCACCTTCGAGATCCGCAAGGAAAACGGCTGCGACGTGCTGGCCGTGCTGGAGGTGGACATCGGCCTGCGCAGCATGCTGCGGCGGCTCCTCCAGGGCCTCCTGCCGCGGGGCTGGATCCGGCGGCTCCAGACGCCCATCGTCCCGAACTCCATCCGCTGGGAGTTCTGCAACATCGTCGAGCCGGACCCCCAGCGGCGCCTGCGGCTGAACATCTCCAACGAGAAGCTCGAGCGGCTGCACCCGGCCGACCTGGCCGACATCGTCGAGGAACTGGGCCCCGAGGAGCGCGAGGCCATCTTCGAGACCATCGACAGCGAGGCGGCCGCCGACGCCCTCTCCGAGGTGGAACCCAAGATGCAAGCCAGCATCCTGGAGTCCCTGGAAACCGAGAAGGCCGCCGAGATCGTTGACGAGATGGCCCCCGACGAGGCGGCCGACGCGCTGGGCGAACTCGAGGCGGAGACCTCCGAAGAGATCCTCGAGGAAATGCAGGCTGAACCCAAGACCGAGGTGGAGGAACTGCTCGAGTTCGCGGAGGACACCGCCGGCGGCATGATGACCACCGAGTACGTGGCGCTGCGGGACAGCGCCACGGTGGCCGACGCCGTCGAGGCGCTCCAGGGCAACGAGGACCTGCTGGAGAGCCTGAACACGCTGTTCCTCATCGACGCCGAGGGCCGTCTGGCCGGCGCCGTCCCGCTGGGCCGCCTGTTCGTGGCCGCGGGCGCCACCGCGCTCCGCGAGTTGGCCACCGAAACGCTGATCCAGGCGCCGGTGGACGAGAAGCAGGACCGCGTCACCGAGCTGTTCGACAAGTACAACGTGCTGACCCTTCCCGTGCTGGACGAGGAAGGCAAGCTGGCCGGGGTGATAACCGCCGACGACATTATTTCGGTGTTGAGGCAGAAATGAGCGACTCCTCCGATGCTGAAGCGGATCCGACTCCACATCGCGGTGTTCTTCACGGTCATCGGGCCGGGCTTCATCACCGCGATGGTGGACAACGACGCCGGCGGCATTCTCACTTACTCCCAGGCGGGAGCCAGGTACGGCTACCTCCCGCTCTGGACCCTGCTGCCCATCGCCATCCTGCTGGTGGTCACCCAGGAAATGAACTCGCGCATGGGCGCGGTCACCGGCAAGGGGCTCTCCGACCTGATCCGCGAGGAGTTCGGGCTGCGGGTCACCTTCCTGGTGATGGCCGTGCTGGTGGTGACCAACCTGACCAACATCATGGCCAACTTCGCCGGGGTCGCCGGCTCGCTGGAGTTGTTCTCGGTGAGCCGCTACATCTCGGTGCCCATCGCCGCTGCGGCGGTGTGGTTGCTGGTGGTCAAGGGCACCTACCGCAGCGTCGAGAAGATCTTCCTGGGCGCCTGCGTGGTGTACGCCGCCTATGTCATCTCGGCGCTGCTGATCGAGCCCAACTGGCGCGAGGCGGCCATGGCCAGCGTGCAACCGGTGCTCATGCTGGACACCGCCTACATCGCCATGGTGATCGGCATGGTGGGCACCTCGATCGCCCCCTGGATGCAGTTCTACTTGCAGGCCGCCGTGGTGGAGAAGGGCATCACCGAGCGCGACTACGCCGAGTCGCGCATCGAGGTGATCGTGGGCTGCATCACCATGACGGTGATCGCCTTTTTCATCGTGGTGGCCTGCGCCGGCGCCATCTGGGCGCACGGGCCGCGGGATATCCACGAGCCCGCCACGGCGGCGCAGGCCCTGCGGCCCTTCGGCAAGTACGCTTTTGTGCTGTTCAGCGCCGGCTTGTTCAACGCTTCGCTGTTCGCCGCCTCGATCCAGCCACTCTCGACCGCCTACTCGGTGTGCGAGGGCCTGGGCTTCGAGTCCGGCGTGAACAAACGCTTCGGTGAAGCGCCCATCTTCTACTGGCTGTTCACGCTGCTGATCGCCATCGGCGCGGGCCTGGTGCTGATCCCCGGTTTCCCGCTGGTAAGGATGATCCTGCTGTCCCAGGTTCTGAACGGCATCCTGCTCCCCGTGATTCTGATCTTCATGGTGCGGCTGATCAACAAGACGGAGCTGATGGGCCGCTGGACCAACTCGCGCTTCTATAACACCGTGGCCTGGACCGCCGTGGTGGTGATGATCGGCCTGACCCTGGCGCTGGTCAGCATCAACCTGCGGGATGTGCTGGGGAAGTGAGCAGGGGGATAAGTCTCCTGACTTGTCGGACGGTGTATAACTGGGTAGACGTCAGCTGCGTTGGAGGTGTTGCCCATGCCGGTTCCGGATTTTCAGAGCATGATGTTGCCAGTCTTGAAACTCGCTGGAGACGAACGCGAGCACACGACCAAGGAAGCTGCGGAAACGCTGGCGGAAGTGTTCCATCTCACCGACGCGGAAAAACTCGAGCGGGTCGCCCCTGGCAAGCCCTCCATACTGCGAAACCGAGTAGCGTGGGCCTTAGTCTTCTTACGGCGAGCCGCGCTCCTTGTCAGCACGGGCAGCGGCACGTTCCGCCTCACCGCCAGAGGCTCCCAAGTCCTTGCAGACGATCCGCCAAGTCTGACTGTCAAGCACCTGATGCAGCTCCCCGACTTCGCGGCATTCCCGAGCACGGTGCCCGGGCACGGGGCGGCTGCGCAACCCACGGGGGGAGCGGCGCAAACCCCGGAAGAGGTCCTCGAATCCAGCTACCAGCTCTTGCGCCATCAGTTGGCAGGCGATCTCCTGGAACGCGTCCGGAGCTGCACTCCCATGTTCTTCGAGGGCTTGGTGCTCGACCTCTTGGTGGCCATGGGCTACGGCGGCTCCCGAGAGGATGCGGCGAAAGTCGGGCGCACCGGCGACGGGGGCATCGACGGCATCATCAAGGAAGACAAGCTCGGCCTGGATGCGGTCTACGTGCAGGCAAAGCGCTGGCAGGGTACTGTTGGACGACCCATCGTGCAAGCATTTGCGGGCAGCCTCGAAGGACACAAGGCCAACAAGGGTGTTCTGATAACCACCTCGACCTTTTCCCGGGACGCCGAGGAGTTCGTGGGGCGGCTCAGCAGGAGGATCGTGTTGATCGACGGCGGGAAGCTCGCCGGGCTGATGATCGACCACGGCGTCGGGGTCACCGGCGTGGCAACCTATACCGTCAAAAAGGTTGATTCCGACTACTTCGAGGAGGAGTAGCGCTGCAACGGTCAGCCGCGCGCGCCTTGTCCCCGCGTGATCGGATGATCGGCCTGACCCTGGCGCTGGTCAGCATCAACCTGCGGGATGTGCTGGGGAAGTGAGGGAGAATAGCAGGGTGCGGCTGCGGACAGCGCGTTCAACCACGGAGAAGCACAGATGAAACAAGTCTTCGAGATCGTGCCGCCCTCGGGCTCGGCGTTCACGGTGGTGGTGGCCGTCATCCTTCTGGTGCAGGTCGGACTGCTGGCGTTGGTGGTCTACGTCGCCCATTCGGCGCGGTACGTGAGGTTCGAGGTGTCCGCGGACGGCTTGCAGATCCGGGGCGGGCTGTATGGGCGAACGATCCCGCTGCGCGACCTGGTTGTCGAGCAGGCGCGAGTCGTGGATCTGGACACGGACGCGGAGTATCGTCTGGGTTGGCGCGCCAACGGGATCGGATTGCCGGGCTACCAGGCGGGATGGCACCGGATGAAGAAAGGAGGGAAGGCGCTGGCCTTCGTCACCGAGCGGAAGGAAGTGGTCTTCATCCCCACCCGGCGAGGCTACTCCGTGCTGCTGAGCGTGGCGTCGCCCGACGCTTTTCTATACGCTCTGGGAACGGCCGGGCGATAGCTGCCCGCGCCCACCGCCAGTGTGGCGCGGTTGCTGGCCGCGGAGCCGAAGCGTATCTCGACGGGGACCGCGTCGCCCGCCAGCGCCTCGCGCGGGATCACCACGTTGAACTGGCTGAGGCCAGGCCAGCCGGGCGCCGGGCCATAGTACACGACCTCGGCGCGCGCCCCGCCGATCTCGACCATCGGCATGATCTCCGGCCGCAGGCTCAGCGGGTGGCGCACGCCGATGCCGGTGGCGTACAACTCGATAGTCTCGCCTCGCAGTGCGGGCGTTTGTGGAGACACTATGCGCCCGCCGGCGTGACGCGCGGCGGCGGGGCCGTTGGGCCGTCCGTCCAGCGTGAAGATGCCCGGTGCGTACACGGACATCTCGAGCGCCAGGGGCGCAGATCTGCCGCCCTCACGGACCACCACTACGCCGGCGGCCTCTGCCGCGGGCGGCAGCACGAAGTTGATCTGCCCCGGAGAAACGTAGTAGACAGGCGCCAGCTCTCCTCCAACCTCGACGCTGGCGCCTGCCAGGCTCGCCGGCAGCGGCAGGGCCCCCGCGGCGCGCGCCGCTCCCGCCAGGTCCCTGCCGTAGATCGAGGCGATGGCCCCCCAGGCCAGCTCGGGCGCACCGCTCGCGGCGTTCACTACGGCGGCGGGCGCGGGCGTGGGAACCGGGCCCGCCGGCGGCCGCACGAACCAACCCCGCGCCGTCGAGTCGGTCTTGAAGAAGTCCGCGAGCAGCGCGGCCACTTTCTCCCGGCCGGCCTCGGACGGGTGCGTGCCGTCTTCGGCCAGATCGGAGCAGTACCAGGCCAGTCCGTCGGCGCGGGCCTGGATGCCGTCCGCCCACAGGAAGGGTCCCCAGGCCAGCCAGGGCGCGCGACCCGACTCGACGCTCAGGGCCACATCGCTCCGGATCTGCTCTTCGACGAGCCACTTCACCGCGAAGCCGCTCTGGTAAGCGTAAGGCTCGGGGTTCAGGTTGGTCGAGGCGTAGCCCGCGTAGATCCGGCTGGAGAGATACGCCAGCCTGAGGTTGGGGAAGCGCGGGCGCAATGACTGGACGACGGCGCGGATGTCGGCCTGGAGCTTCCGGGCGTCCTCCGGGAAGGGCAGCGCCGGCGCGATGTTGGCGAGCTTGATCCAGGCTGCCTGCACCTGCGCCGCCGTCACGCCCGCCGCGGCCAGACGCGCTTCGACGGTTCCCCAGTACGCGGCGGGATCGGCCAGGATCCGCTCGGCGGCAAAGCCGCCCTGCGCGCCGTCCACAATCACCAGGCGCGGGTTGATTTCCGGATCCTGCCGTGCCCGGGCGCGGAAGACGGAGAACTCCTGGGTGGTATTCGACATGCCCACCGAGAGCAGCACGATCCGGCCGTTGCTCCGGTCGATGGCCCCCGCGGCGTCGCGCGGCGCCACCTCGGCCGCCATCCGCAGGCCCAGGGCATCGTGCGCCGCGGGGCGCCGGTTACTGCCATCCGGGTACAGCCCCAGGCGCACGGTGCGGTAGCTGCGCGCAAACGGGTCATTCAGCGGGATGAAGCCGACCGAGGTCCGCGCGCAGTCCGAGGCGAACGCCACAGCGGCCAGCAAGCAGACGATTCCGGGCGACACGGGCTTCATGGCGCAGCCTCTGACGCGTGCAAACACGGAGTATGGCAGAAGTTGCTATGCTGGCGGAGAATGAAAGCTGTTACTCGCTGTTTCGTGACGATCATCGTCGCGCTTCTGCTCATCTCGAATGCCTTCCCCCAGTCGCCTGACGCCGCCCGCGAGAAACGCATCGCCTGGTGGCGCGAGGCGCGCTTCGGGATGTTCATCCACTGGGGGCTGTACGCCGCCCCCGCCGGCGAATGGAAAGGCCAGGCCATCCCCGGCATCGGCGAGTGGATCATGAATCGGGCCAAGATCCCCGTGCGGGAGTACGAGCTCTTGGCGCGGCAATTCAACCCGGTGAAGTTCAACGCCGAGGAATGGGTCAAGCTCGCCAAGGCCGCGGGCCAGAGGTACATCGTCATCACGGCCAAGCACCACGACGGGTTTGCCATGTACCACTCGCGCGTGTCGCCCTACAACATCGTGGAGGCCACGCCGTTCCGCCGCGACGTGATGAAGGAACTGGCCGAGGCCTGCCGCCGGGAGGGCCTCCGGCTGTGCTTCTACTACTCCCAGGTGCAGGACTGGCACCACCCCGACGGAGTGGGAAACACCTGGGACTACGACGAATCCAGGCAGAACTTCGCCCGCTACTTCAACGAGCTGGCCAAGCCGCAGGTGCGCGAGATTCTCACCCAGTATGGCCCCCTGGGGCTGATCTGGTTCGACACCCCGCGCAACATCAGCCGTGAGGACAGCCTCGAACTGGTCAACTTGGTGCGCACGCTCCAGCCCGGCTGCCTGGTCAACGGGCGCGTGGGCAACGACGTGGGCGACTACCGCTCGATGGGCGACAACCAGATCCCGGTCAAGGTCCTGGACTTCGACTGGGAGACGCCCGTCACGCTCAACGACACCTGGGGCTTCAAGAAGGATGACCCCAACTGGAAACCCACCCAGACGCTGATCCGGCAGCTTGTGGACGTGGTGAGCAAGAACGGCAATTACTTGCTCAACGTCGGCCCCACCGCCGAGGGGGTGATTCCGCAGCCGAGCGCCGACCGGCTGCTGGAGGTGGGCCGCTGGCTGAAGGTCAACGGCGAGGCCGTCTACGGGGCGAAGCCCAGCCCGTTCCCATACGAGTTCGAGTGGGGCTCCATCACCAGCAAGCCGGGCAAGTTGTACCTGCACATCATCGACTGGCCGGCCACGGGGGAGTTTGTGCTGTACGGCGTAAGCAGCAAGGTGCGCAGTGCCCGCCTGCTGGCGCGGCGCGAGGCGGTCTTGAAGTTCTCGCAGCGTCGCCGCGGCGAGCGCGACGAGCTGCGCCTACAGCTCCCGCCGCAGCCGCCGGACAAGGACGTCTCGGTGGTGGCCCTCGAGATGGAGGGCGAGGCATCGTTCGAGCGCGGGCTGATCCAGCAGCCGGACGGGAAGGTCACGCTGTCCTGCGCGTTCGCTTATTTGGGGAGCGCCCCCAAGCTCAGCATTGACAACCGCGGCGTGGCCACGCGCTGGTTCGACCCTGACCAGGAACTGCGCTGGGACTTCACCGTGCACCAGCCGGGAACCTATCAGGTGGTGCTGCTCACGAGCGAGGCGCGCAGCTCGTTTGCGGGCGCCGACTGGGAGGGCGGGCACCGGGTCAAAGTGTCCGTGGCCGGGCAGGAGATGGAAGGCAAAGTAGAGGACCAGGGCCGGCAGGTCAACGCGCGCAACCCGCGCTGGCGCGACGTGCGGTCTGGCGTAGGGCAGATCCGCATCGCCAAGCCGGGCCGGGTTACCCTGGCCCTCCAAGCCCTTAAGGTCCAGAGCGAGAAGAAGCTCGGCTTCAGCCTGCGCGCCGTCCAGTTGGTTCCGGCGGCCGCAAAGTGAGGGACGCGCCTTGAACAGACGCGAGTTTCTCGCCGGTGCGGCCGCGGAGTCAGCCAGCCGCGCGGCTCCGCGAACCCGCCGCCCTAACGTGGTCCTAATCATCACCGACGACCAGGGCTGGGGCGACCTGAGCCTCCACGGCAACCAGTGGATCCGCACGCCCAATATGGACCGCATCGCCCGCGAGGGCGTCGAGTTCACCCAGTTTCACGTCGCCCCGGTGTGCTCGCCCACCCGCTCCAGCCTCCTGACCGGGCGCTACAACTACCGCACCGGCATCGTGGACACCTTCCTCGGCCGCTCCCTGATGCACGCCGGCGAGGTCACCCTGGCCGAGATGCTCGCCGCCGGCGGCTACCGCACCGGCATCTTCG
>Ga0315289_10008512_pt1 | contig 14824 bp, 6 predicted proteins | sample YL17G11_40_MG_FD_203452 | JGI IMG/M metagenome (GOLD analysis project Ga0315289, IMG submission 203452) | Sediment microbial communities from Yellowstone Lake, YNP, Wyoming, USA - YL17G11_40 | ecosystem: Environmental > Aquatic > Freshwater > Lake > Sediment | place: USA: Wyoming | collected...
CTGCTGTCGTGTGCCCATGGCCATGCCATTGCCCTCCGGAATCCGATAAAACATTTTAGCACATTTATGTTTTATCAACCCGGCCATCTGCAATCGATTCGGCGACTTTTACCACAGGCTGCTAGGCCCGTGATGCCATCAGCAGTGCCAAACGCCGAATACCCATGCGTCCCTAACTCGATGCTTGCCCACGGTGACCCTGGCTCACCAGATGGCCCACCAGCAAAGCTCAGGCCCTGATGCACATAATGTGTTGACGCCGCGGTGTTAGGGTCATCGTAGACCCAGACCGAAAAATCTCCGCGCACAGGCCCGCTGAAGGTGTGCCCAAGGGTGCTTTTGGAATCAGATACCGATTGGAGAGACTGCGACCCGGTATGGAACTGGGCAGTTGAAAGACTGAATGCGTTCACGACCTGCCACCACGAATTGAACGTGGCGCCCTCAAACGAATCGCTGTAGCTTTGAGCGAGGGCGGGTTGCGCGAAGGCCAAGAGCGCTACGGCGGCGAGCGCCGCCACGAGAAACCGAAAACCGCACTTTGAGATCGTCATGATGATCCTCCTCGCGCGCCATGTTGCGCGGGGCGCGGAGGGACATACAAGTACCTGGCCGCTCTTATCCCTGGATGTCCGCGAATGTCCGCGATTGTCCCCTGGTGGAGAAGGCTTGCGGAGCCTATTGCCCTTGAATGGTAAGCGGCGATACACTTTGGGCGCGATGCCCGAGCGGAAGCAGCTTCTACAACTGACTCCGGTGAAGCCGGCGGCGGGAGATCGACTGGATTCCTGGAAGGAAATCGCCGCCTACCTCGGGCGCGAACCGCGCACCGTCCGGCGCTGGGAGAAAGACGAAGGCTTGCCGGTACACCGGCTTCAACACGGCCGGGGAGGGTCGGTCTACGCCCGGAAGAGCGAGCTGGACGCTTGGCTGTCGCAGCGCAGCGGCGAGTCTGCGCCGCGGCCACCCGCCAAGGGCAGGTTTCGCACGCGCTGGGTCCTGGCGGCGGCAGCCGTGCTGGCCCTGGCGCTAATCGCGGCAGCCGGATTGGTCCTGTGGCGAAGCTGGACCCGCCCCGGCCCCGCTGCCGCCGTCCCGCTCACTTCCGATCCTGGCGCCGTGATGGAGCCGTCGCTGGCGCCCAACGCCCGCCAGGTGGCCTACGTCTGGAACGGCGAGGCACAAGACAACTTCGACATCTATGTCCGGATGCTGGCGGGCGGGGCGCCCCTGCGGCTGACTACCGACCCGGCGGACGACTACAGCCCGGCATGGTCCCCCGATAGCGCCACCATCGCCTTCCTGCGCCGAACCAGCGCCGGGACCGCCGCTGTCGTCCTCGTCCCCGTGCTGGGCGGCGTGGAACGGAAGATCGCCGAACTGTTCGTAGCCGGATGGCCGCATTGGGGGCGCGGCCCTTCCCTGGCCTGGTCGCCCGACGGCAAGTGGCTGGTGGCGCCCGGGTCGCGGGGACCGAACGAGCCGGACATGCTGCTGCGCATCTCGCCGGCCACCGGTGAGATGAGACCGCTGGCCTCGCTGCCGCCCAAGATGTGGCAGCACATGGCGCCCGCCATCTCTCCCGACGGAAGAACTCTGGCCTTCAGCCGGATGGTTGCCTGGGGCCGGTCCGAGCTTTGCCTGCTGGCGCTATCGCAAGACCTGTTGCCGGCGGGCGAAGTGCGACGCCTGGAAACGGGAGCGACCTGGAACGCAAGTCCGGCCTGGCTGCCGGACGGGCGGAGCCTGGTGTTCTCGACTGGCAGCGTGCTTGCGCCTCACCTGGAGCGAATCGCCGTCTCCGGTTCAGGCCGGGCCGAGCGGCTGGCGGGTATTGGGGCCGACGGGTGGACGCCGTCGCTGGCACGCACCGAGGACGGCCGGGTGCGGCTGGCCTATATGCATCATTACGAATCGGTGAACATCTGGCGCAGCGACCTGGACGACAGCGGCCCCCCGGTGCGATTGATCGCCTCGGCGCACTGGAGCTTCGAGCCCGCCTGGTCACCAGATGGGAAGCGCATCGTGTTTATTTCCGACCGCACCGGCGATCGCGAACTGTGGGTGACGGACGCTGGCGGCCGGCAGCCGCAGCAGTGGACCTTCTTGAAGCAGCCGCGGCTGGGCAGCCCGCGCTGGTCACCCGATGGCCGCCGCATCGCGTTCACGGTGCCAGGCGACCGCCCGCCCCAGGTGTATCTCATCGATGCCCCCGGCGCTGTGCCGAAGCTCGTTCCCGGAGCCGATGGCAGCGGGTACCTGGAGTGGGCCCCCGACGGGCGGGCGATCTACTTCAGCGCTGACCGCGGCGCGCGCACCGAGATCTGGAAGATCGCGCCCGAGGGCGGAGAGGCGGTGCAGGTGACCCACGGCGGGGGCGGCTTGCCCGCGGTATCCTCCGACGGGCGGTTTCTGTACTACGCAAAAAGGGGCGCCGCTACGGACGAGATACATCTCTGGCGGGTGCCGCTTGGCAGCGGCGCCGCGGAGAAAGTCTTGGACTACGTGGACACCTACAGCCTGAGCGACGCCGGGATCGCCTTCAAGTACTACAGGCCGGGCGCAAAGCCGGCGGGGCCCTACCTGGAGATGTTCCGGTTCGCCACCGGCAAGACGGAACGGTTGCCCGACCCACGACAGTCGCTGCGCTACGGCATCGCCCTCTCGCGCGACGGCCGCTACCTGCTCCATGCCCAGGCCGACTACGAGGTCAGCGACCTGATGCTGGTGGAGGGCTTTCGATAGCAAGAGCGGGACCGAGTGTTTCTCGTGTTTTTTTGGCAAGAGTTCCATGCATGATGCTGGTGTGGAAAACGGTGACAGCCCTGAACTGAGCGATTGATTTCCTGCGCTCCGCGTGCCTCTTTGCCATCGCGGCGTTCCGCAGGTAGCGAGAGGGCACGCGGACGGGAAATAGCGTTTGCCGTCCTTCTCGCTACGCAAAACGCAAACAAACCAAGGCATGGGATTCGATGGAATGGTCGGGGCGAGAGGATTTGAACCCGAATGCGGGCGAGCCCGAATGCGGGCAAGCCTCCGACCCCCTGGTTTACCCGCAGTCGGGTTTACCCGCAGTCGGGTCCCGAACCAGGACATGGTCCATGCAAAGCGTCGGGAGCGATGCGGCCCAGCTCGATCCGGCCAGCCCAGCTTTTGAGATATTTCTCTCGCGCGAATGCGTCTGTGCGTGACTCGAATTGTTCTACGTACACAAGGGTGAAGGACCGGCGATGTCTGGTGGCCCGAACGTCGCCGCGATTGTGGAGAGCCAGGCGCTGCCCGACATCATGCGTGCAGCCGAAATAGCGCTTGCCATCCTTCTCGCTCCGCCGGTGTCTTCAAGGCGGCCGCCGCAAAGCCCCTATAACGGAGATCCTCGGTCTGGTTATTCCACATCCATGACGCAACGAAACCCAACGGCGCCGGAGCGGTCTTTACTGGGAGCGATCAACAGGTACTTCCCATGCTCATTGAGGTTGTAAGCTTGCGGGAAGTACCAATGGGAACCTTGCGGCTGATAGTGACTGCCGCCACGCAGGATCGCGGCGCGCGTGTGTTGGTCGACATATTCGTCCGTCCATTGCCACACGTTCCCGACCAGGTCTTCCATGCCGAACGGGCTGGCGCCGCGCGGGCGCTTGTTCACGTCCGCGGGCGGCCGCATAGTACGCCCGGTGTCCGGCTCGGGAACGGCCGCGTCATTCCATTCATTGCCCCAGGGATAGAGGCGTCCCTCGGCACCCTGCGCGGCGTACTGCCATTCCCACTCGTGCGGCAGACGCTTGCCGGCCCACGACGCGTATGCCCGGGCATCCTCCAGCGACACCCAGGTTACGGGCTTATCCGCCCAGCCCTGTGGGTAGCGTAGATTCTTCCAATCGCGCAGGAAGTTATGCTCGTCCCTGGGGCGATAGTGCGTGGCCTGCAGAAATTCCCGGAACTGCTCGTTCGTCACCGGGTACCGATCGATGTAATAAGACGGCACGTTCATAATGTGGTCGTGATAGCGACGCGGCGAATCCTCCCAGGGATATTGCACATCAACGCCAATCTCGTTCTTGCCTTCGATCTCGATGCCCGAAATCTTAAAGCGGAAGGCGCCGCCCGGAACTCGGATCATGCCGGCGGGAGCGGCAGATGGCTTCTTCGCGGTCGCGGCAATCGGAACCAGCCGCTGCGTGAGAGCCGCCCGCTCATGCGAATAGCTGGCCAGAGGAGTCTTGGCCAGGGTATGCATGTCCGCTAGAAAACGGTCCAGGTCCGGGACCGCCGAGGCCGTCGCCATTACCGCTCCGTATCCATGTGCTTCGATGGGGAAGCTGAGCGCGGCCTTGCCGTCGCGTATCTCCGGTTTCAGTTCCACGCCGTTCCACAAATCGAAATAGCGAGCGTCCAGCCGGTGCGGGATCTGGATCTGGCGGCCGTTCACGTCGAATTCGTTCCGGTTCACGAATACCCATAAGGTTAGCGAGCCCGCCGGGAACCTGCTGGCGTAGATGCCGTGAAGCAGGACCGGCGTGTGCGGCTCCCAATCGGGACTGATCAAAGCCGCCGCGAACTTGCGCTCGATCTTCGAAATCCGCCGCAAGGTCTCCGCGTCCCGATCCGGAATCTGGTTCCAGATGCCCCAGATGTTTTCCCAGCTTTCATAGCCGATGCCGTTGAAGAAGGCAGATTGCAGATCATCGGTCTTGTCGCGGGCCCAGCGCCGGCAGATGTTGACCATGTGGCGAGGCTCGAGCCATTTGTAGCGGCTCACCGTGGGGACTTCTCCATAGGTCCAGTAGCCCCAGGTCATGTTGTTCCAGGCGAGCATCTCGTCGGAATCCAGGCCGCTCTCCGGCTCGAGCACCAGGGGATGTCCCACGCGGTCGGAAGCATCCCGAAACACGCGTGGGACGCCGCGCAAGGTATCGCCGTTGATGCCGTCCGCGCCGACCTCCGCAAACAGCCGCGCCGCGGCTTCCCAGCTCGGTACACCTTCGTCGCGCGTTCCCTGGTCCCACGGCATGATGGGAAACAGCACTCGAACGCCGCGGCGGTGGAAATCCGCGACCATCTGCCGCACGCCGGCGATGCCTCCGGGCATGTCGCGTAGCAGGTCGTTCTGATTGCGGTCGTCCAGCCCGATGTTTGGATACGTGTGCCAGATCAGCACACTGTCGATGCCGCCATAGCGCTTCTCCAGATCGTCCAAATAGCGGTCCACGGTATATTTCCCCGCGGCCGGATCGTAAAAGTAGCGGTCTTCGATCATCATCTGCGGCTGGATGAAGCTCGATTGCGCCCACTTCAATTCGGGGCGGTCATACTGGGCGCCGTCGTACCCGATGCGGATCAGCCGCTCCTGGCGCCAGTGCCGGATATCCCGCAGCCAGGCGGCGAATCGCGAGGGATCCGGCGGTCCCGGGATCTGCTCATTCTGCGGCGGATAGCCAGTATCTTGAGCGGCGAGGCTGGAGAGAAAGATCATGGCGGCCAGCGCCACGAGCCGGACGATCGGTCCCCTTATTTTTGACATGCGAACCTCAGAACAGCAGTTTCAAGACCATGTTCACCTCTCGCGCGCCGTGGCCGCTGATTGCCGTCACCGTGCCGAACGCGGTGCTCGTTGGTGTTGTATTCGGGTTGCCGAATTGCACATGGTTCAGCGTGTTGAACGTTTCGAAGCGGTATTGCAGGCGGTAGCGCTCCTTGATGCGGAGATTCTTCATCACCGATATATTGAAATTGTTGATGCCGTCGCCGCGCACATCATTGAAGCGCGAGGAGAAGCCCTGGATGTTGAATGAGAGAGCCTTGCTGTTGTTGCGCTCGAATCCGGCGTCAACATTGAACCATTCCTGCGCCTTGCGCTGGTGCTCAGGCAGCGGGATATCGTGCAGATCGCCGCGGAAGATCGCGTTGCCGAAGCCCAGCGCCAGGCCCGACTGCGCCTCGTACCACCCCTCGACCTGCCAGCCGCCCACCAACGCATCGGTCCAGCCCTTGGCCCCGCTCAGCAGCCGCCGGCCCCGGCCGAACGGAAGCTCATAGATGCTGCTCAGCACGAAGTGGTGCGGAAAGTCGTTATCTGAGATGATCCGCTCGGGCCGCGGGTCCGTGGCGTTGAGGTACGAGTTCGCCTGCATGTACTTGGAATAGGTCCAGGCCGCCTGGAAGGTCAGGCCCTGGCTCATTCGCTTCTCGACGCTGGTCTGGAGTGAATGGTACCAGGAGTAGCCGTCCGGCATGTCGATGGTCAGACCGGAGAATTGGGCGTATGTTTTGAGCAAATTCGCCCGGCTGATGTTGGTATTGCCAAGCGTAGTGCCGGCCAGTTCCGGGATTCCGGAGAACGGATTCGTTACGTTCTGGCTGAGGTAGTTGATGGCCGGCTGGTCCCGCTCCGGCGATGTGGAAAGGTACTGCGCCGGCGTGGCGGAGAACTGCCGGGTAGCGGGCAACTTGGTACCGCGATTGCCGACATAACCCAGTTCCACCACGGTTCGCCCCGGCAGTTCGCGCTGCACTGAGAACGACCAGCGCTGCATGTAAGAATTCACGGTCTTCCGGTAGAACGGGCTGGGGCCCTGGCCCAGGTACGATGCCAGGCCGCGGGAGGCGCCGAGCGCGGGGCTGATGCCGTTCGGAAACGGACTCCCGAGCGACGCCTGATAGCTCAGACCGTTGTTAATGGAGGCGATGATGTTGGTGGTCGCGTTGAACGGTCCCTGGCGCGCGGCATTTCGGTCGATGCCGATGGTGTCATAAAAAATGCCGTAGCCGCTGCGGATCACGGTCTTGTTGTTCAACTGCCAAGCCAGGCCGGCGCGCGGAGCGAAATTGTTCCTGTCAGGGCTCCACCACGCACGGGGCTGCCCGCCCGCGCCGGCAAACAAAAGGCCGCCCTTCACGCCGAACTGGCTGACCGGAATCTCGGCAATGGGATTTTTGGCGTAGTTCGCCTTCGCCTGTGCGGAGATAGGATTCTCGCTGTCGAAATCGAAGCCGCCGATCGAGCGGTTGAACCGCTCCGTCGGGGGTCCTTCATATTCCCAGCGCAGGCCGAGGTTGATGGTGAGCCTGCGCGAGATTCGCCAATCATCCTGCACGAAGAGCGCCCAATAGGTGGACTGTTGCGCCCGCGATGCATTCGAAGCGACATTCCCGCCCGTCGGGATACCCAGCAGCAGGGAGGCCAGACCCCCTCCAATCGGCGCCGCCGGCGAGTTGTCGACCGGGCCGTTCGTGTACGTAGAACCGAAATTGTACTGCGGGGCCACGTTCCCATAGCTGATGCCGGTCTCCTGCATCACGCGGAACTCCGCCCCGGTCTTCACACTGTGTCGCGCGGCCACTTTCGTAAACGTGCCGCCGAACGTGTGGTAGAGGGTCTTGGTGCTGCTCCCACTTCCGTTGCCCAACTGTGTGAAGCCGTCGGGGGAGATGATCGGAAACGCCAGGCCGGCGACGTCGGCGTATTGGGAGATCTGCTGCACCAGGTTTTGCGGGAAGCCCAGCGAGGTCAGGTCGAAGCCGGTCGTGGGCCGGAGGGCGCGCGGGTTGTAGTAAGTCGTAGAATAACGGACGTTCAGGAGCATGTGCGGCGTGAAGGTGTAAACGTCGTCGAGCAGGACGCCCCAGCCGGTATTGTCCGTCACCGTCGCGGTCGCCACAGTGGGCAGGCTGACGTTGGTGTCGTTGTATTGCGTGTTGTTCCAGCGGGCAAAGAGGCGATGGCGGTCGCTGATGTTATGGTCGATGCGATTGACGAGCGTGCGGTTGTGCCGCTCTATGTCGGTCGGCCGGAAGTAATTGTTGCGCCCGTCGATGGTGCCGGGCTGGTTCGGGTCCGGATAATTGCTCAAGATCTTCTGCGCGATGGGATCGAGCCGGTTGGCGGGAATAGTATTGTTCGCGAATTGACTCCGCTGCATGCGCCCGTTCGCGGCCGATACCGTGGTGAGCGGATCGTAAACCTGGTAGTTCGAGCCGGCGGCGAGCAACGCCGACAGATCTCCCTTCTTCTCGGCCGCGGTGGGCACCGTATAAGTACCGGTGCCGCTGAGGCCGGCCTGAACGCGGTGGATGTACAGGCCCTCATAGCCAAAGCTCCAGAACGTCCGGTTGCGCCCGTCATACAGTTTCGGGATGTAGACCGGAGCGGTGATCGTGGGACCCCAGCGCTCGTGACGCCACAAGTCGGTCACACTGTTCTTTTTCGCCTCGGTGACCGGTCCGGTGGCGGGGTTGTAAATGTAATTATTGGTAAACCAGGCCGCCGCCCGCCAGCGCGAATAGGACATCAAGACCGTGCCATGAACCTGGTTGGTGCCCGATTTCATGCTGACACTGATCAGGCCGCCAGCGGCGTGGCCGATGCTCGCATCGAAAGTAGCCGTGTGGACCTTGACTTCCTCGACCAGGTCGCCCGGCGGCGAAAAAGCGGCGATGCGCCCGGACATGTTAGGCGCACCGTCCACGGTGGCTTCGCTCGCGTTGCGCGTGCCGTTTACGATATTGTTCGTGACCTGGCCCAGGTCCATGGGATTGCCCGCCCCGCCCTGGCTGTAAATCGACATGACGCCGGGCGCCAGCCGCTGCAGGTAATAGGGATTGCCGCCGACCGTGGGTAGTTCGGTGAGTTGCTTCGTATTCATGAGCATGCCCAGGCTGGCGGTGCTGGCTTCCAGAAGCGGCGATTCCCCGACGACGTCAACCGATTCGGCCACGCTGCCCACCTCCAGGTTAAAATCGAGCAGCAACCGGTCCGCGGACCGCAGTTCGATACCCTCACGCGCGGCTTTCTTGAAGCCCGCCGATTCCACGGTCACGCGGTACATGCCGGGCAGCAGGTAGGGTATTTCGTAAACGCCGCTTTCATTCGTTACGGAGTTGGCGCCCGCATTCGTACCCGCGTTGACCGCTTTCACCTGCGCGCCGACGATGGCCGCGCCGGTCGGGTCCAACACGACTCCCCGGATCACGCCTCTTGTCTCCTGACCCTGGGCGGGAATCGCGAGCAACAGGAGCATCAGACAGAGAGAAACGCCACGTAAACGCATTGCCACCTCTCAAATTGATCTGCCTCATTCATTGGTTTGGGTGTTGCGCATCTGGAACCTGGCGGCCGCCACCGCGGCGCCGCTGACATCGGTCACGTTCCCGGCCAGAGTCGCTGTGGGATTCTGCGCTTTCAGAACCGAAGGCGCAAAAAGCGCCACAACCAGCGCGATCTGACGAACGCGAAAACTCGTAGGCTCTTGCCCTTCCTCACTGCTTCACGAAAATCGGCGACGACCAGGCGATTTCGCCCTCGCGATCCGGCAGATCGCGGCTGAATCGTTGGGTGGCGCGCACATAGTAATAGGCCGTTTTGCCGGCAGGCCGCGGCCGGATGCCGGTTTCCGGCGCCTGCCAGTTTCGAATCTGGTCCGTCCAGGCCATGCTGGTATCGTCGAACTTTTCGTTGTCGAGATAGCTGAAATCGATGATCCGGGGATCGCCGGCCGCGGGATCCGCTGTCCGGGTAAACACGATCCGGTTGTTCTTGATGATTTCGACGCGCAGAATCGGATCGGTGCCCTGCACCCGGATGTGGAACACCGGGCTATGCGAGGCTTGCATTTCGCCGCCCTGGACCACGTCGCCCGACGAGAAATCGAGAATGATGTTGTCCGTCGAGGCATAGGTGCGGCGGCTGCGGAAGGCATCCAGAATGTCGGCGCGGGTCGTAACGCGGTCCGGCACCAGCAGGTCGGCGTAGGCAATGTGCGTGGACCAGTGATCGCTCGAGGCAATGAAACCCATCCTGTACCCCACGCCGAGCGCATTCCAGATGAGGCCATTTACAAAGGGCGCGCGTCCGCTGAAACCGCCGCCGGGGGCGTCCTTCGTGGCGGCCCGAGGCTCGCCCTCCGCCTCGAAGCCGCCCCAAATGCCCGAATAGAGCTCGGCAACAGGCTCCAGTTCGTCGTCGCGCAGACGCCAGTCGGTCCCCATGTTCGTGCCGGTGCTGTGCGGCAAACCGATGCCGTCGGTGGAGCGAAGATAAGCCCAGAGGCCCTGGGCATCCTTTTCGATGAGCTCGGGCCGCTCGGAAATGAACAGCTTCGGCACGCGATAGCTGAACACGCCGCGGCGCACGTGGAGAATATTGCGGTGTCCGCGAGGAAAATTGACGGAGCGCTCGTAACCGTAGAGCGGCACGAAGCGTCCCGGCACGTAGAACATGTCCGCGGATTTCTGCGTGCGCCACCACTGGTATTCGCTGTCGGTGTTCTTCGATTCCGGCTCGTCGGTGTCCAGCCAGGCGCCGTAATTGTGGTCGGTCACGGCGATGTAATCGAGCGCTGCCGCGTCAATGGCATAGCGATAGGGATCCCAGAGGCTGCCGTCGATCGCGCCATCCATGCTGATCTCGGTGTGGCGGTGCACGTCCCCGCGCACGATCTTGTACGTGTGCTTGCCGATAGTGGTGCGATGGGCGCGGATGTCCGCCACCTGCCGCGCTTCGTCGGGGTGGGTGATGGAATACGCGCCGGCAGCGCTCGATTGGAACGGTTCAAAGTCGGCGTTCGCCGGAGCGATGCCGCGAGCGTCCAGCAGCAGGGTCGCGACATCGTGGTCGACCGGCAGCGGCACGGGGAAGTGGCGGCCGTCCCCGACCACTGCCACGGCAATCCCACCCTCGGCCGCCGCCGTCGCCAGCACCGTGTCCTGTCTGCCCGTGCTGCCAGGTAACAGAATCGGCGATACCCATCGCTGTTGGCTGCCGCTTCCGGTGAGCGTGGTGGCAAAATAGTCGAACATCTGCCCGCCATTGCGGCCCTGGGCGATCAACTGGTGGCGCACGAACATCCAGACATGGCCGTTGCCGTCCACCCCAAGCCGCGGACTCATGTAGAGGTTCTTCTGCATGGATGCGGGCCAGGCGTCCTCCAGCCGCGTTTTTGGTTGCTTCCACTGGCCGTTCTCCAACACCGCCAGGCGCGGGCGGCGGTAAAGGGCGGTAACGGAATTTGGTGGACCGTAAAGGCGCGACCCGTTCGGACGCAGCCAGAGCCGGTGCTTCGGATTTTCATAGCCGGTGTCCTTGCCCCAGTTGAGCCCGCCCTCCTCCCAGGCCACCCAGAGGCGGTCGCTGCCGTCCACCGCGACGTCGGCGCGCATCTCGGCAAACGGCGTCGCGGAGACCGTGCGCGGGGGATCCAGCCCGGCCTTGGAATAACTGCGCAGCAGCACGTCGTAGGTCGCCGGACCGCTACCGCTGCAGCGATACGAATCCCACGCTACCCAGGCGCGTCCGGAACTGTCGACAGAGACCGACGGCTCCCAGTCATTTTCGGGAGACTGGCTGAGATTGATTTCCTCCCCCCAGCGGTCCCCCGAGAAGACGCGCATCAAGATGTCGCTCTGCGGTGCGCCGCCTGGCGTGGGACGATAACCCATCCAGACTAGGTAGAGGTTGCCGTTGCGGTCCGAGGCGATGCGATGAAAGATGTCCGGCAGCGGGCTGCTGGTGAGTTGCTGCTCCCTGGACCATCCCTTGCCATCGAAGCAGCGAGCGAACAGATCGAAATCGCCGCTTTCGAGCTGCTTCTGCTCCGCGTATACGCACCAGATGCGCCCGCGGGCGTCCTCCGCGAGCGCCACGCGGAAATGGTCGCGGGGAGGAGTCAGGCTTGTGGTTCCATACCAACGGGCGCCGTCGCGCCCGCGCGCGACCATCACCTGGTCGCCGCCGGTGTAGTCGTATCCGTCGCGCTGGCGCGTCTGGTAAGCTACCCACGCCAGCCAATACTCTCCGGAACGGGTGCGCAGGATGGCCGGATCGTCGTCCTCGAACTCCGGTCCGGTCGCGGTCTGCGGGATTGGTGCCCGCTCCACCGTCACGTCGCCGCCGAACATCTCGACGCCGTGCGGCTTGCCGTAGGGGATTGCAGCCGGGACAAAGGTGAAATCGCCGTAGCGGGTGTAAATCGTGACGGGCTGCTCTTCCGGCGTGATGAGATTGAGGATCACCGCCTTGGCGGCCACCTCGCCGCCCGCCATCTCCAGCGTGATGTTCCACCGGTCGGGCGGGACGATCGAATCGCCGGCCCCGAGATGCCACCCCTGAATGGAGCGGATCTGCGCGGGATTGCGAACACCGCCGGACCAGACGCGGCCGGCGCCCTTGCTCCGCACTCCAAAAGTGATTAGAAAACCCGATGAGCGCGGCGGCGCGGCAGGCGCGGCGGCGGCCGGCGACGCCGAGGGCGAGGGCATCCACAGCGCCACGACCGCGCCAAGCGACAACACCAGCAGGAAAGAAGACCAGCGCCTTTTCATGTGCCTTCGGCCTGCAAAACCCGCGCCGTGCGGCTCGGTCTTGCCTGACCCGGCATCCTCCCTTCCGGACAAGGCATTCTAAATGAATCGATTCAAAGTTGTCAAGCCAAAACGATTCCTCCTATAATAGTGCCTGGCCCGTACAACGCGAAGTCTTGTTGCGCGCCAGCTTTCGGAGAATGTGTGAATCGGTTCAGACAAATGGCGGTTGCAATCCAGGACAGCGCTTCGCCGGAGAGCATATTGTCTACGATCAAGGAAGTCGCCAAGCGGGCAAGGGTCTCCGTTGGTACGGTCTCCAACGTGATCAACGGGAGCTGCACAGTCAGCCCAAATCTTCGGAGCCGGGTGGAGCGTGCGATCTCGGAACTCAATTATCATCCGAATCACATTGCGCGCAGCCTGAAGTCGCGCCGTTCGAACACTCTTGCGATCGTGATCTCCGACATCACGAATCCGTTTTTCCCCCTGGTGGTGCGTGGCGCCGAAGATGCCGCCTCGAAGCGTGGCTATCTCCTCACGATTTTCAATACCGACGACCACCTGGACCGCGAGCAGCAGATCTTCGCCGTCCTCCGCATGCGCCGCGTGGACGGGGTGCTGGTGGTTGTGTCGCCAGACTCGGGCGAAGGCACTCACCTGTCGGAGATGATCGCCGCCGGCATACCGGTCGTCTGCCTCGATCGGGTTCCGCCCAACGTCAAGACCGATTCAGTGCTGGTGGACAACTTGAAGGGGGCGCGCATCTGCCTCCGGCACTTGATTGGGATGGGCCATCAACTCGTCGGGGTGATCTCCGGGCCGCGCAAGCTCCAGACAGCGCGTGATCGTGTCGAAGGTTATCGCCTCGCTCTGAGCGAAGCCGGGATTCCATTTGATGCCGGTCTGCTGCGCGAGGGCGACTTCCGGTTTGAGAGCGGCTACCGGCTGGCCAAGGACCTGTGCCTGAGTCACCCGCGCCCAACGGCGCTCTTCGCGCTGAACTGCACGATGGGCATGGGCGCATATAAAGCAATACAGGAACTGGCGCTCGCTTGCCCCGAAGACGTTGCCCTGGCAGTTTTTGACGAAGTTCCGGGAGGGGACATCTTCCGGCCACACCTGACGGTCGTGTCACAACCTGCCTACGACATCGGCTACCGCGGGGCCGACCTACTGATTCAACGCCTCACACATCAGATCTCATCGGATGAACCGGTCGCCGTGATGCTCGAGCCAGAGTTGAAGATCCGCCAGTCAACCTCGGTTCGGATTCCTCGCTAGCGCTCTAGCGGACGCGGGCTCCCCAAAGGGATGCGGTGAAACCCATCGCCGCAGTTGTCCCACGCGGGCCAAATTGCCGGAGCAAGCGGGCCAAGCGATCATCAATCTCGGAAAACGACACCAACCGCGAAAATCGGCTCCGGCGGCGGGCCAGAGCCAGCAGGAGAAGCAGGGGCTTGTGTGGCGCGCGCTCATCGCCTCGCCGCCAAAACGTTGATGGCTCGGACGGCATCGAGCACCCGCGCGCGGGTGGCCTTGCGCTTCATCCGGCGTGATGACAGCAGGAAACGGGTAAAACAAGGGTTCCCATGCGCTCGAAAGAAAGTGGAATTGGGAATGGTCGGGGCGAGAGGATTTGAACCCGAATGCGGGCAAGCCCGAATACGGGCGAGCCCGAATGCGGGCAAGCCTCCGACCCCCTGGTTTACCCGCAGTCGGGTCCCGAACCAGGATACGACATGGAATGGTCGGGGCGAGAGGATTTGAACCTCCGACCCCCTGGTCCCGAACCAGGTGCTCTACCAGGCTGAGCCACGCCCCGACCGGGCGAGAAAAACCACGGGCCTGCTTTATTAAGTCTAGCGGGCGTGGCGCCAGTTGTCAAACGCGCCTGAAGACGGAGGCCGGAAACCTGGCGCCTGAAACCTACTGCGCCAGCGACTCCAGGATGCTGAGCAGCGCCGCCTCCTGGCTGGGGAAGACGGTGCGGAGGTCGAGCAGCACGCGGTCCGCTTCGACGCGGGCGATCACGGGCGGCGTGGCGGCGCGCAGCCGCTCCTCCAGTTGCGCGGCAGTGAGCGAAGCGTGGCGCAGCGCGAGCAGCGTGGTCTTCAGTGCCTGCCCGGGCGTTGAGCCGCCGCCGATGACGGACTCGCCGGCGACAATCTCAAGCTGCAGGCCGGCACCCGGGGCGGCCGAGAGGGCCGCGCTCCCAGGGCTGCGCCACTGGGCCACGAAAGCGCGAGCGCGCGACTCAATTTCCTCCGCCGGCATGCGGATCATGCGGGCCACGGGCAGATCATCGAGGCGGCCGCGCAGGTAGGCGGCCAGGGTGGGCTCCAGCGCCGCGTAGGTCATCTTGTCCACGCGCAAGGCGCGGAACAGCGGGTTGCGGCGCAGCTTCTCAACCAGGTCCTGGCGGCCGGCCAGGATGCCGGCCTGCGGCCCGCCCAGCAGCTTGTCGCCGCTGAAACAGACCAAGTCCACGCCCGCTTCCAGGCTCAGCCGGGCCTGGGGCTCGTCGGCA
>Ga0315289_10008514_pt1 | contig 14822 bp, 19 predicted proteins | sample YL17G11_40_MG_FD_203452 | JGI IMG/M metagenome (GOLD analysis project Ga0315289, IMG submission 203452) | Sediment microbial communities from Yellowstone Lake, YNP, Wyoming, USA - YL17G11_40 | ecosystem: Environmental > Aquatic > Freshwater > Lake > Sediment | place: USA: Wyoming | collected...
TGACAAATGTTCAAGCTGCTATTCTTTATGGACAACTTGAAATAATAAATGAAATAATTGAAAAGAAAGAAACTATTTTTAATTTATATAAATCGGAATTAGATAATGATTCAATTTATTTTGCAAAAAGTGAAAATAATGTACAAAATCCAAATTGGATGTTAGGAATAAGATTTGATTTAGCTAAAGAAAAAATGGATAAATTACAATTACATCTTCATTATAATGATATAGAGACACGACCTATGTTTCCTCCTATTAATTATCATTCTCATTATTCTTTTTATGGAGATTTTAATGTGTCAAAAAAAATATATGAAACTACATTGATTCTTCCATCATATCCAGAATTATCTAAAGGTGAAGTAAAATATATTTGTAAAACAATAAAAGATTTTTTAAAATGAGTTCTATTTATATCTATCATCACTTAGGCCTTGGAGATCATATAATTGCTAATGGTATGGTTCGAACAATTGCTAAAAAATACGATAAAGTTTATCTATTTTGTAAAGCCCATAATTTTTTAAATGTTTCTTTCATGTATAGAGATCTTCCATTAAAATTAATTTTAATAGAAGATCCAAAATCTATAAATTATTTTAGAAATTTTAATCCTCAAAATAATTATATTATTGCTGGTGGAGAACCATTTTGGGAAATTTTTAATAAAAAAGATAATAAATTTTATATTGATGAAATTTTTTATCAATTAGCGGGAGTTCCTATTGAAAATAAGTGGAAAGAATTTCATATTGAACGAGATTTAGAAAGAGAGAAGCATATTTATTATAATATTTTAGGATTAAAGGATGGAGAAGAATATGCTTTTATTCATGATACACTTGAAAGAAAAATAACAAAACAAAAACCTTTAATAAAAATCATTAAACCCGATAATAAAGATATTAAAATTTTTGATTTTCTTTATACAATTGAAAATGCAAAAGAAATTCATTGTATAAACAGTTCATTTTCTTGTTTAATCGAATGTATGAAAATGGATAACCCCCTATTTTTACATCAATATGCAAGAACAGACTCAGGAGGAGATTTAGAATTAGGGTTAATGAAAGCTAATTGGAAAATAATAAAATAAAAATATGTCATAAATGTTAAGTATAGGAGATTTCATAGACAAATTAGTAATAGAAAATATTAAGATATTTACATTACGAGAAAAACTTCATTTAGAAGGATTATCTGATAACGATTATGTTACAATAAGTGACAAATTAGTAACGTTAACAGAAAATCGAGCAATAATTTGTGATTTATTAGATGAAAAAGTAAATAATGTTGTATCTGGTAAAGAAAAAAATATTGTATTAAAGAAAATTAGAACTTATAATGAGCATAAATAAGGATTATAGTAAGTTAAAATTTAGTGAATTAATCATTGAGCTAAGTGAAATGTGGATTATTTGGATGAAATCAAATTTTATATCACGTGATATAAGTGTTTCTTTAGAGTTACGAAGAAAATCTGCTGAAAGATGTGAGTCATTAAGAGATGAAATATATATTGTAGTAGAACATTTAGATAATTTTTTTAAAAAATGAATAAACAGGATTTAGAAAATAAAATAAAAAAATTAATGGCTAAATGGGTTATTTTAAATAACAGTCAACCAATTGACAAAATACGTTATTCTGGTCCAAAATTAGATACAGAAGAATATGATAGTATGTTAGATGCTATATTTAACAATTGGTGGTCCGGTGGGAAATATACAATAGAAGCTGAACGATTATTATCAGAAATATCTGATAGAAATAAAGGATTATTAGTAAATTCAGGAAGTAGTGCTAACTTAATATTAATGGGCGCTGCTAAAGAATTATATTTTAATGATGGAGATAAGATCTTAACTTTATCTTGTGGTTTTCCAACTACAGTTAACCCGATTATACAAAATAGACTTATACCTGTTTTCGTAGATATTAATTTAGAAGATTTAAATTTGTCTCCAGAAACACTGGAAAATGCTCTTTGTAAAGATAATAAAATAAGAGGGGTATTTGTTGCTCATACACTTGGATTTAAATCTCAAATAAAAGAGATTTTAGATATTTCAAGAAAATATAATGTACAAGTATTTTTTGATTCTTGTGATGCTTATGGAACAAAATATAATGATCGTCCTATACAAGCTTATGGAAAAGCTAGTTCATTTAGTTTTTATGTAGCTCATCATTTAACGATGGGAGAGGGCGGCGGAGTTGTTACTAATGATGATGAATTATTTACTGTGATGCAAGGATTAAGAAATTGGGGAAGATATTGTGAATCTTCACAATGCTGTATTAGATCTAAAAATCCATCAGCTTTTTGTTCTGGAAATAAATATACAAAGATAGGTGAACTTCCTCATGATTATATGGTAAATTATCAATATGAATGGCTGGGATATAATCTTAAACCACTTGAATTACAATCTGCGATATTATGTGAACAGATAAAAAAACTCGACATATTTACAAAAATAAGAGTTAATAATTATACCAAATTATATGAATATTTTAAAAACTTAGAACATTTTATAATTTGGGAGATTGATTCTGATGTTTCTCCGTTTTCTTTTCCGTTTTTGATTAAAGATACTGCGCCATTTCAGCGTAAACATCTTATAGATTATTTATTTAGAAATAAAATAGAATGTAGAGTTTTATTTGGGGGTAATCTTATGAAACATCCTGCCTACCAAAATAAAAAACAATACTGGGAATCTATCGGAGAACACAAAAATGCAGATTTAATATTGAATAATTTTTTAATGATAGGAGTATCTCAGATTGTTACAGAAAGTGATGTAGATAAAATGATAAGTGCTATAGATATTTTTTTAAAACAATGGAATTAATGATGGTCCTTTTAACTGGAGCTACTGGTTTTCTGGGTTCTTATATAGCTGAAGAACTTATTAATCAAAACTTTAAAGTTATTGCTCTAAAACAAAAAACTAGTGATATATGGCGTTGTGAAAGCTTTAAAAACAAGATTCATTGGATAGATTATGATAATTTAAATGAAATATTAAATTATGATATTGATAGTTTTATTCATACTGCTTGGGTAGGAACAAGTGTAATTGATCGTCAAAATTGGATAATGCAAGAAAAAAATATTGGATTTTTAATAGAAATACTTGAAATTGTTAAAAAAACAAAAATAAGAAAAATAATTGCATTAGGATCGCAGGCAGAATATGGACAATTTGAAGGTATTGTAAATGAAAAGTATTTGTGTAATCCAACAACTCCATATGGGGTTTTTAAAATATGTGTGTCTTCCATTATAAAAATATTCGCTGAAGAAAATAATATTGATTGGTATTGGATTCGACTTTTTTCTATTTTTGGTCCACGTGAACAAGAAGATAGACTTATTCCTATAATAATAAAAAATCTCTTAGACAAAAAACCAATAGAGTTTTCTCCAGGAGAACAACAATATGATTATTTATACGTCAAAGATTTTGCAAAGGGAATTTTAAATATAGTCAAAAGTGATAAGAATTCGTCTGGTATATTTAATTTTTCAAGTGGGAAATCTATAAAGATTAAAGAAATACTTTTAGCATTAGAGAATAGAATTTCCCCTGTGGAGAATTTTTTACAAATTGGAAAAGAATCTTATAGAAAAGATCAAATAATGCACATGCAAGGCGATTCTACACAGTTTTTTAAATTGTTTAATTTTAATCCGCAGTATAATATTTATAATGGATTAGATGAAACTATTGAGTATTATTTAAATATAAAAGGTAAATGACAGTTTCTGAATACATAACAAAATTTCTTAAGGAAAAAGAAATAAACATTGTTTTTGTTTTGCAGGGTGGTATGATTACTAGATTAATAGATAATATATATCAAGATGGAAATATAAAAATTGTAAGTATGCATCATGAACAAGCTGCAGCTATGGCTGCAGATGCATATGGTAGAATAACTAATAAGCCAGGAGTTGCATTTGCTACATCTGGTCCAGGTGCAACTAATCTTTTAACAGGAATTGCTTCTTGCTATTATGATTCAGTTCCGGCAATTTTTATTACAGGGCAAGTTAATTCAAAAACAATTAAAACTAGTGAGTTAACTCGACAAATAGGATTTCAAGAAACAGATATTGTAAATATGGCTAAACCTATTACAAAAAAATCTTATGGGGTTAAATTTGCAAAAGATGTTCCTTTTATTTTTAAAGAAGCATATGAAATTACTAAATCGGGTAGAATGGGTCCTGTACTTATTGATATTCCAATAGATATACAAAATGAAGAAATATAAAAAACCATTAATATTAGCAGGCAGAGGAGTAAGAGCATCCGGAAAAATAGATCTATTTCGAGAATTTGTCAATAAATTTAAAATTCCTGTAGTTACATCATTATTAGGCATCGATGTATTACCATATAGTCATCTACAACGAGTTGGATTTATCGGAATATATGGGAATCGATGGGCAAATTATACACTCGGAAATTGCGATTTGTTATATGTTATGGGAAGTCGACTCGATAGTCGACAAACAGGAAACCCGTCATTGTTCAAAGGAGAAAAGGACATTTTTCATATTGACATTGAAGAAGGAGAACTTAATAATAATATTAAGGGATGCATTACAATACATCAAAATTTAGCAGATTATCTTCCTCAGATAATTATAGAAGGTCTTCCACCTTATGAAACATCAAAATGGGTAGAAGAAATAGAAAACGAAAAACAGAAATATCCAGATACAGTAGAGCTTAAAAATGTAAAAGGAATAAATCCCAATGTTTTTATGCATCAATTATCTAAAGCGTCACAAATGGCTGCAGCTTTTACAACGGATGTTGGTAGTAATCAAATGTGGTGTGCCCAATCACTAGAATTAAATGAGAATCAATTATTCTTATCTTCTGGAGGAATGGGAGCAATGGGATATTCTTTACCGGCTGCTATTGGAGCATCTCTTTCAATGGGAAATAAGCCTATTGTATCTATTTCAGGTGATGGAGGATTTCAAGTTAATATTCAAGAATTAGAGACTATCCACAGAAATAATATACCAATAAAAATGATTATTATTAACAATCAGTGTCTTGGTATGATTCGTCAATTCCAGGATGCTTATTTTGACAGTCGATATCAATCAACAATATGGGATTATAATTCTCCGGCATTTCCAAGAATAGCTGCAGCTTATGATATTAAATCTTTTACGATTAATACACCTGAAGATATTGATGTTGGTTTAAAAAAATTATGGGAATTCCCTCTCGAACCTTTTTTATTAGAAGTATCAATAGATGTACACACTGATATATCACCAAAGGTAATGTTTGGAAATCCATTAACAAAAATGAATTAAAATGGAAAGTAGATTTATTTGTCAAAGTCCTGGAATAGGAGATATCATTGTTCTAAAATCTTATTTAAATCAATTTTTCCATAATTCTAACGATAAAATATACATCGATTATAACAAATATCATATTGGAACATGGAGAGATAATGTTGATGAATATTACATGTTTTTAATAAAACTTGCAAAATTTATATTGCCAAATGATTACATCATTGTTGAAGAGGGATTAGAGGAAGGAAAACAAATAGATACAGCATCAATTGTTGATTCATATAAATTTAAAAGTTCTACTGATAAATTTAAAATAATTGATATGTATCATAAAAATATCGATAAAGATACTGGCAAAATTATTTTACATACAAAAGTTAGAGGTTTATATAATCACGACTATAACAGTATTAAAGATAGTTTTTTCAAAATATTAAATGATAGCAATAATCAAATTATAATTTTAGGAGAAAAAGAAATAGAATATGGAAGAGAATACACTATACATACTAATAGAATCATTTATTCTATATACAATGATATAATTGCTAACATAAATTCTACTAAAATCATTGATTTTACAGTTCCACGTTTAGGAGTTACTACTCCAGATTTTGATAAATTAGCATATGATATAAAATTAATGTCTGAGTATAAAAACATTGTTTTTGGAATAGGAGGTACTCTTCTTTTGGCTTTATACGCATGCTCTCCTGAAAATGTTATAGGATGTGTTCCTCCAGCAGATATTTGTTCTCCATTTTTGAATACAAATAACAATTTGAAATACCCATCACAGTTTTTAAATGAATTACCAAATTTTTTAAAATTATGAGTACATTATACATATATCATCATTTAGGACTCGGAGATCATATTTTATGTAATGGCATAGTAAGGTTTTATGCTGAAAAATACGATAAAGTATTTTTATTTTCTAAAATTCACAATGCTAATAACGTTGCGTATATGTATCGTGACAATCCTAAGATAAAGATTATTGAATTGGTTAATGATGATGAAGTTAAAAATTTCTTAAGAATGTTTCCGCAAAATAATTATCTAATTGTTGGAATTACGAATGAATGGTTTCGAAAATTAGATGTTGAAAGAGTTTTTGAAACTGCTGATATTGGATTTTATATTGCAGCAAATGTTCCATTTGAAAATAAGTGGAATAAATTTTATTTTGAAAGAGACTTGGAAAAAGAAAAAGATTTATTTTACAATAAACTTGGATTAAAAGATGGAGAAGAATTCTTATTTCTTCATGATAGCCCTGAACAAGGAAGAAATTTTATATCATCATACATACCTGAGGGATATAAAATTATTAAGCCAGGTAATTTTAAAGAATTAGGATTTTTTGATTTTTTATACACAATAGAAAAAGCAAAAGAAATTCATTGTATGGACAGTTCTTTTTTGTGTCTTATCGATACTATGCAACTTAAAACAAATAAACTTGTACTGCATACTTATACTAGAACTGATGCGATATTTTATCCAAAACTAAAGTTAAATTGGACTATTATGAATAAACAATAAAATGAATATTAAAAATTAAATTATGTATTGGGAAAACGTAGAAGGAAGTTTTACATTCCAAAATCTTTATAATAGTATGATTCAAAAATTTAATAATGCTATTTTTGTAGAGATTGGCGTGTGGAAAGGCAAATCAGCTATTTATATGGCTGAAAAAATTAAAACATCAGGAAAAAATATTAAATTTTGGGCAATAGATATTTTTAATGGTAGAGGATATGAATATGATAAAGATGTATTAGAAGGAACTCTATTAGAAAAATACCATAAAAATATTGAACCAGTAAAATATTTTATAGAAACTTTAATAGGAGATAGTAAAGAATTGCATGAAAAATTTGAAAATGAATCAATAGATTTTCTTTTTTTAGATGCAGACCATGAATATAAATCAGTAAAAGAAGATCTAAAATTATGGTTTCCTAAAATTAAAAAAGGCGGAATTATAGCGGGACACGATTATAATGAACCCTCTTGTGGAGTTAGACAAGCAGTAGATGAATATTTTTTATTTGGAGCACAATCATATATAGGTGGATGTTGGATTTTTGAAAAACAATAAAATATGAATATAGTTGTAATTAGTCTTGAAAAAGCACTCCACAGAAGAGAAAGAATGAAATCTCAATTATCTGATCAAAACATCGAAGCAATAATTATGGATGCTATTGATGGAGAAAAACTTTCAGATGTAGAAAAAAATAAAAAAATATATCTTCCTAATGGATACAGGTTTGGTGACACACTTAAACCTGGAGAAATAGCATGTACAATGTCTCACATAAATGCAATTAAAATAGCACAAGAAAATAATTGGTCACACTTAATTGTGTTAGAAGATGATGTTATATTGGCAGAAGATTTTGAAAAAAGAATTAATTTTTTATTTAGAATTTTACCTGCCTTTTGGGAACATGTATATCTATCAGGAATTCCTCATATCGGATTTAATACACTTCCAAATCTTCATCTCGCTAATATTGTTCCGTCAATTTTTACAGAATGTACGCACTCTATGTTAATCAAAAATTCTACTTATCAAAAAATAATAGACAAAATATCAAAATTTGAAACTACAACAGATGATATGTATAACAGTATGATATCCTCTAAAGAATTACAATCTTTTACATATTATCCTTTTGTTACTTACGCAAATGATGATTATACATATATATGGAATCAACAAATAACAAGAGTACATAAGTCAAAACAATATTTTAAAAATCACCTATAAATATGAATTGTAGAATAACAGAAAAATATCTTACCGAATTATTCTCATTGGGAGAATTATATATTTCAGATTTTATTAAAACTGAAGGAGATTACCGAGAAATTAAAAAGTGGGATTTAACAATGATGTTATCACCAGAAAGTCAATGTCTTCAATTAAAAGAAAATGCTGATAAACATCATTTATATGGCAAATATTGGTATCATTCAGGGACTAATGAAACTATGATTAGTGAATTAAAAGATATTGCTGAATCATCGTTGAAATTATCAAAAATAAAACAAAAAAGAAGTGACATACTACCTATATTTTTAGATATTGCATCTAACGATGGAACATTATTATCATTTGTAGATAGAACAAAATATTTAACTATTGGTATAGATCCGGCTGAGGGTAGTTTTCAAGAAGAAGCCAAACACAGATGTGATATTGCTGTACAAAATTTTTTCTCAAAAGATACTTATGAAAAATGTCAATCCGGGTTAACAGGTGAATCAACCAAAGCATCTATTGTAACATGTGTAGCAATGTTTTATGATTTAGATGATCCTATTTCCTTTCTTGCACAAGTTTATGGTATATTAGAAGACGATGGTTTATTTGTTATTCAACAGAGTTATATGCCATTAATGATCAAACAACTTGCATTTGATAATGTTTGTCATGAACACGTATTTTATCATTCACTATATTCAATGGAATATATGTTAAAACAAATAGGATTTAAAATAGTTGATGTTAATTTAAATGATGTTAATGGTGGGAGTTTTAGAACGTATATTCAAAAAGAAAAAGCAGATATACATTCCTTTGGGTCTTCTCCATATAGAGATGTAGCACAAATGAGATTAGAATCATTAAGAAAATATGAAAAAACCTTAAATTTAGATAAAAAAGAAACATATAATGAATTTTGGGTTAAGATACAAGAACTTAAAAAACAAACTTATGATTTTATAAAACAAAAACATGATGAAGGCAAAAGTATATGGGTATACGGTGCATCTACTAAAGGAAATACTTTGTTACAATGGTTTAACTTAGATGATAATTTAATAGATGGTGCGGCAGAAAGAAGTCATTATAAATATGGGCTTAAAACAATAGGCACGAATATTCCTATACACTCAGAAGAAACTATGAGACATGTGCATCCAGATTATTTACTTGTATTACCTTGGCATTTTATTAATGAATTTAAAGAAAGAGAATCAGAATATTTAAATAATGGAGGACATTTTATTATTCCATGTCCTAAATTTGAAATTATGTAAAAATAAAATAACATGGCGCACGATGAACAAATTGATTTTTGTAAAAAAATAAAAATAAAATTTCCAGAATATTTTAAAAATAAAAAAGTATTAGATGCAGGATCATTAGACATCAATGGAAACAATCGCTATCTATTTGATAATTGTGAATATACAGGAATAGATATAGGTCCTGGAAAAAATGTTGACATTGTAATACCTATTCATTTGTATAAATCAGACATTCAATATGATTTTATTGTTTCTACGGAATGTTTTGAACATGATATGTACTATAAAGAATCCTTTAAAAATATTTTATCATTACTTAAATCAAGAGGAATGTTTATGTTCACGTGTGCTACAACAGGGCGTGATGAACATGGGACAACGAGAACTTCTCCACAAAATTCACCGTTGACATCAATAAGTACTGAAGAAAAATGGAAAAATTATTATCATAATATATCTGAAAAAGATTTAAAAGAATCATTAGATTTAACGCGATTTTCAGATTATTATATAGACGAACATCATGAAGTAAAATCTGCACCATTAAGATTTATAAATGATTTATATTTTTGGGGAATAAAAAAATGAACATACAAATTAGAGGACATAATTTTATTATAAATGATAATAATTCTATTTGGCTTTGGGGTACTTTAGAATCATGGGATCCATACACATTTAATTGGATAGAAAAAAATAAAGGAAAACACATATGTTGGGATATTGGAGCATGGATAGGGCCATTCACTTTATATTCTTCAAAGTTGTTTAGTAAAGTAATTTCATTTGAACCGGATTTAGTAGCATATAAATCTCTTAAAAATAATGTTAATATTAATAATTTATTTAATGTTACATTAGTTTCAGAGGGATTATTTAATGAAGAAACTTATATAAATTTTGGATTTATTGGAGGAAAATTTGGTGATTCTCTTTCTTCTATAAATCATCCAAGTCCAACCAAAAATTTAATAAAAACTATAACGGTGAGTAAAGCTATTGAATTATATGGGCATCCTGATTTTTTAAAAATAGATATTGAAGGTGGTGAAGAATATTTAATAGATGATTTAATAAAATTTAAATTTAATAGTTTTTGCATGTCTAATCATGGACCTTATATGAAAAACCGAGAAGAATTTACAAATAAACTTAACAAAGATCTACTTATTTTTTATAATTGTTATAATACTAAAAATGAAAAACTTAAATATGTTCCTGATGATGGAGACTTTTATTATGAATTAAAAATTTAAGTATAAAATAATATGAAAGTACTAGTAACAGGAGGTGCCGGACAAGATGGTTTTTACATGTGTGAATATTTGGTTCAACGTGGATATGAAGTAATTTCTATAGATATTGAATATGATGAAAAACTTAAATCTTTAGGTATTGATCACTTTATACTTAATATATCAGATGTACAATCTTTAAATGAATTTCTAAAAACTGTTAAACCTAATGAAATTTATAATTTTGGAGGAAATTCAGATAATTTAAAGGCATTTGATAAACCACTCGATCTTTTGTATGCAAATACTATTCCCATTATAACTATGCTTGATTACATAAAAAACTATAATAATACATGTAAGTTATTTCAAGCATCCTCATCATTAATTTTTGGAGAAGAACATGAATTATATCAATTTCAAACACTTAATACGTTAAAAAACCCAACTACACCATATGGATGTTCAAAATTATATGCATATAATATAATTAATACATATAGAAAATATTATAACATATTTGCAATCAATGGTATTCTGTATAATCATGAATCAATTAGAAGAAAGGATCATTTTATTATACCCAAAATAGTAAAAGGAGCAATTAACATAAAAAGAGGGATTCAAAGTACATTAGAAATAGGAAACATAAAATATGAACGAAATTGGATACATGCTAAAGACGTTGTTGATGCAGCATATAAAGCACTAAATTATAATAAAGCAAAAGATTGGATTATATGTGGAGATTCACTTGAATATGTAGAATATGTATTAGATTATGTTTTTAAAAAATTAAATTTAGATTATCATAAATATATAAAAACAAACGATAAATACAACAATATAAAACAAGAGAATAATTATTTAGGTGATAATAAAGAAACAAAGGAATTATTAAAATGGAATATTACGTATTCTTTAGAAAATATATTAGATGAATTAATACAATATTATTATGGAATATAAAGGACAAGCGTTTCAGGATAAATGGGTTTGTGAATTTTTTAATTTTAAAACAAATGGCTTTTTTTTAGATATAGGTGCAATGGATGGCTTTACTTCTAATAATACATATGAGTTAGAACATACTTATAAATGGAGTGGTTTGTGTGTTGAACCGTATTATTTACATTTACCGGTTTTAAAATCATGTAGAAATGTTCCTATTATAGAAAAAGCTATTTATAATAAAGATGGGTTAAAAAATTTTAATTCACAATTTTCTAGAATATCTGATACAGGATTTAGTGTACCCACTATAACATTTTCAACTTTATTAAAAGAAAATAAAGTTCCTAAAATTATTGATTATATTAGTTTAGATGTCGAAGGAACAGAATATGAAGCATTAATAGGATTTCCTTTCGATATTCATTTATCAATATTGTGGACGATTGAACATAATTCTTATTTAGTAGGTGATGAACTTAAAAATCAAATAAAAGATATAATGCTTAGAAATGATTATATCTTAGCCGTTGAAAATGTGTCATGTGCAGATTCTAATAATCAACCATTTGAAGATTGGTATGTACATAAAAGTTATTATAATAAATGAAAAAATATTTATTTAACCAACCAGCTGGTCTTGGAGATATTTTATTTTTAATGGCCATTGCTCAAAAATGGCACGAAGAAGGATATGTAATAGTTTGGCCTACTGCTGTACATTTTCATGAACATCAAAAAAATTTTCCAGAAGTAAAATTTATTCCTCAAGAAAAATTCTTTTTTTATGATCATTATGATTCTAAACATTTTATATATGAAGATGATCAATATAAATCGTTTCCATTTAGGTGGGCAGATGTTATATTGAATAATGGGAAAAGTAATGTTCAAACATGTATGAGAGATAAATATACTCTTGTTGATTTACCCATGAATATGTGGAGAACATTTAAAATAACAAGAGATTATGAAAAAGAAGATAAATTATTTAAATCTCTTGGATTATTAGAAAACGAAGAATTTAATCTTATAAATGAAAATCAAACACGAATATTTCAAAAAACGAAAATTGAAGTTAAAAATAGTTTAAAAAATGTTTACATGAATAGAGATGATGAACAATATAATATGTTAGATTGGTTAAAAGTTATATACAAAGCAAAAACAATTCACACTGTAGCTACGTCAACATTAGTTTTAATAGATAGATTAGATGATCTTCCGGCATTAGAAAAACATATTTATAAAAGAATATGGGACACGGATCATTCTTGGTATAATTATTATTTACAACAACAATACATTTTTCATTAAAATGACATTGCAAGAAATAGGGTTAAAGTATGACACTGATAAAAGCAGAAATGGTCATAAAGGAATTACTTATCTTCAATTGTATGATAATTATTTATCTTATAGAAAAACACAACAATTAAATATATTAGAAATAGGTGTATTAAATGGTGCATCTCTTAAAACATGGAAAGAATATCTTCCATTTTCAAAAATTGTGGGGATAGACATTGATCCAATATGCAAACGATACGAAGAAGATAGAATAGAAATATTTATAGGTTCACAAGATAATGAAGAAATAAAAAATACTATTCAAAGTAAGTACAATACATTTGATTTTATATTGGATGATGGCAGTCATGTAAATGTACTAACACTTAAATCATTTGAACTTTATTGGCCATTAGTTAGAAATAATGGAATTTATGTTATAGAAGATGTCCCGGGATGTTGGACAGATTTAAGAAAATATAATGTTAGAAGTATTTGGCCTGGAATGAAGTATAATGTAAATGATTTAGATTTGAACAATGAAAAAAATAATATTAATGATTTTATTATTAATAAAATATATCATCTTATGATAGATGATGTAATTGACACATACTGTATAAGTTTTCGTAAAGGATCAATGATATTTGAAAAAAATGAAACTTAACCTTAAAACTATTACGTTATTTGTACTACATTTTTATGATAAACCATATCCTATATTTGGTTTAGAAGAATGTTTAAAATATGTAGATTTTGGAGAAGTATTTATTTTAACAAACAATGAATCCTTTTTTCATCCTATAATTAAAAAAAAATATATTCCACCAATTAAAACAATGGAAGAATATACACTTTTTTTTGTTAAAGATCTTTGGCGATATTTTGATACAGATTATTGTATGACTGCTCATCCTGACGGATTTATTATTAATCCTGAATCTTGGACAAATGAATTTTTAAATTATGATTATATTGGAGCTCCTTGGAAATTTAATGGCGGAAGATTTAGAGATAATTTAAATCAACCCGGAATAGGTAATGGAGGGTTTTCATTAAGAAGTAAAAATATTTGTAAATATGTAAGTGAAAACTATTTTATAATAAGTGATAATGAAGATAAATATTATTCAAATGTTATAGAATCTCATAAACCAGACTATATTAAATATCCATCTGTTAAATTGGCATTACAATTTTCACAAGAATCTTTATTTGATAAAAATATAAGACCATTTGGATTTCATAATTTTAAAACACCGGGATGTGAAGCAGGAATATATTGGTATAATGAATGGAAAAACCAACAAATATGATAATAGTTCAAATGATAGGAGGTTTAGGTAACCAAATGTTTCAATATGCATTATTTCGTAATTTATATGATAAATATGATGATGTATGGTACGAAACATTTGCCCATGAACATAATGGATTTGAAATAAATAAAGTATTTAATATTATTGAAAAACCAATACCATCATTTAACATTACTGAGAAATTAACTCGCTTTCAAGAAAATACTTGGCCTAGATTTAACTCAGAAATTTTAAATAAAAAAGATATATATCTTTGTGGTAATTGGCAAAATAGAGGGTATTTTCCAAGTGAAGAAATATTAAAAAAAGATTTTACATTCAAACAAGAATTGGACCAGAAAAATAAAAAAATATTAGAAGAAATTCAAAATTCAAATAGTGTGTCTATTCATGCTAGAAAAACTGATTATAATAAATATATAGGTTATTTTTTTCAAGCTGATTGGATGAATTATTATGGATTGGCAGTAGATCAAATAATTAAAAATACTAAAGAAAGACCATTAAAGTTTTTCATATTTTCAGATGACATAGAATGGTGCAAAAGAAATTTTATGATTTCTGCTACTTTTGTTGAAAATGCGGGGAATGATTCATGGAAAGATATGTTATTAATGAGTAATTGTA